>Ga0123519_10017036_pt1 | contig 10029 bp, 11 predicted proteins | sample YelNatPaOPRAMG02_FD_87396 | JGI IMG/M metagenome (GOLD analysis project Ga0123519, IMG submission 87396) | Hot spring microbial communities from Yellowstone National Park - Yellowstone National Park OP-RAMG-02 (version 2) | ecosystem: Environmental > Aquatic > Thermal springs > Hot (42-90C) ...
ACTTTTCGAATAACCGGCGGCGGCTCTAGTGCGCGGGCAACGATAAGTCGCTAATGCGACTAGGCGAAGTGCGGTCCAAATGGCATATTTTTGCAATTCAGCCCGACATGTTCGCCACGCTGGGCGGCCAGCGGTCCCCGGTGCCCTCGACACTCCCAGCCCCGCCGGCCGATTTGTCACCAGTTTGGCGATTTTTGGGCGGATACGGTACCCTCATTACTCTTTGGCCTGGGGAGGATTTTTTCCTCTCCGGCCCCGCCAGGTGGGAAGTGCCAGACCCTCGGGAACCGCGGTCGCCGGTGTCCGCCGCCGCTGCCTGGGCAGCGGAGGTGACCACGATCGCCATGGAAATGGCTGCTCCCGCCCTGGCCGGCTGGTGGCTGGATCGCAAACTAGACACTTCGCCGCTTTGCGTTTCCATGGGCGGCGGCATTGGGTTGGCCTTGGGATTATTACACTTGGTTCGATTATCCTCCCGAAAGGGGGGTAATAGACCCGGCGGGCACGCCACCGATTGCCCAGAGCACCGACGTACCGACGTACTGTAAGCTAAGCTATGACAATCGCCCCTGGAGCCGCGACCGCAATAGGACCCACCAAGCGGGTGGCCGCCCTTTCGGCTGCCGTGGCCTTGGGATTGCTCCTAGGGTGTGCCGGGGCCTGGGCCCTGGTGGGGACAAGCGGTTTGGCAGCGCCCGTGGCCGCAGCTGCGGCCTGCTGGATAGGGGGATTGGCGGCGGTAGTGGCCGAGGAGCGGTTAGGCAGCCCCCAACGCCGGGGCGCCGCCATGGTGGTAGGCACTGGCCTGCGCCTGGGGCCGCCGGTGGTGCTGGCCTTGGCCTCCAGGCTCCAAGCCGGAAGGCTTTGGGAAGCCGGGTTGGCGTACTACCTCGGGGCGTTTTACATCGTGGTGTTGGTTACTGATGCCGTAACGCGACTGCCCCTTCGGCAGCCCAAGCCGAGGCATCCGGCGCCGCCGTGAGGGCGCGGAGCACCAGGGCCGGGCCGTTGGCTTGCCCTGCCGCGCGTTTGGCGGGTTCGGACCAGACAAGCCGGATCGGCCCGCAGAACCAGATAAACAACCGGGACGATGGACGTAGCACAAGCCGGTCAACACGTGGCCGACGCACCTTATTTCGAGGTGCCCAGGGTGCTGTGGTATTATCTGCCGGCCTGGATGCACGGCGAGCATCCTCACCCAGGCGCGATTCCGCTGCCGCGCATTAGCCTGGAGCTTTTCGGCCGCACCTGGGAGTTCCAGGTTACCAAGTTCATGGTCCTCGAGCTGGTCGTGGCCGGACTGATGCTGGCTATTTTCGTTCCCTTGGCCAGGCGTCTGCGTTCGGGCGAGCCGCCGCAGGGCCGGCTGGCCAACCTGTTCGAGACGATTCTGGTGTTCATCCGGGACGAGATGGCGCGGCCTGCCATCGGACACGGCTCGGACCGGTATCTCCCGTATCTGTGGACGGTTTTCTTCTTCGTGTTGTTTTGCAACCTGATCGGGTTGGTGCCGTGGGCGGGGTCGCCCACCGGGTCGCTGTCGGTTACCGCCGCCCTGGCCAGCATGACCTTTGCCATCGTGCTGGGTTCGGGAGTGGCGAAGTTCGGCCCGTGGCGTTTTCTGAAATCGCTTGTCCCCCACATGGAGGTGCCGCTGGTGCTGGCCATCTTCCTGAAACCGATGATCCTGGGGCTAGAGCTGGTCGGGCTGGGCATCCGGCATACGGTGCTGGCCATCCGTCTTTTGGCGAACATGTTTGCCGGTCACTTGGTATTGGCGGTGCTGTTGTTGTTCATTGCGGCCACCGCCAATTCGATTTTGTGGTACGGCGTGATGCCGGCCAGCGTGCTGGGGGCGGCCGCCCTGAACCTGTTGGAACTGTTGGTGGCGTTTTTGCAGGCGTACATTTTCACGTTTTTGTCGGCCCTCTTCATCGGCATGGTGATCCACCCGCACTGAAGCAGGTGGAAGAGGGCCGGCGAGGTCCTGTTTTTGCCAAGGAGAACGTTTCCGTGAACAAGATGCTGCGAATGGTCCTGTGGGTGCTGGCGATAATGCTGGTGGCCTCTCCGGCGTGGGCGGCCGAAGGGGGGGCAGGCGGCTCAGGCACTCAGGTTATGTTCCTTACCGGTAGCGCGTTCGGTGCGGGCTTGATCATGCTGGGGGCGGGCTACGGGATATCGAAGATCGGCTCCTCGGCGGTGGAGAGTATGGCCCGGCAGCCCGAAGTGGCTAGCAATATCAACACGGCAATGATCGTAGCCGCCGCACTGATCGAGGGGGCCACGTTCTTCGGGCTGATTGTGTGCATGGTGGCCCGGTGATGGCGGTCGAACGTAATCCTCGAGGTCACGAACCAATGGCTCTCCGAGCGATCGCAGGCATGGCGTTGTGGGCGGCGATGGGGGTGCTGGCGGCGGGCGGAGCCTTGGCCGCCGGCCGGCATGGGGCCGCGCCGGCGGGACATGCGGCTTTGCAGGCTGAGGCGCCGGAAACCCCAGTCGCTGCCGCGCCCTCCGGGGCACATGAGGCGGCCGGCCACGCCACCGGCGCCGGGGGCCTCAACCCCCCGGATTTCAAGAGCGACCTGGCCATCTACACGGTGGTGGTCTTCGTGGTGCTGTTGGCCATCCTGTGGAAACTGGCGTGGGAACCGATCGTGCGCGGGCTGGACCAGCGGGCCCAGCGGATTCGCAACGAGATTGCCTCGGCCGAGAAGGCCCACGCCCAAGCCCAACAGCTTCTGGCCGAGTACCAAGCCAAGCTGGCCGCCGCCGAGGGCGAAGTCCGCGAGCTATTGGAGCGTGGCCGGGCCCAAGCCGAGCAGCTCAGCCGCGAACTGCTCGAGCGGACCCGCAACGAGACCCAGGCGGAGAAGCAGCGGGCGTTGCGGGAGATCGAGGTGGCCCGCACCGGTGCCCTCAAAGAACTGGCCGAGCACAGCGCTTCGCTGGCGATCGAACTGGCCGGGAAAATCCTTCAGGCCCGGCTGGATCCGGCCGGCCATGCCGAGCTGATCCGCCGGGCGATGGAGCAGCTTCCGGCCCGCAGCGGTCCGCAAGCGTAAGACCAGCCCAGGAGGGTCATGTCCCATGCCCGACTTTTTCGCCCAGTTTGCCGCCACTCCAGACGGCACCGCGGAAATGCGCGCGGTGCAGGAAGCCCACGCCGAGGTCAGTGCCGAGCGGATCGCCGCCGTGTACGCCGAGGCGTTGCTGGATGCGGCCCAGGGCGCCGGCCAACCCGCCCAAATCGTCGAGGAGTTCGACGCCTTCGTCTCCGAGGTGCTGGACCGCTTTCCCGAGTTCGAGCGCGTGCTGGCTTCGGCCCTCGTTTCGCACGAAGAGAAAGTGGGCCTGTTGGACCGCACGCTGGGCACCCAGGCGTCCCGGGTGTTCTTGAACTTCCTCAAGGTGGTGTCGCGGCACGGGCGCCTGGATATTCTCCGGGCGATCCACCGGGCGGTGCGGAACCAGTGGGAACGGCGGAGCGGCCGCGTCCCTGTGCTCGTTTCCACCGCCTCTTTGATGGACGAAGAGCTGGCCCGCCGCGTGGCCCAGCGCGTCGGGGCCCTAGTCGAAGGCGAACCAGTGATTCACACTCGCGTGGACCCCGCCTTGCTCGGGGGCATCGTGGTGCGGGTGGGCGACACCGTGTACGACGCCTCGCTGGCCAATCAACTGAAGAACCTGCGGCAGCAGATGGTCGAGAGGAGCGCCTATGAGATTCAAAGCCGACGAGATCGCTTCCGTTTTGCGGAGTGAAATCGAACACTACGAATCGCGAATCGATGTCCGTGAGGTAGGCCGCGTCTTGGAAGTGGGCGACGGCATCGCCCGGATTTATGGTCTCTCGGGCGTCATGGCCGGGGAAATGGTCGAGTTCCCCAGCGGCGTCATGGGGCTGGCCATGAATCTGGAAGAGAACTCGGTGGGCGTGATCATCCTCGGCGACTACCTTCAGATTCAGGAAGGAGACGAGGTCCGCAGCACCGGCCAATTGCTGAGCGTGCCCGTGGGCGAGGCCGTACTGGGCCGCGTGATCGACCCCCTGGGCAACCCCCTGGATGGCCGCGGCCCCATCGTTACCACCGAGCGTCGGCCTGTGGAATCGCCGGCCCCTGGCGTAGCCCAGCGCCAGCCCGTCAAAGAGCCCCTGCACACGGGCATCAAGGCGATCGACGCCATGACGCCCATTGGTCGCGGCCAGCGGGAACTGATCATCGGCGACCGCAAGACCGGCAAGACCTCCATCTGCATCGATACGATCATCAACCAGAAGGGGACCGGGGTTAAGTGCTTTTACGTGGCCATCGGGCAGAAAGAGTCCAACGTGGCCGGCTTGATCGATGTGCTCCGCCGCTACGGTGCCATGGATTACACCACGGTGATCGTCGCCGGGGCCAGCGATCCTGCCCCGCTGCAATACATCGCGCCGTATGCGGGCTGCGCCATGGCCGAATACTTCATGTACAAGGGCGAACACACCTTGTGCGTGTACGACGACTTGTCCAAGCAGGCCCAGGCGTACCGGCAGCTTTCGCTGTTGTTGCGGCGGCCTCCTGGGCGCGAGGCCTATCCCGGCGACATCTTCTACGCCCACAGCCGCTTGTTGGAGCGGGCCGCCAAGCTGAGCGACGAAATGGGCGGCGGGTCGCTGACCGCCTTGCCCATCGTGGAGACGCTGGAGGGAGAGGTTTCGGCCTATATTCCCACGAATGTCATTTCGATCACCGATGGGCAGATCTACCTCCAGCCCGATCTGTTCTTCGCAGGCCAGCGCCCGGCGATGAACGTGGGCATCTCCGTGTCGCGCGTCGGCGGGGCTGCCCAGATCCCGGCGATGAAGCGGCGCGAGGTAGCCGGCGGGCTCCGCCTGGCCCTGGCCGCCTTCCGCGAACTGGAAGCCTTCGCCCAGTTGGGCACCGATCTGGACGCGGCCACGCAGGCCCGCCTGGACCGCGGCTACCGCATGACCGAACTGCTCAAACAGGGCCTGTACCAGCCCATGCACATTACCGACCAGGTGCTGAGCATCTACGCCGGCAACCAGGGCTTCTTGGACCCCATTCCGGTCTCGGAGGTCCGGCCGTGGCTGGACGGCATGCTGGCGTACATGCGGCACCAAGGCAAGGAGATCTGGCAGAAAATCACCGACACGCAGCAACTGGACGAGGAGACCATGGCTCGGCTGAACGATGCCCTGGCCGACTACCACCGCCAATACACCCAGCGCAAGCAGACGGCGGCGGCCGCGGCGTGACCGTGCCCGCGCCGCCAGCCAAGACAGCGTGCCCGCGGGAAGCCCGCGTCGGCCTCTGACTTTCACGAGCCCGCCCAGCCGTTCGCCAAGCCATTGAAAACGATTCGACGCTATGGCCAAAGCCCGCGCCCTGGATAAACGCCGCCGTGCGATCCGCAACATCCGCAAGATCACGCGGACGATGGAGTTGATTTCCACCGCCCGGTTCCGCCGCGCCATGGACCGGGCCACGGCCGCCGCCGCCTACACTCGCCGCATCACGGCTTTGGTCTCGCACTTGGTCCGCAGCGGCCTGAGAATCGACCATCCGCTGTTGGAATCCCGGCCGCAGCCCCGCCGCGCCATCCTCCTGGTGCTCTCGGCCAACCGAGGTCTGTGCGGCGGTTACAACTCGGCGGTCATCCGGCTGGCCTGGCCCCGCTGGACCAGCCTGTGCAACGAAGTGCCGCACACCCGGCTGGAGATTTCGGGCAAGCGGGGCCTGTCGGCCTTCCGCTTTCGGGGCGTGCAGGCCGATGCCGCTTATACCCACTTCGAAGATAAACCCCGCTTCGACGAAGTCGAGATTCTGGCCGACCGCTATCTGGAAGCCTTCGAGACCCGCCAGCTCGATCGGCTGGACGTGGTGTACACCCGCTTCGAAAGCCTCAGCCGGCAGTACGCCGTCGTAGAGACGCTGTTGCCGCTGTCCGGCCTGGAAGGCCTGCCCGAGGCCCCGGAGGAGGAACCGGCGGCCGGCCCGAGCGAGTACGAGTTCCTCCCCTCGGCCCGAAGCATCCTGGACGAGGTCGTGCCCACCAGTTTCCGCATGAAGCTCTTCAAGTGTTTTCTGGATGCGGCGGTCAGCGAGCAGATCGCCCGCATGGTGGCTATGAAGGCCGCCACGGAAAACGCCGACACGATGATCGCCACATTGACCATGACGTATAACCGCGCCCGGCAAACGCAGATCACCTCGGAACTGTTGGAGGTCATCAGCGGCGCCGACGCGCTGACGAAATGAGTACCGCGGGCCCGCCCGGCGGCAAGCCGGCGGCCCCTAACCCCGGATCGGATCGAAAACCAGCCATGGCCAGCACGGCAACTGCTCCTTCCGAGAAGATCGAAAGCCATCGGATCGGCCGGATCACCCAGATCATCGGGTCGACCTTCGACGCCGAGTTTCCTGAAAAGCATCTGCCCGCCATCTACAACGCGGTGCGCGTCGTGGGCAAGCACAAAGGGGTGGTGGTCAATGTGACCGGCGAGGTGCAGCAGCATCTGGGCGGCGGCCGGGTGCGCTGCGTGGCCCTGGGCAGTACCGACGGCATGATCCGCGGCATGCCCTGCGTCGATACGGGCGGGCCGGTCAAAGTGCCCGTCGGCAAGGCCACCCTCGGCCGGGTGTTCAACCTCTTGGGCGAGCCCATCGACATGCGGGGCCCGGTCCAGGCCGAAGAGTACTGGCCCATCCACCGCGAAGCCCCGCCGGTGACCGAACTGTCCACCCGCACCGAGATCTTCGAGACCGGGATCAAGGTGATCGACCTTCTGACTCCCTTTGTCCGCGGGGGCAAGGCCGGCTTGTTCGGCGGGGCCGGCCTGGGCAAGACCGTAATCCTCACCGAGCTGATCGCCCGGATCGCCACCAGCCACGGCGGCTACTCGGTGTTTGCGGGCGTCGGCGAGCGGACCCGCGAGGGGAACGACCTGTGGCTGGAGATGCAGCGGGCCGAAATCGGCCAGACCGGCCGCAAAGTCATCGAACAGACCTGCATGGTCTTCGGCCAGATGAACGAGCCCCCCGGCGCCCGATTGCGCGTGGCGCTGTCGGGACTGACCATGGCCGAATACTTCCGCGATACCACCGGCGCCGACGTGCTGTTGTTCATCGACAACATCTTCCGCTTTTCCCAGGCTGGCAGCGAGGTTTCGGCCCTGTTGGGGCGCATGCCCTCAGCGGTGGGCTACCAGCCCACCCTGGCCACCGAAATGGGCGCCTTGCAGGAACGCATCGCCTCGACCTCCAAAGGCGCGATCACCTCGGTCCAGGCGGTGTATGTGCCGGCCGACGACCCGACGGACCCGGCGCCGGCCACGGCCTTCGGACAGTTGGATGCCTTCATCTATCTGGAACGTTCGATCAGCGAGAAGGGCATCTACCCGGCTGTGGACCCCCTGGCCTCGTCCAGCCGCGTGCTGGACCCGCAATACGTGGGCCAGCGGCACTACGATATCGCCCGCCGCGTGCAGCGGACCTTGCAGCGGTACCGCGAACTGCAGGACATTATCGCCATCCTGGGCGTGGATGAACTCAGCGAAGAAGACAAACTGGTGGTGCATCGGGCCCGCCGCATGGAGCGCTTCCTGTCGCAACCGTTTCTGGTGGCCGAAGTCTTCACCGGCAAGCCCGGCGAAATCACCCCCCTGGCCGATACCATCCGCAGCTTCGAGGAAATCGCCGACGGCAAGTGGGACCACCTGCCCGAACAGGCCTTCATGTACGTCGGCTCCATCGAGCAGGCCGCCGAACAGGCCGAACGCATGAAAGGCAAATAAGAGCCCCCTGAGCCGCGACACCGCCCCCTGCCCGGCCCGCTGCTGTGGGCCGGCACCGGGCGTTGCGCCCGCCCAATCCGCCGACACGCCAGATCGCCATGTTCGAGCTCCACTGTGTAGTCGTTACTCCCGAGCGAACCGTCCGCCAAGGACCGGTCCAGTTCGTGGCCGTTCCCTTGTTCGATGGCGAACTGGGCATCGCCCCGGGGCGAACCCCGCTGATTGGCCGCCTCGGTTCGGGCGAACTGCGGATCACCACCGAGGAAGGAGCGGTGGAACGGTACTATGTCGAAGGCGGTTTTGTGGAAGTCCTCGGGAATGTGGTTACGGTGCTGACGGGCCGCGCCGTGCCGGCCGAAGAACTCGACGTGGCCGTGTGCAAAGAACTCCTCGATGCGGCGCGGGAGCGCGTGGCCCACTCGCCTGAAGCCATGGAGGTACGGGAGCGGGCCGTGGCCCAACTCCGCGCACAACTGCGCGTGGCCCGGCGAGGCCAAAAGGCGAGCGCCGGCGCCCACTGATCCTCCCACGCAGGAGCGACGCGCTTTCGGCCGCCCCGGCCCCCAGAACGGGGACCGCCTGGCACTGGTCCGGCCACCACGAGGCGACGCCCTGCCGTTGGCCGGTCACGGCAAAGGGCAGCGGTCCGGCGGGTGGCTTGGCCTCAGGTTACCGGTCGTCGCCTTCGGCCCGGGCGAGCACCGCCACCACCACTTGGCTGGCCCCGGCCCGTTTGAGCGTCCGCGCGGCCTCGCTGGCCGTCGCCCCCGTCGTCAGCACGTCATCGACCAGCAATACCCGCCGCCCCCGAACCCGACTGGCCCGGCGTATGGCAAAGCTCCCGCGCACGTTACGGTACCGGTCCGCCGGCCGCAGGTACCGCTGCGGGACATCGTTGCGGCGACGCCGCAACAGGCGGCGGCCCACGGGCAGGCCCAGGCGACGACCAACCTCCCCCGCCAAGACATCGGCGCTGTTGATCCCCCGCAGCAGGCGGCGGCGCCAGTGCATCGCCATCGGGATCACCAACTCGGGCTGATAAGCCTTAAGACACGGCCCCCGCAGTTCCACGAACAAGGCGGCCAAGGCCACGGCCAGCGGCTCGGCGTAGGCGTGCTTCATGCGCAGCACGGCCTGCTTCAGCTCGCCCTGATAGGCGCTCAGCGCAACCACGGTTTCGAAATAAAACCGCACATGGCGGCACAAGGCGCAGCCCGACTTCGAGGCAAAGGCTGGCGCCACCGCCCCCCCGCACCGGGCGCAGCCGTGCCAGACCGCCGGCGCCAGTTTCGACCGGCAAACACCGCATAAAAGCGGCGCGGTGGAGGATTCTAACGCCGCCCCACAGTTGGCACATTGCGGCGGAAACACCAAGTCCGTCCCAGCCTGGCAAAGCCAGCGCTTGGCCGACTCAAACCAGCGGTATGCGCCGGCCCACCGCGCCGTCCACATTGCACTCCCATTCGCTTTATCCCACCACGCACCCATACGGGCGCCATATTACGGGATCCGTTCTTGACTTGCACCACGGGGCTTTCCTATGCTGCCGACTGTTGGAAGCGATCCAGGCCGAGATCCTCCGCGGCGGCTAGGCCGCCCAATTCCCCAGGACCAACTTCCCCCGTCCGGCGGCGGCCGGCAAGGACCCTTCGCACGGATGTACATTATCGATCGGTACCTGCTGCGGCAGTTCCTCCAGACCCTGGCCATCTGCTATCTGAGCCTGGCGGGGCTGTACGTCGTCTTCGACGCCTTTACCAATCTCGAAAGCTTTCTGCACGCCGCTGCCACCCCGGGTGCATTGCTTCGAGTCATGGGGGAGTACTACGGGTACCGGGTTATCTGGTTTTTCGACCGGACCGCCGGATTACTGCTTCTGGCCTCTGCCATGTTTACGGTGGCGTGGATCCAGCGGCATAACGAGCTGGTGGCACTGCAGGCAGCGGGCATTTCTAAACTGCGGGTTCTGCGTCCGGTGATCGGCGCCGCCGTGGTATTCATCGCTTTGGCGGCGGCCAACCGCGAACTGCTCATGCCCCGCTTCCGAAGCCAAATCGCCCGCAAACCCCAAGATTTGCTGGCCGACCGACCCCGCGAACTCTCGCCCCAGTTCGCCCAGCGGACCGATATCCTCATCCGCGGCAAAGCGACCTTTGCGGCCAACCAGCGGATCGAAGCTCCCAGCTTCCTTCTGCCGCCCGAGCTCGACTACTACGCCCGCCAGATCG
>Ga0123519_10017040_pt1 | contig 10026 bp, 10 predicted proteins | sample YelNatPaOPRAMG02_FD_87396 | JGI IMG/M metagenome (GOLD analysis project Ga0123519, IMG submission 87396) | Hot spring microbial communities from Yellowstone National Park - Yellowstone National Park OP-RAMG-02 (version 2) | ecosystem: Environmental > Aquatic > Thermal springs > Hot (42-90C) ...
TAAAGAAGTTGAATTCCAAATGTAAAGAGTTATGTTGCTTAATCCTAAATTGTCAGTAGCATTACAAGAAAAAGTTTGATTTTCTTGATTTGTGTAAGTATCATTTTCAGGATAAATTAAATTTACTTTTGGAAATATACTACTTATACTAAACCCAACCTGCTCAGTATCATTTATATTATTGCTTGTATCATTACACCAGAATTTAGCAGTATAACTGCCATCAGCAAGAGAAGTTATATTATAATAATAAGTTGAGTTGAGTGCAGTCATAGTTATGTTTGTTTGCCAGTCATCAATAGTATAGAAGCAAATATCTAAAGCTTCATTACTACTTAGATTGAAGTTGATTGTGTTTGTTTTATAAGTTTGATTAAGAGGGCTGATAATTGTTATTGTCGGAGGAGTTGTATCTATGCTAAAACTAATTGATGTTTGATTTATGTTGCCAGCAGAATCATTAGCATAAACATAAATAATATTGCTTCCTTCATTCCAATCTCTATAAACAGGAGTTGTATATGTTTCATTTTTTCCTGAAGCATTTGTGAACCAAATATAACTGCCATCACTGCTTATATTAATTAAAATAGTTTTATTATTATAAGTTATATTTGTGGGTGAGATTATTGCAAGTTGAGGTGAAGATGTATCTAGAAAAAAACTAAAATTATTTGCAGTAAAACTATTTCCAGCTTCATCATAAGATTTACAAGTCCATTTATAATTATCTTCATTAAGATTTGAAATATTAATTTCTAATTCATAAAAACTGCCAGAAATTTCATAAGAAGTTTGATTGATTAAAGAAGTTGAATTCCATAAATAAAAAGTTATATTTTTTAAAGATAAATCACTTGAATTGCATTTAAAAGTTAAATTATTTTGATTTGTGTAAGTATTATTTTCAGGATAAATCAAATTTACTTCTGGGGCATATTCATCTAAACTCAAAATTGAAGAATAAACATTTATTCTTGAAAAATTAATTCCTGAATATTGATCATAAATTAATTTTCCTGTGTTATTTAAAACACTTTCAATTTGTTTTGGAGTTTTTGTTCTGTTTGTCAGAGAAAGATATTGATTAATCAAAGCAATAGCCCCAGCAACATGTGGTGTTGCCATGCTTGTACCACTCCAAGTATTTCCGCTATAACCCCCAGAGATTATTGTTGAATTTATATTTTCTCCTGGAGCTGCAAGTATTATTTTAGAACTATCATTCCATGTATTTGCAAACAAAGATATATTTTTATCTTCTTTATTTGATGATGTAACTCTTGTTGCATTATAGATGCAGGCAGGAGCAGAAATAGCATTAGACCAATAATCATTTCCTGTTGCAACAACAACTGAAATATTTTTCGCAACAGCATTATTTATATAATCCATAAAATCTTTTCTATTACAACCAGCAACAGGATTTTCTGTATCACAAAAATTAGAGTATCCTGTTGAACTCTCATTACATCCCAAACTCATACTTATTACAGAAATATTAAATATAGAAGCATTATTCGTGCACCATTCTATTCCGGCAATCACATCATCTGCATAACCTCCCCCACCAGCATCTAAAGCTTTTATCATTATAATTTTAGAATTAGGAGCAACTCCTTTTATTGAACCATTTGCAGCAGCAATTCCAGAAACATGAGTTCCGTGCCCATCGTCATCTACAGGGTCTGAATCATTATTTACATAATCCCAGCCACCAATTACTTTGCATGATGAAGAAGCATTATTATTTCCATAACAACCACCTAAATCAGGATGGCTATAATTAACACCTGTATCAATAATGCAAATTGTTTGGCCTGCTCCTGTTAAATTTATCCCATTCACTTGCAAATTCCAGGAAATAGAAGCATTAATTAAAGGAACAGAATCTTGTAAAAATGCATGAACAGGATAATCATAATAAATTTCTTCTACTAAACCACTATCAATCAAATTTTTAATTTCTTCTGAATCTAATTCTGCTGAAAAAGCGTTGCTATAAATAAAATCATGTCTAACTTTATTTTTTACAAGATTTTTTGCTCTTATTTTTATTTCTTCTTTTGAAATTTTTTCATTAGACAAAATTCCAAAATTATTTTTTTGTATTTCATCTTTTAATTTAACAATAACTCTTACTTTATCACTTTTTTCTAAATTTTCAATAACTTTTTTATCGACTTTTGAATTTTCAGATAAGTAAGATTTGTTTTTTTCAGAAAAAATAGCAGCATTAATTAATTGCACTCCTAAAATTACCAAAATGCATCCTAAAAGCAATATAATTTTTTTCCTCATTTTTTAATCTAATTTGCATTCCCCTCTATAAAACTCCCATTCTTCGCATTCTTTATTATTTTTTATACACATGCCGTATTGTCCTAATTCATTTTCTCTTATTTCTAATTTTCCTCCATGTTCAATGCAATAAACTGATGCAGGATTTGGTAATTTTCCTGTTTTGTTTTCAATTGCAACAACACATTTATCAGATATGCATTTACAACTTCCTTGCCCGCAATCTAATGTATTTGGAACACATTCTTGTGTGCAAAAGATTCCCTCGCAAGAAGGTACATTTTCTTTATTTACGCAACTAGTTGGATGACAACATGAAGCAGCAACACAATCCTCATTAACCTTACAACTATTTTTATCTAAATTATTTTCTTGTATTAGTAAAATAACTAATATAACTAAAATAACAACTAGAATAATAACAAAATAGAGTGCTTTTTTATTATAAGTAATTTTAATTTTTCTCTCTTTTTTCATAAATAAAAGAGCCTTTCTTATTTTAAAAACATTTTTATAGCTAAAATCCCAACAAATTTATAATCTTGCTCGACTCGCCCTTCGGGCTTGTTCGCAAGCGAAACTCGCGGCAGCAAAATCAACATATAAAATTCGCGAGAGCAAGCCGAGCCGAGGCTTGCCGAGGAAAGTTATGGAGCGAGAAGAGAAAAAAAGGAGAAAGAAAATGAAAATTTACAGTATAGGTGGATATGGTGAAGTAGGAAAAAATATGACTATTGTTGATTTAGGAGAGGATGCTATAGCTTTTGATTGTGGTTTATATCTTCCTCCAATAGTTGAATTAGAAGAAAGAGAAGGAATAATGAATGAGAGAACATTAAGACAATTAAAAGCAATTCCTGATGATCATTTACTTGACAAGTTAGGAATAAGAAATAAACTAAGGGCAATTCTTGTTTCTCATGCTCATCTTGATCATGTTGGTGCTGTTCCTTATATTGCTCCTCGATATAAAGCAGATGTTATTGGAACTCCTTTCACAATAGAAGTTCTAAAAACCTTAATGAAAGATGAAAATTCGTATATAAAAAACAGAATAAGAACAGTAAATCCAAATTCATCTTGTATTATTAAAGGTAAAAGAAAAAAATACGAAGTGGAATTTGTGAATATCACTCATTCTACTATTCAAACTTCTCTAATTGTTTTGCATACAGACCAAGGCGCAATTTTATATGCAAATGATTTCAAATTAGATAACTCTCCTCAACTTGGATTAAAACCAAATTATGAAGCAATAAAAAGAATATCAAAAAATGGAGTTAAAGCACTAATAGTTGATTCTTTGTATGCAGATACTGACAGAAAAACACCATCTGAAAAAGTTGCCAGAAGTTTATTAGAGGATGTTATGCTAGGAGTTGAAAATAAAAATTCAGGAATTATCATTACAACTTTCTCTTCACATATTGCAAGATTAAAAAGCATTGTTGATATGTCTGAAAAACTAAATAGACAATGTATTTTTATAGGAAGAAGTTTGAATAAGTATGTTTCTGCTGCAATAAATGTGAATTTATGCCCCTTCAAAAGTAAAATAAAATTAGTTTCTTTCAAAAATAGAGTTGAAAAAGAATTAAAAAAAATAAATGAAAATAAAAATAGATATGTTGTTGTATGTACAGGGCATCAAGGGGAAAAAGGAGCTATTCTCGACAGACTTTCCAGAAAAACCCTACCCTTAAAATTAGGAAATAAAGATCATGTTATTTTTGCATCTTCTGTTATTCCTGTTGAAATAAATAGATTAGCAAGAGCTCAGTTAGACACAAGATTAAGAAATTTAAAAGTAAGAATATTTGATAATGTGCATGTTTCAGGTCATGCTGGAAGAGAAGATTTAAGAGATTTTATAGAGATGATTCAACCAGAACACATAATTCCAGCTCATGCAGAAATAAAAAGATTGTCTGCAATGGCAGAACTTGCAACAGAATTAGGTTATAATTTAGGAAAAAATTGCCATATTATGACAGATGGCAGAAGTATAGAATTATAAATATTTATAAAATCTTTTCATAATATCTTTCCATCCATAAGCTCTTTTTTCCCCAACATCAATTTCCTGATTCCAAGGAGCATTAAAAAGAAAAAAATTAAATCCCAATTCTATAGCATTTTTTATTTGTTCAGAAGAATCATCTATAATTAATACAGGATTTAATTTTTCATATATCTCTCTTTTGTTATTTCTGTTACTAAAAATAATCTCCTGCCATAAACTAGGTAATTTATTTTCTAAGTTTTTTTCTGTTTTTTCTTTTTGATTTTTGCTTCTATAAGTAACAAAATAAATATCCCCATACTTAGATAATTTTTTTATTCCTTCTTTTGCATTATTTATTAATCTTAAATTAGAAAAACTGTCTTTCTCACAAAATCTTTCCCACTCATAAATCAACTTTTCTTCTGGTATTGGATAATAAGAAGTAATATTCCAAGATTTTATCTGTTTCTTTTTAATATTCATATTAAATTTTTCATTTAAATGTTTGAGAAGAGCATTTACATAATCTAGAACAACCTCATCAATATCAACAACTATCTTTTTTCTCATTTTAAAAAGATAAATTTACTTAATTTATCTATATTTATACATAAAATAATAAGAAACAGGCAAATATGCTTCAATATTAAATAATCTTTTTGTTCTTTCTTCACATTCAATAAGCTCTATATTTAGACCTTTTTTATTTAAAAATTCTAAAACTAATTTTGAAAGTTTTCCTTCTTTTTTTGAAACTAAAATATTATTTAGTATTCCATTATTTAATTCTAATCTTATACTTTCTTCCCCATCTTTAAATATTAAATGCTGAAAATCATCGCCCCTCTCAAAACCAACATTACATCCTGCCTGAACTAATCTTTCGCATATTGATCTATAAATTTTTTTCCTCTCTTCTATATAATCAATATTTTCCATTTTTTAATTAAAAAACCATATTATTTAAATATTTTTATAATATAAAATATAGTTTCTTTGATAATAGACTAAAATTTATAAATAACAATTACTTCTTAACACTATGGAAAGAGAGGATATTATAGCAGGATTAAAACAAGCTATCTCCAGAGGGGAATCTTTAGAGAAAGCAAAATTATCTTTTATTAATGCAGGTTATCCTGAAAAAGATGTTGAAGATTCTGCAAACGCAATTAAAAATTCAGTTTCATCTATAGAAATAAATCTCCCAACTATTCAAACTCCAAATCAAAAAGCAAGACAAGAACTCCCAAAAATTCCAAGATATGATTCTGTAAAAATTCAACAGCCTGTTCAAAAACCAATCCAACTAAATCCCTATCCTATTCCTCAACCAACACAAAATATTCAACAACAAATTACTATGACAGAAAAAAGCAATAAAAAAATTATTATACTATCAATAATTTTACTAATTCTTTTAGCGGCCTTGGGTTTTTCTATATTTCTTATGAAAAATAAAGGAATAAATCTGGATTTCCTTTTTTTTAGAAAATAAAATGTATAACCCAAGAGAAGATTCTTATTTTTTATCTGAAGTTTTAAAAAAAGAATTAAAAAATGAAAAAAGAAAATTTTTGGATATGGGATGTGGGTCTGGAATTCAATCTCTGACAGCATTAAAATTTTTGGATAAAAAAAATATCACCGCAGTAGATATAGACAAAGAATCAATTAAAGAAACAAAAAAACTTGGTATTAAAGTTATTAATTCTAATCTTTTTAGCAAATTAAAAAATAAAAAATATGATATAATTGCATTTAATCCGCCTTATCTAAAAGAAGATAAATATGACAAAAACAAAGATACAACAGGAGGGAAATTTGGGGATGAAACTATCCTAGATTTTTTGCTTCAGGCAAAAAATCATTTAAATAAAAACGGGAAAATATTTCTTTTACTTTCTTCTTTAACACCAAAAAAAAGAATTAATAAAATAATAAAACAAGATTATAAAATAAAAAATATTTTTAAAAAAGAATTATTTATGGAAAAATTGTTTGTTTATGAGTTGACTAATAAACATATTTCTTAATTAATATTTTAATATAACCTAATAAAACTATTTTTTTCTAAACTTATCTCTAATAATAGCTTATTGCTCTTTTTTCTTGGCATACCAAAAAGCAATTCCTGCCGCAGAAATAGAAGATAAAATTATAATAATTATGTTTGTTGTTGTCTTGTCTTGATTTATCATTATTGTTTTAAATGCAAAAATAACAAAAACATATATGATAAAATAAAATACTATTTTAGATAAAATTTTTGCTTCTTCTATTTTGCTGTCTTCTATTATATCTCTTAAATATAAAGCAAGAAGAAAACCTATTGCAATTAATATTAAAGAACCAACAAGAGCCGGAATTATAGCAAGAATAGGGATTAGCCAGTTATTTAATTCAGGTATATTTAATTTTATTAATGCCAAATTTAAAAATAAAATATATATACTCCATCTTATTACTGTAGAAAACAAATGAATTGCACTTTTGTGTATAAGTTTGTCAACACCATTTCTCTTAATAAATTTTCTTAATGCAACAATAACAACTTGAGCAATAATAATACCTAGAACAATTATCAAAATTCCTGCCAAAATATTAAAAAAAACTTCATTATTTTTAATTAAAGGAAGATTTTTCAAAGATGCTAATATTCCATATAACATAATAATTATAGTTTTGCAAACTATTTAAAATTATCTTAAATCTTTCCTCCTCAATTCTTCATCCTAAACTTCTTAAATTAAACAAATATTAATAGAAAGGGGATAAAAATATCCACTTTATTAATAGAAAAGTTTATAAATGCGAAAAAAGTAATATTTATATGTACGAATCAAATATACTAATATTAAGGAAATTTCCTGTTTTTTCCTTATCAGATGTATCTCAAATTGTTTCAGGAAAAGAATATGCTAAAAAATTGTTAAGGAAATTAGTGCTTTCAGGAAATATAAAAAAAATAAAAAGAGATGCTTATACTTTTTATGATGATCCTCTTTTAGTAAGCACTTTTCTAGTCAAACCTAGTTATATCTCATCAGTCTCTGCTTTGTCATATAATAAATTAATAAGCCAAATCCCAAAAGATATTTTTTGTTTTACTACAAAACAAAATAAAGAAATTCAATTTACTTCAAAAATAAAATTTGTCCATACAAATTATTTTTTTGGTTTTGAAAATATAGATTACATGGGTTTTAAAGTTTTAATGGCAACTCCAGAAAAAGCAATAATAGATTCTATAGGATTGATTCCTTTTTCTATTCTCGAAGAAGCTTTTGAAAAAATAGACGTCCAAAAAATGTTAAATTTGCTAAAAAAAATTAAAAAAAGCAGCATATTAAAAAGAATTGGATATATTTTAGAAAAACAAGGATTTGATATTTTTAATAAAATAAAAAATAATCTAAACAATAGATATATTTATTTAGATCCTTTATCTAAAAAACAAGGAATAAAAAACAAAAAATGGAAATTAATAATTAATATAAAATGATAACAAATGATATATTAAAAGAAATAGCAAAACAAAAAGGATTATTGAATAAAGAGCATATAGAAAAAGATTATTTTCAAGATTTATTGCTTTTTAATTTGTATAAACAGACAAACCTTCTTGTTTTTAAAGGAGGAACTGCATTATACAAACTTTATGGTTTACAAAGATTTTCAGAAGATTTAGATTTTTCTTTATTGAAAGATATTGATTTAGAAAAAATAATGAAAAATGTTATAGAAAATATTAAAAATTCCGAGATAAAAGAAATAAAAAAGATGAAAGATTCTATTCTAATTAAAATAGCATTTAAAGGGATATTAACTAAGTATAACACAATTAGAATTGACATAAATATAAAAAATCCTATTTTAGATAAATTTGATGTTAAAACTTATACTTCTTCATATGTTGATATAAACCCATTTACTTTAAGAGTTCTAAGCTTGAAAGAAATATTTGCAGAAAAGATTCATTCTATATTAAATAGAGAGAGTGCAAGAGATTTGTATGATTTATTCTTCTTATCAAAATTTGCGGAAATAGATAAGAAAATCATAACAAACAAGCTAGCTAATTTTAATATGAAATTTGATTTTAATGAAATAAAAAGAAAAATAGATAATCTTGAAAGTTTATGGAAAAAAGAATTAGAGCCTTTTATTTTATCTGAACTGCCGGATTTTAAAGCAACCAAAGATTTTGTTTTAAACAAATTAAAAAAATTAAAATAATCTCGCATTCCAAGCCTGTTCGTTTTGATTGCTCGACTCGCATCCTCGCGTTCGTTTTGATGCTAGAATCTCACATTCTCGCGTTCGTTCTGTTCGCCCAAACGCTCGCCAATCCTGTTCGTTTGGAATGCTCGGCTCGCTTTATTATGAAAAATCCTATCTAAAAAAGCTTATAAACTAATATAACAATAATTTTAAACTAAAAAATCTTCTATTTAGTATCATGAAATTCGCACATATATCAGATTGCCATTTGGGTAGCTGGAGGCAGCCAGAATTACAATCTTTAAATTTGGAAAGCTTCAAAAGAGCTATAGATAAAAGCATAAAAGAAAATGTTGATTTTGTTATTATAGCTGGGGACTTATTTGATTCTGCTTACCCCCCTATTGATATCTTGGCAGAAACTTTCTCAGAATTAAAAAAACTTAAAGAAAAAAATATAGATTGTTATATTATACCTGGAAGTCATGACTATTCTGCCTCGGGAAAAACCTTTTTGTCAGTTTTGGAAAAAGCTGGTTTTTGTAAACCCTGTTTCTTTCCAGAAGAAAAAAACAACAAAATAACAATAAATCCAATATTACATAAAAATGTTGCGATATATGGATATCCTGGAAAAAAATCATCTTTAGAAATTCAGGAATTAAGAAAAATAAATTTTAATGATTCTCCTGGATTATTTAAAATTTTTGCTTTACATACTTCAATAAAAGATGCTGTTAAAAATCTTCCTATAGATTCTATATCAGAAGAAGAATTGCCAAAAGCAGATTATTATGCCCTAGGTCATTTACATATTCATTATGAAAAAGGAAGATTTGTCTATTCTGGTCCTACTTTTCCTAATAACTTTCAGGAATTAGAAGAATTGAAATATGGAAGTTTTATTATTGTAAAAACCGAACCTTTTCAAATTGAGAGAATTTTAATAAAAATAAAAGATGTTGAATCAATAAAAATAGAAATAGATAATGCGCTAACAGCAACTGATAAAATATTAAAAGAAATAAATAATAGAGACATAAAAGATAAAATAGTTCTTTTAAAACTGGAAGGAACAATAAAAACAGGAAAAATAGCAGATATTAATTTTAAAGAAATAGATGATGCAGTAAAAAGAAAAAACGGTTATGTCCTGTTAAAAAATATTTCAAAATTAAAAATAGAAGAGTCCCAAGTTCAAATTGAAGTAGAGGATATGGACAAGTTAGAAGAAGAAGTAATAAAAAATTACAACAAACAAAAAGGAAAATTCCAAAATCTTTTGCCTTTAATTATTAATTCTCTTACTATGGAAAAAAATGAAGGGGAAACAAATACAACATTTACAGAAAGATTATTTGTAGATATAAATAAAATACTAAATCTAACATGATAATAAAAAAATTAAAACTAGAAAATATAAGAAGTTATGAAAAAGCAGAAATAGATTTTTCTTTAGGAAGCACTCTATTAGCAGGAGACATAGGAACAGGAAA
>Ga0123519_10017043_pt1 | contig 10026 bp, 10 predicted proteins | sample YelNatPaOPRAMG02_FD_87396 | JGI IMG/M metagenome (GOLD analysis project Ga0123519, IMG submission 87396) | Hot spring microbial communities from Yellowstone National Park - Yellowstone National Park OP-RAMG-02 (version 2) | ecosystem: Environmental > Aquatic > Thermal springs > Hot (42-90C) ...
AATTAAATATCCTAATATTCCTTTCCCAATTATGGGATATATTAAAACATTATTCCCTAATGCAGAAATTGAATCAGCTTGCTCTTTTATAAATGGACTTATATAACCAGCATTACCACTACATACTACCAATATTCTCATTTTATTTGAATAATAAATTTAATGATGAATAAATTTCTAAATAATTTGATACAATTTTTTCAATACCATGTATAAAAAACAAAGTTTTTTTATAAAATAATTTTGATATAAACACCAAAATACCGTCTCTTACTAAAAGTTGAACCGATAGTGATGAATTTATTATTACGAATTTAGCTTGTAAAGAAATTATCTTATAAAAAATAATATTGGATTTAATAAAGTAGAAATCCTTTGGATAATAATACTTTTTATCTTTGGGTTTTTTCCCTCTAAAAAATAAATATACATTATGCTTAAAAAAAAGGTAATATATTACTAACAAGAGTATAAACACCACCAGTTTTTGAGAAAGGAACTGTCAAAATTAATTTCATTTCTATTTTTTATTCGTAATTTTTTATTTGTTAATAATATTTATTTTAATACTGGCAACAGATAATTAATTATTATTTTATCCCACTTAAAGTTTTCTGCCGTTTTTCTAATTTCACTTGAACTTATTTTATTTCTTATAAAGTAAGTTTTTTTTAGAGCCTCATAGAAACCCTCAATGGAATCATCACATAACATTCCATTTAAATCATTAATAATTTTTTTATTTTCCTGTGTATTCGTTGCAATGACATATAATCCTGACAATAAATATTCAAAGATTTTTGTTGATGGTTGTAAATCATAATATTTCTTAAGAGGAATGAATGCTATTCCAATATTTGCATTTAAAAAAAAGTCTTTTAATTCTAGCCGTGATTTTTTCCCATGAAAGAAAACAATATTTTGTAAATTAGTATTATTAATAGCCTTTATTATTTTCATTTCATCTTCAGCTTTACCATAACCAACAATATCATATCTTATTGCAATTTTATTAGAAAATTCATTATAGAATTTTGATAACCCATATATAGTTTTTTCTATATCTCTCATATTCAATACTCCAACATATAACAAATTAAATGTATTAAAATCCTTATTTTTATAGGTAAAAACTTCACCACCTAATGGTAAATAATAGGCTTTTTTCCTAGGCAATTTTAATTCTTTCATTAAACTTTCCGATAATATTGTTATCCTATCAAAAAAAAAAGGAATTAAACAATTTAATAGAATTGAAAAAAAATCTTTTTATTAGATTTTCTAAAAGAGCACCAGTTCTGATATCATAAATTTTTAATCTTCCACGACATAATAAACCTATTAAAAATACAAGATTAAAATCAATAGAAAAAACAATATCATAATTTAATTGATGGGTCATCTTAATTGCTGTATAAATAAAATCTAATAATCTAAGCATTTTATTAGTATTATAATTTCTATAAACAATATTTACATTTTCCATTTCAACCTTTTTCCATTTCTTATCAAATGTTAAATAATCAATTTTGAAGAATTTTCTTAAATATTTAACATAATAAAAGTAACCTGCACCATAACCAAATTGTTGGGGATTTATAATTAATATTTGCTTTTTTTTGATGTTTATACTTGCTTGATCTTTTTCTAAAAACATTACAACTTTCTATTTACTTTACATCTTTTTTAATTTTTTACTAGCTATTGTTATAAAAATAATATAAAGTACTATAATTACCGATTGATTACTAAATACCACTTGATTATAATAAAATAAAAAATCCCATATAAAATAAAGTAAAAGAACATTACCTAATTTTTTATTTCCACATGTTTTTATTAAGTAAATCGCAAATAAAACCAATGATAACGTCCCCATATAGCCAATTGAATAAATTAAAGCGGCAAACTCCCCTATTAATCCGGTATGTTCTAACCCATATTTTGATGCATGTTTAGTAAACCGGCCAAAACTACCTACTGCAACTTGATATCTTCCTTTACCAAATAATAATTCATCTAAACTATTAAATTTAAACTTAGAAGAATTGAATAAAAATGAAAAAACTCCGCCACGTCCAAAAGCTAAGTTATAATTTTCGTTAAAAACATCTTCTATATTTTCTGTTCCAAAATAATATTCACTAATAGTTCCAATAATATAATATACATCAAAACTACCCCAAATTTTATATTCTGGATTAAAAAAAGGATTCAATCTTGCGCTAAAATATATAATTAATAAAACTATTGGCACATATTTTAATGATTGAAAAATAGAAATACCTTTTTTAACATAAGAGAATAATAAATATAAAAATATCGGGAAAAAAATAATGGGTTGTCTTTTTACACTGGCAAATGAAATTATAAGAAATGATAAAACTATAAACCAGTCTTTCCTTGTAAAATTTCCATTCTTTATCAACCAATAAAATATCAAAGCTACTATAGGAATTACTACTGCAGTTCCAGCACCAGCAGCAGACATTGAACCAACTATGAATTCTAACTTTTCAAAATCTGGATTTTTAATTAGTTCAGGTAAAACAACGAGTAGTTTTGTTAGACTTAAAAAAATTTGGATATATAATACTTGCAAAATTATTTGTTTAATATGCTCTCTTTTATTTTCTTGGTTAACTATATCCTTAAAATAATGGAATAAAATAAATACCATTCCATACTTATAAAAGTATTGACTGAGAATTGTAATTATTTCTCCTCCCCTTAAAAAATATGAAACCCAAAAAGAAATAGAAAATAAGATGAATATGATTGTTAAATTCCATTCTCGTTTACTGTTATACTTAAATAATGCTTGAACTGTGATTAATGAAGCATATAGAACAACAAATATTTTATAGAAATTATATAAATTATTTTCTAGGTTAAATAATCTATCTAAATACTGAAATAACCCTTCCCAAAATATAATTATAATAATAAAGCTATCTTTATTGATCCCCAATCTCAAAAAAGCATAAAGCATGCTAATAAAAACGATCAGGTAATAATATATTTGTGTTTCTTCTCTCATAAATATTCTGGTAAAATTAATTTATATAATTTTCTATAATATTCATGTCCAGATTCAAAGTAAATTGTTCTTGAATCTTTTCCCCATTTGGGATGTAAATCGATTCTAATTTCTTTGTCATAACGAAGTGGTTGGTAAAATTTTCCTAATAAGTATAATTTATCTTTCTTAACATTATATAAATATAAAGAAGAAAATCTGGATTTATCAGGGTAAGTGTCTGTGATAATATATTTGCCATTTGGTGATATTGAAGGATGACCATCAGATAAAGGAAATTGCTCAGAAAACAAAGAAACAGACTTTTTCTTGTCAATAAATTTAAAATATCCAATCTTACCATTATATTCACAAAAAGATAATATTTCCTCTTCATTAAGCCAACAACTATGTGACGTCATCTTATCGCCATTTAAAATATATATATCACTGCCATTTGAATTAGCAGATATCAAGCGTGTAAATCTTCCCTTTGGACCAATCCAACGATGTAAAAAGATAAATCTATTACCTGAAGGATTTATATCTATATGATTTATTTTATGCTCCGCCGCATCCATTGTGTTAGTATATTTAATTTGTTTTAATTGTTCTAAAGATATTATTAAATCAATTTTATTAGTAAATAGATCAATCTTCCATATACCATCTTCTTTATCTTCTGGCAGGTACAATTTTTTGCGGTTAAAATAACCATAATCTGGTCGCATTTTTGTCAATCTATCATAATTTATAGTTAAAGCATATTTTCCACAGTTACTAACATTATTGAAAGGCATTTTATAATCTTTAATTAAAGATCCCGTTTTATCAATAATTTTGGAAATATAAATATCTTTTTCTTCATCATAATCGTTATAAATTATTTGATTTTGATCTAAAGGGTGCCATTGGAGCATACATCCCTGTTGCCAATTCCAAGCTTTTGTTTCACCAATTTTAACAGACGACCCATCTTTATTTTTTAGCATAATAGATGCAGGCTCATCAACGCTTCCCCTAATATTTTCGTTCTTAACACTTAAAAATAACAATTCACCCCACTTATTTTCTGGAGACAAATTATAATATCCAAAGAAATTAATTCCATTATCGATTGGCTCTATAATCGCTCCTTTAATGAACATTAATGATTTAAATCTTCTATAAATAAAATATCTATAAAAAAAATATCTTGAATAATTCAATTTGGCAAAAAAAGTGCTATTTTTTAATCTATTTTTTATTATTGGCATTGATAGCTTCTCGCATTTTTTTTACCATATTACCATATACCAAATTTATATCATATTTTCTAGCCTCTTCTAAAGCATTCTTGCTCATATTTTTTAATAATTTTTCATCACGCATCAAACATAATATTTTATAATAAACTTCTTTTGAATCATAATGTGTGATAAAACCAGTTAAACCATCTTTAACTAGCAACTCATGCGTTTGTATTTTATTACATATCACAGGTTTCCCAGCAGCAAAATATTCTATTATTTTCTGAGGAGGTGAAATTCTATAAGCTGGTATATTATTCTCCAAAAAACTAAGACAAACATCAGAAAAGTATAAAATACCAGGAATAAGAGATGAATCAATTATTCCAAAATTGATAATATTATTTTGCATGTTATTATTTTTCGAAAATTCATAAATTTTTTCGGAATAATAATTATCTGCACCTGCAATAACTAATACTGCTTTTTTGTCTTTTTGTATAACTTCCTTTATAGAATTCAAAATTAAATGAAAACCTCTGTTCTCAGTTACCCAGCCTGTATAAGTAATAATAAAACAACCATTTTCCTTCAATTTCTTTAATGGCAAGTGAAAATCGTTAATTAAGGGTTTGGAAAACTTTTGAAGCTCTATACCATGTGGGATATGTATCAAATTACTAATACCATTCTTTTGTAAAATATCTATAATGGGTCGAGATACTACAAAAACTATTTTGGATTTTTTTAAACCTGAAAAATAAAAACTATCGATAAATTTACTCGCTAAAATACTATAAATCCTCTTTAATATATTAGTTTTCTCATTCGTTCTGACCCCAAATTGATGAACATACTGAAAAACAGGAATTTTTATAAAATTTGATACAGCTGATGTGTCATCGAACATAAAACATAAGTCAGAATCCAAATCGTTTATTAATTTCACCAACCTTCTCCATTCAAAAATATCAGATAGAATAGGAATTTTATTATGCCTATTTTTATCATAGCCAATAATTTTACAATGTGGGAAATGATTTGCTAAAAATTCAGCTTTATTTGTTACTATTGTAGTAAAAAAATGTTTCGATAAATAATCCACAATTGATAGACGGCAAGCATTTCCTATAGTGTTAGCATGATTAGTAGTAAATAATACTGTCAATTTTTCCATTTAAATAATTTTATTTTAATCTTTTATAAATTTTTATTAATAAATAAAATGTTAGAACAAAAGTTAACGATATTAATGTCCCTAAGATAATCAATACTTTTCTATATATTTCTTCAACCTTTGTATAATTTCCCTTCCAATAATTTTCCCTTATATTATTTATTTCTTTTTTAATATAATTTGAGAGTATTGGTAACTTTAGACCAATCCTTTTTATCAATTTGTTATTTTCAAATAATTTTAGGTAGTATCCGGCCGAATTTACTGTTCTTAAAAAATCTGAATATTTTTTAGTTTTAATCAAATCAGAGAAAGAACTAAACACTACACTATTTTGTGAGGAAAGAAAATATAACAAAGAATCGAGGTCTTTTAAACTTTTTTTATTAAAATCATAATTTGTATGAAACAATGCAACAATAAGCACATCATTTTTACTATTAACAATGTTTGGAAATAAATCTATTATACTGCCCAAAGGTCCATCAAAAAGGTTTATATTGCAATTTATAAATTTCATTTTATTTATTGGTTTTTCCCCTAAATAGCCAGAAAAAACATTAAATCCAGTTTTTTCTAATATTTTTAATGTATTAACATTAACGCTATTCCAAGGTGGAACAAAAATTAAATTATTGGGATGAAATAAATTTTCAATTATTTCTTTTCCCGCTTTTATACGTTTTATTTGTTCATCATATAAAAGTTTAGAAAATTGATATTGATGAGTATAACCATGTACTCCAATATCAATCCAACCTCTATCTCGCCAGGAAATGAGTGAATCTACAATAGGCATGCCCTTTTTTAATTCAACTCCATTTAAAGCTGGTATCACAGAATATAAAGGTTTAATATTATATTTTTGAAATATTTTTAATGTTTCATGTTCAAAATTAACATTAGATCTATAATTTATATCATCATTTCTAAATAAAATAATTATATGATTGCTATAACAATAAAAATTGGAAAAAATAATTAAAAAAATTGTTTTAAGAACAAATCTATACATTAATTAAAATTAGTTTTAATATTGGTCTTAAAATTTTAAATAAAATAAATCTAATTGATTTACTAATAAAATTGATTTTATTTCTAAAAATTAAAATTAAGAATTTGTTTGAAATATAATCATACTTATATAAAAATTTTTCTTTTAAATTTATATTAGGATATACATAAATTTTTCTTAATTCTTCATTTCTTAAAAAAGTAACATTAACTAAGTTTTTTTTCATATTATTATGAATTGAATTTTCACTAATTCTATGAAAAACAGTAACCTTATCCATAAAAAATAGTCTAATTCCACTTTTTGTAAGTCTTAACCACATAGGATAATCTTCAATTAATTTAAATCTTTCATCAAATAAACCTACTTTAAATAAAATATCTCTCTTGATAAATATAGAGGGAGTATATGCTATTCTATCACCTAATAAAAGCATTTTATATTGATCATAAGCAGAAATATTTTCATTATAAAAATCATTTGGATATTTTTCCGGAATTCTTTTATAATAATTATTTATACTAAATGTATTTATATAACGTTCAACAGCTGAAAATAAAACATTTATATTTTTATTAGTTTGTACAAAATTTATATTATCAAGAATACAGTTAGGTAATAATATATCATCACCAGCAATAAATTTTATCCATTCTCCTTTAGCTGCACTTAAGCCACGATTACAATTAGCTGGTATACCTGTATTTTCTTCAACTGAAATTAATTCTGTTTTAACAAATCTTTCTTTGTTATTTTCAATCCAATTTTTGCATATTTCTAAAGTTTTATCAGTTGATCCATCATCACTTACAATTAACTCAATATTTTTGTAAGTCTGAGCTTTTGCACTTTCCAATGTTTCAAGAACATATTTTGCTGAATTATAAGTAATAATTATTATAGAAACTAATGGATTTTTTTCAGAATTATTTAAAGAAATTTTAGTCATTAAAATTTCTTCCTAATAAAAGCACCAATCGATTTTATATTAATTCTTTTATCAAGTTCAATATACGAATACCCGAAAGAAATAAATATCAAAATGCAACCTATTAAATATGAATAAGGTTTTGGGATAATATTGGTTTCGATAAAACAAATTATAGCCAATATGAATTGAAACAAAAAAATATATATAAAGTCTTTATTGAATGAGAATTTATATTTTAATTTGGAAATATAAAATACCTGGATTAGATAAAATAAATATGCAAAAACAAAAGAAATACCCAATCCTTCTAAACCAAACAATTTATATCCTATTATATTAAACAATAAAATGTAAACATTTGCTAACAATTCATTCCAAAAAAAAAGTCTGCTTTCTCCTTTTGCTAATAATACAAAAGCTATAGCCCAACTTACTGCCTTAAAGAACATTCCTAAAGCTGCCCAATGTATCATCTCATTTATAGCAAGAAAATTTTTAGAATAAAGTATTATAATTATATAATTTATAAAAACTAAAAATATCATTAAAAATGGGGCCATTATTAATACTGCAATTTCAGCTTGCTCATTTATAAACTGTTTACAAAGTTCGTTGCTATAAGCAACTGCTGATAATCGTGGATAATAGTCTGTACCCATAGCCGTAAATATTAAACCTACATAATTGTTAATAATAACAAATCCAGCATTGTATAAGCCAACTTGCTCTACTCCCCCCTGATTACTTATAAAAATTCTTATTAAATATGATACTCCTAAAGTTATTAACCCACTTAAACTTATTATAAAACCCATAATAAACATATTCTTACCTTCGGATAAGGTTGTTCTTAAATTAACTTTTATTTTTTCTAAATTAATTTTATGGAAAAAAAACCAAGAACTAATAAATGTTGAGAAAGATGATATTATTATAGCAGGAACTATCCCTTGAGTACCGAACAGATAAAATAAGGGAATATTAAAAAATAGACCTAATATGCTTCCAATAAGATTTGCTTTAGCAAGAAACTGCAATTTACGGAGCCCTTGAAGCACTATCATCTGCCCACTACTCAGTTGGGTAAATAATAATGAGACCGAGACCCAAATAAATAAGATAGAATAATTATAATTTCCAAAAGTTATTTTACTTAATAATGGTGCTGTTATGATTGTTACTATCATTCCAAATAAACCTGTTAACCAGACCCATCTTCTTAAAACAGTTATAATTAAAGAGATGCGATTTTTGTCACCTGTACCATCTGCTTCAGCAACATTTCGAACTGCGCTTGTACTTAAGCCAAAATTGGTAAGACCCGATATTAATCCAATAGTCGATGATAGTAATCCCATAATTCCCATACCTGTAGGACCAAGCAATACTGCCACAAACTTAGATTTAATAATTGAGATTAAAATATTAAATATTTGTACTCCACCAAAAATCGATGTTGCTTTAACTATTTGATGATATGATGATTGACTGCTACTCATTAATCAATATTTATTTAAAACATTAACTATAGTTTTAATTTCATTCTCATCAAGAATTGAACTCATAGGTAAACTTAATACCTCATTATGTATTTTTTCAGTTATTGGGAAACTTATATAATTCCATTCCTTAAATGCCTTTTGTTTATGCGGTGGAATTGGGTAATGAATTAATGTTTGAATTCCTTTTTCTGCCAAATAATTTTGTAGTTTGTCACGTTCTTTAGTCCTTACTACAAATAAATGCCATACATGGCCTAAGTAGTTTGAAATATTTATTTTATTACTATCCAAAGGAAGTATAATTTTATCATTTTTTATATGCTCACAATAATACTTTGCAATTTCCCTTCTTTTTTGATTTTCTTCATCAAGATATTTTAATTTTATAGTTAAAAAAGCTGCTTGGATTTCATCCATTCGACTATTATAACCTTTGTATTCATTAATATATTTTTGTTTACTGCCATAATTCCCTAAAGCTCTTACAATTTCTGCAAGTTTATCGTCATTTGTGGTTACTGCTCCGGCATCACCTAACGCTCCTAGATTTTTGCCGGGATAAAAACTATTCCCCGCTGCATTACCTAATGAACCAGTTCTTTTCAATTCATTTGAAAATTCATCATGATATAAAGCACCAATTGCTTGGGCATTATCTTCAATTATTAAAAGGTTATATTTTTTTGCAATTTCTTCTAATTGTTTATTCCAACAAACCTGTCCATACAGGTGAACCACTACTATCGCTTTTGTATTTTCGTTAATATATTTCTCAATTAATGATATATCAAGATTATAAGTATTAATGTCAGGTTCCACAAGTACTGGTTTTAGTTGGTTATCAGTAATTGCAAGAATAGTAGCTATATAAGTATTTGCAGGAACAATTATCTCATCTCCATCTTTTAATATTCCCAATTCTTTATATGCTTTTAAAATCAAACGCAATGCGTCAAGCCCATTTCCACAAGCAATAGCATGTTTAACCCTAATATATTCTGCGAGCTGTTGTTCAAAAATTTTTACCCTTTCTCCTAGCAAATACCAACCAGAATCAATAACTTCTGCAGCTACTTGCTTTAGCTCATCGGCATATTGAGCATTGATTTTTTGAATATTTAAAAATTTTATCATACTCTTTTTACCCTACATA
>Ga0123519_10017046_pt1 | contig 10025 bp, 5 predicted proteins | sample YelNatPaOPRAMG02_FD_87396 | JGI IMG/M metagenome (GOLD analysis project Ga0123519, IMG submission 87396) | Hot spring microbial communities from Yellowstone National Park - Yellowstone National Park OP-RAMG-02 (version 2) | ecosystem: Environmental > Aquatic > Thermal springs > Hot (42-90C) ...
CCAGAAGGTTGCGCTTTTCGGAGCAGGCCCCGGCTCGGAACTGGTGGAAAAGGCCAGCGACAACACCCAGGTTTTCTGCATCATTAAGGGAGCGATGACCGACCATTCGGAAAAAACGGAGGACAAAGGATGCGGATGCCAAAAATAAAACTGCTTCTGGCAGGAGCTTTGGTTCTCGGCCTGGCGCAAGCCGCGCCGGCCTCGGAGTTTGCGCCCCATTACCCGGATTACGAGCAGATGGTTGCCGAGATATATCAGCTCGCGGAAAACTATCCCAACCTGGTGGAGGTTTTGGCATACGGCAAAAGCGAGGAGGACCGGGAGCTTCTGGCCGTGCATATTTTCCGGAATGACGGGGAGGAGCGGCCTTCAGCCATGGTCGCGGGCAACATTCACGGCAACGAGATGGTCGGCAACCGCATGGCCATGGCTGTGGCCTGGAGACTGGTCCAGGGGGCGGACAAAGACCCCTGGGTCAAGAGCCTGCTTGACCGGATGGATTTCTGGGTTTTGCCCTGCCTGAATCCCGACGGTTATTTCAAGACCGTTGAGCTTTATCGAAAAGGCGAACTCAAAGGCCACCGCAAAAACGCCAACCAGGTCGACCTCAACCGCAATTTCCTGCTCCCCAAACCGCGCACCCTGAAAATCGACTGGGCTGGCTCGCCCAAAAAGGATAATGCCAACTACTATGGACCCTACCCCTTGAGCGAGCCTGAATCCCAGGCGGTTAAAGCGTTCCTCGACCACCACCCGGTCTTTGCCAGCATCAATTTCCACAGTGTGCAGGGCGTCTTGTTCCCGGCCAGATGCTCCACCCGCCAGCGCAACTGCACGGCCATGCACCAGAAGATGGGCAAGGCTTTCATCGCGCATCAGAAAAAGGTGAAATACCTTTATGTCCGCTGGCCGGCATGGATTGATACCTATACCGGCGAGATGGAGGACATGCAATACCATTTTTACGGAACGCTCGCCATCGATATCGAGTTGGGCAAAGCCGGCAGGAACCGGACGGCAGCCAGGCATGAATTGGGGGACAAAATCGGCCCGTCCAACCCCCTGGTCTACGGCTCCGGGTTCTGGACCTTCAATCCCATAAACCTGGACTTCTGGGTCGACAATGACCGGGACGCCGTGCTTTATGCATTGGAGGAAGCCTACAAGCTCACCAACGGCAAACCCATCCCCAGAGAAAAAAGAGAACTGGAATAGGCGAGTCGGAAATAGCTTGTCCTGCGAAGCGAAGTCCTGCCGCCGGATTGATGAGTCGGGAATTCCCTTGCACCCTTCAGCGAGCGGGGTTTTTGGGCTTGTAGATAAGCACCGGGATTGAAGATTTGCGGGCGACTTTTTCGGCCACGGACCCGAGCACAAAATGCTGCCAGCCGCTTCTACCGTGGGACCCGATGATGATGAGGTCGGCGTTCCTTTCCTCGGCGTATTTGACTATCTCGGAGGCATGCACTCCGGCCAGAACCTCGGCCTCCACTTCCACCTTGCCGGCCTCAACCCGGTGCCGGTATTCTTCCATCTGCTTCTGGGCCGCGGCCCTGACCTGCCTCATTAGTTCCGGCCCGGCAAAGGCGGGTCCCCCGGCTTCAATGTCCCCGTACATCTCGGCAACCTGCGCGACCTGGATGATGTGCACGAGACAAATCCCGGCCCCGAAGCATTGCGCCAGGCTTAGCGCGTAATCCAGAAGCTCACGGCTCAAGTCGGAGAAGTCGAGGGGAACCACTATCTTTTTGATGGTCATCATTCAGGATTTTAGGGCCGGCCCATGAGTTCGTCAAGGGGGGAAATATCAAGGCGGGGCCTGCCCGCTCCCTTGATTGACTGGTTGCTTGCCAATCCCGTGGAAATTTAATATATCTGGAAGAGCATGGCCGAAAAATTGGAAGGACTGAAAGTTCTGGAAGATGTGCGGGTTGTGCTTATTGAGAGCAAGTTCAGCGGCAGCATCGGCATGGTGGCGCGGGTGATGAAGAACCTTGGATTCTCTGACCTTCGCCTGGTCAGGCCCCGGGCCGAGCTTAACAAGGAAGCGTATGCCTTTGCGGCCCATGCCCCGGAGCTGATTGACCAGGCGCAAATCCATGACGACCTTGTTCCGGCCATAGCGGACTGCGGGCTGGTGGTGGGCACGAGCCGGAGGTTCGGCCCGCGGAGAAAAAACCTCATCAGCATCGATGACCTTCCGGCAATCGTCCGCCCCTGCCTGGGCAGGAACAAGCTGGCGGTGATTTTCGGTTCCGAGGACGCGGGCATAAACAGCCGGGACGCCGGCCATTGCCAGTTTCTGGTCAGCATCCGGCCGGGCACGGGATATGAGAGCATGAGCGTGAGCCACGCCGCAGCCATAGTGCTCTGGGAGATAAACCGTCTGGCGGGCAAGCCTTTGGCCAGGGCCAGGGAGCTGGCCGGGGCCTCGGAGATGGAAAACATGTTCGCGGAGCTTGCCGAGGTCCTGGAAGCCATCGATTTCATCGAACCCGGAGACCCGCGGGGGATGATGCCGAGTTTTCGCGCGCTCTTTAACCGTGCTATGCTGACGCCGAGAGAGGTCAGCATGCTGCGAGGGGTCTTAAGCAAAACCAGGAAGAGCATCCAGGGCGTCCCGCGCGAGTTGAAAAGTCGAAGGAAAGGAGAGGGAGGATGAAGGGATTGAAAAGAACGGTCAAGGCTGTTTTATGGAGCATGGTCTTGTTTATTGTTTCCGGCAAGACCGCGCTTGGCGGGAATCTGGGGGAGCTGCAGTGCTTCCAGGCTTTGGATGACGGAGTGATGCTCAAGTTCCAAAACGGCCTGGTCAAGTTGAGCAGGTTGGAAGACGGGATTATCCGAGTGCGGGCGACCAATAAGGACAAGTTTGAGCCTGACCATTCCTTTGCCTTGGCGCCGGATGCTCCCAAACCCGGGCCGCTGAAGGTTATGGAAGACGAGGCTGGCCTGGTCTTTGAAACCAGCCTGCTCAAGGGCCGGGTAAGCCGACAGGGCGGTGCGCTTAGGCTCTGGGACAGGTCAGGACAGCTGCTGATGGAAGAGCCGGATAGCGGAGGGATATTTTTCGACCGGGGCAAGGCCGGGGTGATGCGGTCGGCTCCACCGGAAGAGCATTATTACGGGTTCGGGGAAAAGACCGGTGCCTTGGACAAGCGCGGGAGCAGGATGGTGATGTGGAACACGGACACCGCCTATAACACGAAATCCGACCCGCTTTACCAGTCCCATCCCTATTATCTGGCCTTGCGCAAGGGAATGGCTTACGGCATTTTCCAGGACAGCACCTATAAGTCTGTTTTCGATGTGGCCAAATCCTCGCCCGCCTTATTGAAATATACGGCCGAGGGCGGGGAGTTGAATTACTATTTCCTTTACGGGCCAAGCCCCAAAGAGGTTATCCAGCGCTATGGCCTGCTCGTGGGCCGGTATCCGCTTCCGCCTCTCTGGGCGCTCGGCAATATGCAATGCCGGTGGAGCTACAAGAACGAGCAGCAGCTCCGGGCCATCGCCTCCAAGTTCAGGACCAACAATGTGCCCTGCGATGTGCTTTTCCTGGACATTCATTACATGGAGAAATACAAGGTGTTCACCTTTAACCAAAAGCGGTTCCCTGACCCTTCGGGATTGTTCGCCGAATTGGAAAAGCAGGGGTTCAAGGTCATCACCATCGTTGACCCGGGAGTGAAAATCGAGAAGGGATATTATGTCTATGAGCAGGGCCTGGCCAATGACTATTTTGTCCGGAGCAAAAAGGGCGGATATTTCAAGGCCAATGTCTGGCCGGGGCCGTGCCATTTCCCGGATTTTTTCAGACCCGAGGTGCGGGACTGGTGGGGAGGGCTTCACAAGTTCCTGCTCGATGCCGGCGTGGACGGGGTGTGGGATGATATGAACGAGATTTCAGCCTGGGCCAGGGATTTGCGGCTCGGGGATTACATGCTGCCGATTCCGGGCACGGTCAATTTGCTGGATATGGTCTTCGGCCCGAGGGACCAGCCCATCGATGCGGCTTTGGGTCATAATGCTTATGCCTTGCTGGAGGAGGAAGCCACATACAACGGTCTGAAAAAGCTCCGTCCTGACGAGCGGCCGTTTATTATCACCCGGTCCGGGTATCCAGGCGTGCAGAGGTATTCGTCAATGTGGACGGGGGACAACACCGCTAACTGGCCGCAATTGAAAATGGCTTTGCCGATGCTGCTTAATCTGGGCATCAGCGGCCAAGTGATGGCTGGTTCGGACATCGGCGGGTTCGTCGACTCTCCCACCGGTGAACTCTATGCGCGCTGGATTGAGCAGGGGGTCTTTTATCCCCTTTGCCGCACCCATACCATGCAGCTGACACCGAGCCAGGACCCGTTCTCCTATGGAAAGGAAGTGCTCTCTATAAGCAGGCAGATGATTGAACTCCGCTACCGTCTCCTGCCCTATAGCTACAGCTATTTCAAGCAGGCGAGCGAGACCGGATTGCCGCTCATGCGCGCGGTTTTTCTGGAATTCCCGGAATACGAGCCGAGCTATGAGGACGGCACCGAGTTCATGTGGGGAGAGCATTTGCTGGTGGCGCCGGTTTTGGAGGAATGGGCCAAGAGCCGTCGGGTTCAACTGCCGCCCGGCAGATGGTATCGGTTTGAATCCGGGATGGCGATTGACGGCTCGCGCGAGCTTGTGGAAGATGCGGGCCTCGGTTCGCTTCCCCTGTTCGCGCGCGAGGGCGCGATAATCCCGCTGGCCCCGGTGATGAACTACACCTCGGAAAAACCCTGGTCTCCGCTGCAGGTCGAATTTTACGCGGGCCGGGCAAAAACCTGCTTCATTCTTTACGAGGACAAGGGCCAGGGTTTTGACTATCTCAAGGGCGACTACCTTGAAACCGTGTATTGCCAGGAGCCGGGCGACAAACAGCTGGTGTTGAGCAAATCCGAGGGCAAGGGGAAATATCGTCCGGCGGAGCGGGAGGTCAGGCTCAAGATATACGGGGTATCGAAGCCGGGGTCGGTTCAAAGCGGGCAGGACAAGCTGGCCTACAGCTACGATGCGCAGGCTCGAACCCTTGAGGTTCAGCTGAAGGATACGGTGAAAGGTTTTACCGTCAAGGTCAGCTATTGAGAAAAGCTCCGCCGACCGGCCTTTGCTGACGGCAAAAAAAGGGGCGGGGCTTTAAGCCCCGCCCCTGTCATAGCCTGTTCAGCCTATTTGACCCACCAGAAGAAGGTCCCGGTGTAGGGGTTGTAAGGGGGTTTCTCGCCGGTGAACTGCCCGGTGACCGGGTCCAGGGTCAGGATGTTGCTGCCCAGGATGGCTGGCTTGCCGGCCAGTCCCGGTTCCTCGATAAAGCGGACCACGCCTCCGGTTTGGGTCGCGATGGCGCCCTGGCCGGTGTCATAATCAACCTGCCACTTGTAGGTGGTTCCCGGCTTACAAACATTGGAGGAGATGCTGGGGTTATAGGTCATGAACCCGATCTCGGCCTTGTACACATAAGCCGGCATGAAGATGGGCGGCGAGATGAGCTTTTCGCCCGGCGCGAACTTGATTGGCCAGCCGGAGTTGGCGCCGATTTTGCCTTTCCACATGGAGGCGTAATGACAGCCGGAGGGCGTATCATTATCCTGGAGGGCAAAGACCCAGTTTATCTGGTTCGGGTCCTGGGCCTGGCTGCTGTCTTCAATGGTGCCGGTGCCGACATAGACCAGCCAGCTTTTGTTGTCGGGTGACGGGCCTACCGCGGGTCGGTACCAGATTTGCCTACGCTTGTTCGGGTTGGCGCAACTTGGCTGACTGGTGCTGGTATATTGTCTCAAGTCTCCGCTGCAGGTTGATTTCGGGTCAGAGAGGTTGTCATATCCCTTGTCGCCGGTATCGAAGAACAGACAGATTCCCCACTTGTCCGGGTCCGGGTTATGGATGTTGGCTTTCCAGATTCTTCCCTGAACATCTCCGAAGTAAATCCAGTCAGGGTACCCGTCGTTGGTGACATCTTGAATCTTGACATCACCCGGCACCTGGTTGTAGTTGGTGACCGGGTTGCCTCCTTCCACGGTGTTGCAAGCGTTGAGCGTGGTGACAAGCTCTCCCGGCGCCACATTGCATCGCTGGTTGAGTGAGGGCACGAGCAGAGGTTCTTTCACCGAGGTGGTGCCGTCATCCGCGTTCAGGATATAGAGCCAGGAGCCTTGATAAGAGGTATGGCTCGGAGACCTGCCTCCGCCGAACACCAGAATCAGCCGGCTGTCAATGGTGCTGGCGCTGGCCGGCTGGTAGAGCGCCTCGTCAATGAAGGGCAGACTCCAGCTGTTGCCCAGGATGGAGTCAATCTTGCCTATCTCATCGCCGTCAGTAAATTCCCAGACAGGTTGAATCTTGGGCTGGGTGCTGCCCGAAGCGAGGGATACATCGGTAATGTTGAGAGCGAAGTAAGCCGGGCCGCCGTCGCGCAGGCCTGAAAACAAGACGGTCTCCCAGCACCTGCCCTTGGTGGTATCGCAATAAAGGGGAGCCGAGGACGGGAACGGGTTCATTTTAATATTCGCCACTCCCAAGTTGGGGTCTCCGTCCACAGTTATCTGCTGGGAACCGTTCCGAAGCTGATAAAGTTCAGGCAGAACAAAGTTCGGGACATAGGCAAAAGCCTCTTCCATCACCGAGCGGGTCCCGGAAGTGCCGTCCGGGTCCTGGAAGAAGAAAGCGTGGAGCATTCCGTCCAGGGCGCCGACATAGGCCATCTCCGGAGCGGCGGCAAAGGTGGTTGCAAAGGTCTGGTATTTGACCACTCCCTTGAGGGCGTCCGTAGGAGGCGGCCCGTAAGCAATGGGGGTTGAGTGGTAAATGGCTCCCAGCTTGTGGGACCTTGGGGTGTTCTTGCCGTCATTGTAGGTCGGGTTGTTGTCCCCCCGGATAAAGTCAATCACCTTCTTGGTGTCCGCATCGGTGAGCACGCTGTCCCCGTTCTGGTCGTATCCGGACAGCTTGGTGGGCCAAGCCGAGAAGATGGCGCTGTCCAGATAGGTGGAGTTGGCACTGGTGAATTCCCTCCGCTTCCATCTGTCAGGGTCGGGAGTGGTATCCAAATAGGAGGTGAAGATTTCCCTTGGCGGACTGGTGCGGTTATTGAGCAGGCTCGCGGCATCGACCGAGGTTGGAATGGTGACCGTGCCTCCGGAGGACAGCTCTTTCATGGGCGCGAGGTCCACATAGACGAAATGCCCCTGCCAGAGGTAATCAATTGATGGCAAGATTTCAAAATAGCCGGCGGCTCCGTAGTTCATGGAGACGCTGAAGGTGGGCGCGGAGCGCATGTACACACCTTGCATGATTTTGTCCATAATCTGGCTGAAGGCCTGGTTCAGCTCGGACTCGGAACCTGGATAAAGCGGGTAGGTGAAATCATCCGAGGCGTTGAGCTTGGACTGCTGGGCCAGGTAATTGAGCATATCCGGGGCATAGGTATCGGCGCCGGTCCGGTAGGAGCTGCCGAGGGACAGTCCGATGAGGAACAGCTTGGTCTGGTCCCAAGTTCCCTGGCTGTAACTGCCCCTGCCCGGAATAGTGGACGGGTTCACCATGTAGTCGATATAAACCTTCATGGCGTTTTCCACGGTGGTCAGTTCAGCGGTGGTGTTGACTTCATTATATGTCCCCGGCCAGGGAATACCCTGGGTCTGGCCGCCGTCGGTGAGGAACACGACATTGTTCTTGCGGCAATGATAGTAGAAATACGGGTCGTTGAGCAGGACATGGCCGTTATAGTTGGTCATATTGTATTTGGTTATGTAGGTTGAGGACCAGATATTGAGCATGCTCGGAGTAGTGTTGGTCGTGGTGTCGTTGCGCCATGCAGCATTGGGCTGGTCTCCGAAATAATGGTAATAGAGATAGGTGATGGCATCGCGGAGCGATGGCACAATGGGGGTTGCGCCGCTCGGACTATCGAGCAGGTCGATGTTCCAGGTTGAACAGGGGGACGGGCCGGTGGTGCAGTTGGCTACTTTTCCGTCCATGTTCTGGTCAGCCTGGGCGATGATTTCCTGGAGGTAAATATTGTTGGTGCTGCCTTCGGAAAGGTTGTAAATCAGGTTGGCTCCTTCCTGTCCGAAATCAGAGTTGCTGCCGTTGCTGTCGTAAATCATCAGGCCGTATCTGGCGTCATAGTTGTCCATGATGCCCTTGGTTTCAGTGGACAGCTGGAGATAGGGCAGACCGGTCCATATATGATTTCCCAAACTGTCCACATAACCGAAGCAGTCGCAGAAGTACTTGGTATCAAAGCATGCTGAAGACAAACTGCGGTTCCAGGGGTTGTATTTCTGCTGGGCGGAACTCAAACCGTAATCCAAGCCTTCCCTTACCAAGATGTCCTTACGGGTGGCCGCGGTCTCATTGATGAACTCCGGACCTGCAGTGCCGTCCGCTGTGGTCCAGGCGTTGACCGCTCCAACCAGCGGGATGGCGGCTTGCATCTTGTTAACTATCTCCTGTTCCGTCCAGGGATTTGCGGCGGTGTGTATGAGCTTGGCGCTCGCACTTCCATCCGCGCAAAGCGTATGGATGGTCCTGGCCGGGGTTCGGTATCCGTCGGCGCTGCAACCGGATTGCAGGCCGTCTCCGCAAATCTGCACGCCGGTTTCAGCCAGGCAATAGCTGTTGTACCCGGTTGAGGGCACAGCCCCGACCCGGTCGCGGACATAGGTGAGGAAATCCGCAAGATACATCTTGGAGTTGTTCATGGCAATGATATTGGTGTTGGTCGGGTTATTAACGGAGTAATTGTAATCGGTGCTGCCCTCAATCACAAAGGTTTTGACTGTGCTGGCGGTGTCCAGAGTCGGGTCCGGGTTGGGAAGCGAGGGGAAAGGAGCTGGTTTATAACAGGCCCTCCAAGTCAACTTCCCTGAAACATAAATTTGGTAGCAATTGGTGTATCTCTTGACCCGGGCGACCACAAAATTTTCCTGCAAGCCGTAATTATCCAGGAAGGCGTCTCGGAAGAGTTCTCCGGTAATGTAATCCGCCTGCCAGAGCGTTCGCGGAGTGTTGACCAGGGCGTCGCCGGAAATATCATAGTCTCCGAAGTTGGCCACAAAGTCCGCGCTGTAATCGAGCAGGAGCCGGTCCAGGGAATAGGTTGCGGCCTCCACTTCTGCCTTGGTGGTGGCGTTCCCGAACTGGAGGTCGCGGGCGTCCTTGAAGACAAAGTAAAAGCCCTCGTAGTAAGGCTCGATGCGGTGGGAGTTGTAATAATCGCGGCTCACCATGGCATAAGTGCCGGAGACGGTTGAACTTTCGTGCACGAGCAGGATGTCAACCAGGGCATCAGCGTTGAAAACATCGTTCCAGACCAGCAAGTTACCGCTCGGGCTGCCCATATAGGTCTTGTAATTGTTAGAGCCGACCGTGTAATAAACCGGGTTCTTGCCCGAGCCGGTCAGGGCACGCCTGACGATATCGATGCGGCGGTTCGCGCTGGATTGGCTGCAGTTGATGACCGCTCCGCCGTTAGGGCAGGCGTTATATCCGCAAATGCTTATATTGGCGCTGCAGGTGCGATAGGCTTTATTGGACGCGTTCCATCCGCAACAGCTGTCCGAGCATTCCACGCACCAGGCCATACTGCCCGAGGTGTCGATGATAAGCAGGACATTGGGCTTGGCCGAGCTTGTGGCATAGAAGGGGAGCGAGGCGTCGGCTTTGGCCGTAATTGACCATAACAGGCTGACGGCCAGTGCCAATCCCAGGAGCCAGAGTTTTTGATTTATGCTTTTCATTTCAGTCCCTCCCTTCATTGTCCCGGTCTTCAGCGGCCGGCCAGGGTGGCGGCCAGTTTGCGGTCAACCTCCCCGCTCTGTTGACGCAGCTCCCACGAGCCTTCCTGGGAACTCAACATCTCCACCACTATCTCCCGGCTGATTCCGCCTGAACCTTGGCCGGTGCTCTCGATGCGGTAGAGGTAGTTCTGGGCACCTGCCGGCTGCGGCACCAAGCCTCCGGTCCCTCCCCACTGCCCTTTCTTGATGATTTGA
>Ga0123519_10017048_pt1 | contig 10024 bp, 8 predicted proteins | sample YelNatPaOPRAMG02_FD_87396 | JGI IMG/M metagenome (GOLD analysis project Ga0123519, IMG submission 87396) | Hot spring microbial communities from Yellowstone National Park - Yellowstone National Park OP-RAMG-02 (version 2) | ecosystem: Environmental > Aquatic > Thermal springs > Hot (42-90C) ...
TACTGGATTACGCAAAATCAAAGGGATACGAGGTTGTTGCAGTTTTAGAAGATGTAGCAAGTGGACTTAAAGAGGAGAGGGAATCATTGAGCAAGCTCTTCAATCTTGTTGAGAAGCGGGAGATAGGAGTTACAATAGTGGCTTTTAAAGATAGGTTAACTAGGTTTGGCTTCAGTTATTTGGAGAGGTACTTCTCATCCCATGGTGTTAGGATTGAGGTTGTTAATGGGGAGGAGCCTGAGGACGCTTATAAAGAGCTCGTAGAGGACTTGATAGCCGTAGTATCGAGCTTCGCTGGGAAGCTCTATGGCTTGAGGAGCCATAAGTATGAGAGGGTGGTGAATGGTGTCAAACAGCTTATTGCTAACTGAAACGTGCAAGTTCAAGCTCGAGCCCACAGAGGAGCAGAGAAAGGTACTGGAAGGACTTTTCTCCGCTTATAGGAGCATGGTTGAAGAGTGTCTGAAGAGTGCGATGAGCATGAATATAACATCCAGGAAGAGATTGCATGAATCGATTTACGGAGAATTGAGGAGGAGATTTAGGGATTATCCTTCGCACTACATTTATACTGCTGTAACGGTGGCTTTAGGAATGTACAAATCGTATAGGAGGCTTTCAAGGAAGAGGAGTTATGTTAAGCCTCCATCGATAGAGCTGTTGAAAGCTGTCCTCCTCGACGATACGCATCTTTTTTGGTTCAACTGGGGAAGCCTCAAAATCGCTACACATAAGGGACACCTCACAATACCCTTCAGGCTCCATGAACACGCTGAGAAATTCAGAGGCTGGCAGGTTAAGGGCTCTAGGCTTGTGAGGGATGGGGACGAGTACTATCTCCATGTGACGTTCAAAAAGGTCGTTGAAGAGAAGGAATGCGAGGGACTCTTGGGGATAGATGTGAATGAAAAGAGCATAGATTTAGCGATAATTAAGCCAGATAAGATTAAGTTTGTAAAGATAGACATAAGCGAAGCAAAATATATCAGAGATAGATACTTCAAGAAAAGGCAGAGTATCCAAAGAAGGACAAGGGGGGAAGTAAGAGCTAGGCTATTAGCTAAATACTCTAGAAGAGAGAGGTGGCGTGTAGATGCCATCCTCCACAAAGCAAGTAAAGTAATAGCTGAAATAGCGGCTGAAGAGAAAGTTAAGCCCGTGATGGAGAACTTGAAAAATATAAGAGAACGGATAAAATATAGAAGAAGAATGAATAGAAGACTGCACAGCATGCCATTTAGAAAGATTCAGTTCTCAATTTCCTATAAATCGATCGAGAGAGGTTATAAACCTGTATATGTTGATGCTAGAAATACCTCTAGGATGTGCCCGATATGTGGCGAATTGAATAAGCCGAATGGGCACATCTATAAATGTAGAAAGTGTGGCTTCCAAGCGGACAGGCATATTGTGGCCGCTTGGAATATAGCTGCAAAACTCCCGATGTGCCGTCCTTTACCGTTGGCGGCGAAAGCCACCGAAGCCTTAAAGGCTGAGGTGGAACGGATAGTTATAAAATGTTGACTATCCGACAACGGTTGAATGAAATGGACCTCACAGGGATCCTTTTCTAAGAATCCCTTAACTCATGTGAATGTCAATTCCGGATAAGTTACGTCATATCGCCGCAAGAACACCAAGCTTCATTCAGAGAATCGAAGACCTCTCCGAAACCCTGGAAGTACTTAGCTGAGATGGGTATGACCCTTATCGGCGATCTGAAGGAAGATATGGCTTTCAAGAGGTCTTGCAGAGCATCGGCATAGACGCCATTCCTCCCCTCCAATACGCTCATCTCTCCCCTCAGGACAGCCTCCCACACATCGCTGAAATCCCTCCCTCCCCAGAGATCGGATTTATTGAGCACTGGAATTACCTTGACTCCCAGCTTGAGCTCCAGTATCTTAGCGAGGAAGGCGGAGGATAAGAGGTCCTCTAAATCCCTCTTCGGATCGTAATCCCCCAAGTATATGGAGAGGAGCCTCATGCCCCTAGATAGCCTCTCGCATAAAGCTCTACCGGTAGGCCTGAATGCGAATATCTCCATCTGCCCCGGAGTATCTATTATCAGGGTATCGCAATCCAGCGATGTGAGGGATTCAACTATATCTTCGGATCGATCAACTATTAAGTCTGCAGCCCTCACTATGGCGCCATTCGGCCCCAAATTCTCCCTCCTCATCAGATCCTCCACGCTTATAATATCCCTTATATCGTAAGAGGGCTCGTAAGGTAGTGAGGATGCCCCGGGATCTAAGTTGACCGGGCAACTCTTAATCAGGAAGTTCCCGTTCAACCACCTCGAGAAGTTGGCCGTGAAGGTGGTCTTGCCCGAGCCGGCCGTACCCAGCACGATCACACCTTTCATCCCATCACCAAAAATTTTTAGGCTGTGATGAAATTAAAGAGTGGTGCCGGGGTACCCTAGCCAGAGGGCCAGCTACCGGCTAAGAAAGGGGCCGGACTCGAGATCCGGTGGCCTCCGGGCCTCGTGGGTTCAAATCCCACCCCCGGCGCTAATCAGATATCTTATGGAGCCTAACCAGATCTGATTTGAAGGGGCTCAACTCCTCGGGTATCTCCACTTTTATAGGTTCCCTCATGCTGAGGTTCCTCTCCTTCCTCATCCTCCATACGCTGCTGTTGAACTCCATCAAAGCCTCACCCAGCTTGAGGTAATCCGTGTAGTACTCATCCCTCGGCTCCGGAAGCCTCTCTAAGTGGACCGAGCCCCCGTAAATTTGCCTCCATATGTAATCAGTTATGTGAGGTATTATCGGCGCTGAGAGTTTGAGGACCGCCCTTAAGACCTGATGGAGGGTCCATCTAGCGGATTTAGCCTCCCCCTCATCTCCAATACCGTAAGCCCTCTCCTTGACTAACTCGATGTAATGGGGGGCGAAGACATCCCAAACGAAGCTCCTCACTTCATTAGCTGGGTCGAAGAAATCGAAGTTCCTGTAGCCATTTAAAGCCCTCTCTATAGCTCTATTCAATCTGCCCAATATCCAAAGATCAGCTGGCTGCAAATCAACCCTGCCCTCAGGCTCCTCGAACTGAGATATGAACCTAGCGACGTTCCAGAGTTTCTGGAGGAACTTATAAGCTCCTTCTATCTTCCTCTCGGATATCCTCAAGTCCGATCCATGGTGAGCCTCAGCGGCGCCGAAGAACCTGACAGCATCAGCACCATATTTTTCGAACAGGGGCCATGGATAGATCACGTTGCCCAAACTTTTATGCATAGCTCTCCCCTGGGCATCTAAACCCATTCCGGAGAGCCAGACGTGCTTGAAGGCTTGCCTCCCCAATATCTGATGGACCCTGAGGAATGTGTAGTGGAGCCATGTCCTCACTATATCCTTGCCCTGGGGCCTCAAGTCGCTAGGTCCGAGCTTCTTGAAAATATCATCGTTCCAGAGGTATCCGTTGTAAACGAGAGGAGATATGGAGGAATCGAACCAGGTATCGAATACCCTGGTCTCCCCCTCGAAACCCTCAGAGGAGCCGCAGTGCGGACACTTATCGAACGGGGGCTCATCCTTCCAAGGCCTGTAATACCTCCCAGGACTCGGTAACACTGGCTTTCCGCATTTCTTGCAGTACCAAACCGGTATCTCCGTAGCGTAATACCTCCTCCTCGATATGGGCCAATCCGAGCTTATCGATCTCAGCCACTCCCTCCAGTAGTTAGAGGACCACTCTGGATAGAACCTGACAGTATTCAGGTAATTCTCGAGCTCCTTAATGAAATCTACCTGCTTGAGGTAGTATTCCCTCATGGGGATTATCTCCAGCGGGGTCTTGCACCTCCAACAAACTGGCGTCCTATGAATTATATCCTCCACTCTCTCCAAGAAACCCTCTCTCTCTAGATCCTCCACGATCCTCTGCCTAGCTTCGCTTATCGTCAGTCCCTTGTACCTTCCAGCAGCTTCGTTCATGAGACCATCCTCATCCACAACTATCCTGGGATCGAGCCCCAGCTCCCTGAAGAGCTGCACGTCCATCTTATCTCCGTATGAGCATACCATCACTAGACCCGTCCCGAACTCGGGGTCAGCGTATGGATGCTCTAATACGGGGACGGTATCTCCCAGGGGCGTGACCACTCTCTTCCCCCTGAGCCAATGGTACCTCGAGTCATCCGGATTGTATATCACAGCTCTGCACGCTGGAAGTAGCTCGGGCCTAGTCGTAGCTATAGTGACTTTCTCATCACTCCCCTCAACCCCGAACCTCAGATAGACCAATTTAGTAGGTATTTCGCTATATTCAACTTCAGCATCAGCCAAAGTCGTCCTGCACCTCGGACAGTAAACGTTAGGCCTGTAATCTTCATAAATGAACCCCTTATTCCATGCATCTATGAAAGTAGCTTGGGTCACCATCCTCCACAGCTCGCTATCCGTCTGGAAGTACTGCTCTGTCGTGAAGCTGATACCCAGCCTCTTGGTTATCGAAACTATATCCTGTTCAGCCTCATCTAAGAACTCTCTGCAGAGCTTTATGAACTCCTCCCTCGGGTATTCGAACATCCTTATCTTATAACGCTTCTCCGTCTCTACTTCAACCGGGAGCCCGTTCCTGTCTATCCCCAGGGGGAAGTAGACCTCGTAGCCCATCATCCTCATGGTCCTAGCTATCATATCTATCTGGGAGTAGTGTATCGCCGCAGCTATGTGCCATTTCCCGCTAGCATAAGGGGGAGGGGTATCTATTGAGAATGTGGGCTTCTCAGTATTCGGATCGAACTTATAAATTCTCTCCTCATTCCAGATCCTCTGTATCTGGAGCTCCATCTCAGGAGACCAGTGCTTCTCCTTGAGCTTAGGCTCGAGCAATATTTCCCCTCCAGCCCCGCAGATCTATCGACCCAATAAAAATCTTCATTCCACCTGATAGCGACAACCCGCCAGTAGCCTAGATACTATGTCCACTATCCTGAGCTGCTCCGGTACCTTGGATTCCACTATGTACCTCAGTATCACCCTCTCAGCCTCATCCCCACTCATCCCTATGGTCGAGTAGAAACAAACACCCTTGGGGGTCCTCAGTGGGTTATAAGGCGGATTCCTCCTCACTATCTCGAGTTTCTCAATCATACCGGCTGAGACGATAGCTCTCTCTATCTCATTCGTCGGTACTTTAGATGTGACAGCTATGAGGGGTATGCCCGTCTCCTCGTAGAATCTGCTTACATCCACTACGTTCAAGCCGGCGAAAGTAGTACCGTGGCTCATAACAACTCTCACTTCCTCCCTGAGCTTGGGGCTCCTCACCATCCTTATCAGAGCCTCAGTGGAGTCATCTCCATCCACGGATATCCTCTCCTTCATGGATAATTCGATCACGAGATCCCTGAACATGATCCCAACTAGGAAAGTATCAGCGTCCTTTCCCCTCTCGAATGGGGAGTCATCGACGGCAAGTATCCTACCCTTGATGCTCAAGCCGCATCGAGGGATACTGGGCCCTTTATATTTTTCCATACCCTCAAACCGGGATGAGCCTGGAGGAGCGCATGAGGAAGGCTGAGAGGACTCTCTTAGCTGTACTGCTCGACCCAGCTAAACTGGATGATGAGGGAGCTAGGAAGTTAGCCAGGGCTGCTTCAGAAGGGGGAGCCGATCTCATATTCGTCGGGGGATCTATAGGGGCCGGTTTCAGGATAAATGAGATAATATTGAGCGTAAAGAAGGAATCAAATATACCGATAATCCTCTTCCCCGGGAACGTCGATGGAGTATCCCCTTACGCTGATGCGATACTCTTCATGTCCCTGCTCAACTCAACTAATCCTTACTGGATAATACAGGCTCAAGCTCTAGCAGCGATACCGATAAGGAGGATGGGCCTAGAGGCAATACCAACGGCTTACCTCATAGTGGAGCCGGGGCAGAGGAGCGCTGCAGGTTGGGTGGGCTCAGTCAACCCGATACCTAGGGACAAACCCGAGATAGCTTTAGCCTACGCCACAGCAGCAGAGATGCTCGGGATGAGGTGGATCTATCTGGAGGCCGGGAGCGGTGCTGAGGCTCCAGTCCCATCCGAGATGGTTAGATTAGTGAGGGAGAGGACGAATCTCGGCATAATAGTTGGTGGAGGCCTGAGATCTCCTGAGCTAGTGAGGGAGAGGGCTGAAGCTGGGGCTAATGTGATAGTGGTGGGGACGCATATCGAGGAGGGGAGGGATGCCCTAGCGAGTGTGAGGGAGATGAAGGAGGCCCTGAAGAGTTAATAAATCCTGGCTAGGTCCGAGCTTCTAATTACTATCACTGACTTTTTGTTTAGCACATTAACTCAAGTGAAGTTAGCGCTCAGCTCGGCGGGGGCTCGGGCGTAAAGCTTAATATTTGGTACTTCAGCGGATGATGAAGCCCCGTGGTGTAGCGGCCAAGCACGCCGGGCTCTGGACCCGGAGACCCCGGTTCGAATCCGGGCGGGGCTACTCAATTCTTCAATCAAAATAGCGGGCCCGGGGGGCTTCGAACCCCCGACCCCCCGGTTAAGAGCCGGGTGCTCTACCATTCTGAGCTACGGGCCCCTCCTCACTTAATGATGATGCAATAAAAAACCTTACGCTCGCTTAGCGAGCTCCACAGCGTACCTCACTGCCTCCTCAGCGGACTCCGTAGCCTTTATCCCTATCCCCTCGAGTATCCTCTTCCCCTCATCAGCCTGATTCCCGCTCATCCTGACCACTACCGGGATCTTGAGCAATCCCTTCTCCTTAATAGATTTAACTCCGAGTGCGACGTCTAATGCGCTCGTGATACCGCATAAAGTATTTATGAGGACGACGCTGGCCCTGGGGTTCGAGAGTATTATCTCCAAGGCGTTAGCTACTCTGTCCGCTGAGGCCCCTCCCCCGACATCGCAGAAATTAGCTGGCTTACCGCCGAAAGTGTGGACCAGATCCATAGTGGCCATGGCCAGACCGGCCCCATTAGCCATGGTCCCTATGTTACCGTCCAGCTCTACGTAAGCTATATCCCTCTTCCTCGCTTCATTCTCCCTCGGATTCTCCGATGAGTAATACCTCTTCTCGAATTCCATGTGCCTGAAGAGAGCGTTATCATCAACCTCTATCCTAGCATCCAGTGCTATGAGCCTCCCATCCTTGGTCAGGGCTAGGGGGTTTATCTCGAGCATCACCGCATCATATTCGACCGCCACATCCCACAATGAACTTATTATCCTCTGTATCTCGTTAACCTTATCCGGGACGTTCTTGGCTGCGTTTTTAGCTAGAGCCCTAGCTATATGGGACCTCATCCCCATGAGCGGGTGGACAGTCCTCTTCTCTATCGACTCGGGGTGGCTTGCAGCTATCTCCTCAACATCCATCCCTCCGTAAGGGGTGGATATGAAGGTCATGCCCCTCGAATTCCTGTCAATTATCCCTCCGATATATATCTCAGTGGCGGTATCAACGGGCTCCTCAACGAGCAAGGAGCTCACTTCATATCCATAGAAAGTCCTTGAAAATAGCTCTTTAGCCACCTCTCTCGCTTCATTTGGAGAATTGACTAACTTTATCCCGCCAGCTTTCCCTCTCTGTCCATGTGGTATCTGTATCTTCAGAACCCCTCTTCCTCCAAGTTTCTCAACAGCTGAAGCAGCTTCCTCAGGATCTCTCGCTAGAATTCCCTTCGGAATCGGTATACCCTTAGAGGCCAGGGCCTCCTTTGACTCATACTCCAGAAGCCTCATGATGCATCTGGTACTTAAACATCGATATTTTTAATATTTGACCTCCCAGTCCGGGAGGTGAAGGCATGGCGATACTAGTCAGGGAAGGGATGAGGGTACTAGTTCAGGGGATAACTGGAAGGCAGGGGACTATACATACGAAGCTGATGCTCGAATATGGGACGAAGGTAGTCGCGGGCGTTACCCCTGGGAAGTCGGGAGCTAAGGTATACGATGTTCCAGTTTTCGATTCCGTTGAGGAGGCTGTGAGGGAGAAGGGACCTATAGATGCATCTATAGTCTTCGTCCCAGCCCCTTATGCGATGGATGCTGTTATAGAGGCGGTGGATAACGCTATTCCGTTGGTCGTAGTCATAACTGAGGGGATACCTGTACACGATACCGCTAAATTCGTCAGCTATGCGAGGAGCATGGGTACAACAATAATAGGTCCCAACTGCCCGGGCATAATAGCTCCAGGTAAGGTGAAGATAGGGATAATGCCAGCTGACTCCTTCGCACCAGGACCAGTCGGCATAGTATCGAGGAGCGGGACCCTGACTTACGAGATCTCCCTATCCCTGAAGAATGCTGGATATGGGTCAAGCACGACTATAGGAATAGGGGGAGATCCCATAACTGGTTTGAACTTCATAGAGGTCTTAGAGTTATTCAAGGAGGATCCAGAGACTAAAGCAGTCGTGATAGTCGGGGAGATAGGGGGAGATGCTGAGGAGAGGGCAGCCAAGTACATAGCTCAGGGCTATCCCAAGCCTGTAGTGGCTTACGTGGCTGGGAGGACAGCTCCCCCTGGGAAGAGGATGGGTCACGCGGGGGCGATAATAACAGCTGGTCAGGGGACAGTCGAAAGCAAGGAAAGAGCTTTCTCAGAGGCGGGGGTTCCTGTAGCTAGGACCCCCTTCGAAGTGGCTCCCCTCCTAGCTGAAAGATTGAGGCATTAAAGTCCTCAACTAAGATTTGCAGGGTGGTATGTCCTCCAAGTAAACCACATCAGCTCGCTCGAGGAGATAGCTGATATCCTCATTTAGATAAGGATCCACTTTAGCTATGAAAGCGCCAGATGGCGGATACATCTGGACCAGCCCTATGACGTAGAGCTTATCACCATCTAAGAGGACATCTCTCACGAGCGAATTATCCTGTGGCGTACCATTCCTTTGGACGAATATCTCCTGCGCCTTAGCGTGGTAAATAGATTCGTTCAAATAAATTGCATATATCGATTCATTTATTAAGCCCACGTATCCAGTGAATAAACTGGGATCCCAGCCGAATATATACGCTCTACCATTGAGTATCCTCGCCTTAGCCCAACATCCATTCCTGGACGGGGGCAGCCACGTGGCTTCTCCCAAGATGTTACCATCCTTATCTACGTATATGTAGCGGCAGGAGGAACTTGAAACTGCCAGGAGGAGTCCGTTCTTATGGCTGAATATATGCTCAACGCCTTCCGGCTCTTTGGTCTCATAAATTTCCTTCTTGAGCTCCAAGTTGCCTTGTTCATCGAACCTCAGGAGCATCAGTTTGTAGGGTCCCGTGACATTTCCCGATATATATGGTATGTATATTTTACTATCGTTCACTTCTAATGTTAATGAATATTGCTGTCCCTCCTCGATCTCTTCGTCATCTAATACTTTAAATGATTTGATTAAATTACCGTTTCCATCGAATATATCAAGATAACTAGAATTCCCTCTGTGCTCTATTGCATAAATTTTATTATTTGCTACTTCGAAATTCGTGAAGTTCCCGTTAACGGACCATATCTGATTGAACTTATAATCGAACATCGTTATATTGCTTCCGGCCGCTGCGAGCCTTTCTGAATACCAGTACCAAATTGACATTGCTACAAATCTATCATCATCGTACTTCTCAGCTCTCCATAACTCATGCTTGAGTTTCGCATGGCATATCGGCCTCAGATCCTCGGAGAGAATTACAGCAACTCCCTCATCATCATAACCGCCTAACGCATAAATCTTATCCTTAATCTTCAGGATCGCATATTGCGGTACATAGAGCCTCTTCTTCGGATCCTTTCGATCTATGAAGATAGCATCTCTTCCAGTTGTGGATAACGTCGTTGAATTGTCATGCTCTATAAGACTGCTGGTATTAGGGCTAGTGGTATGAACATGCGTATTAGAATGGCCATGGCCAATCTGAGTTATTTCCATCGAGATTACTGCGGATATGATAACTATGAGGATTACAGTAATGGCTATTATCTTCCTATTCATCATTCATTAATCCAGTAAATCATAAATATAAATTTCTCGTCATTCGTCGTATATATATA
>Ga0123519_10017049_pt1 | contig 10023 bp, 6 predicted proteins | sample YelNatPaOPRAMG02_FD_87396 | JGI IMG/M metagenome (GOLD analysis project Ga0123519, IMG submission 87396) | Hot spring microbial communities from Yellowstone National Park - Yellowstone National Park OP-RAMG-02 (version 2) | ecosystem: Environmental > Aquatic > Thermal springs > Hot (42-90C) ...
GACTACGGCCTGGTGGATGAAGTGATTATCGAGCGGGCCTGACTTGCAAAGAAGCAAGAGGTATAGATGGTGAAGAGAAACGAAGACAGCGGTTCCACGCTGCGCTGCTCCTTCTGCGGCAAGAGCCAGAGGGAGGTGCGCAAACTGATTGCCGGTCCCACCGTCTACATCTGCGACGAGTGCATCGAGCTTTGCAACGAAATCATCGCCGACGAGACCGAACGCGAACGCGAATCCTATCAGAGCCGCGCCAAGATTCCAGCCCCGCGTGAAATCAAGGAGTTCCTCGACCAGTATGTCATCGGCCAGGAGCGCGCCAAGAAAATCCTCTCGGTCGCGGTCCACAACCATTACAAACGGATATACAGCCAGACCGCCAGCGGCGATGTCGAGCTGCAGAAGAGCAATATCCTGCTCATCGGGCCGACCGGCACCGGCAAGACCCTGCTCGCCCAGACCCTGGCCAAGTTCCTGGATGTGCCCTTCACCATCGCCGACGCCACCGCCCTCACCGAGGCCGGATATGTGGGTGAGGATGTCGAAAACATCATCCTCAATCTGGTGCGCAACGCCGATGAAAATGTCGAGCGCGCCGAACGCGGCATCGTCTATATTGACGAGGTCGACAAGTTGAGCCGGAAGAGCGAAAACCCGAGCATCACCCGCGATGTCGGAGGCGAAGGCGTGCAGCAGGCCCTGCTCAAAATCCTGGAAGGCACCATCGCCAATGTCCCGCCCAAGGGCGGGCGCAAGCATCCCCAGCAGGAGTTCCTTCAGGTCAACACCACCAATATTCTTTTCATCTGTGGAGGAGCTTTTGTAGGTCTGGACAAGGTTATCGAGCAGCGGGTGGCCGGAGGCTCTATCGGTTTTAACGCTGAAATCAAGGCCAAGACCGAGCGTAACATCGGCGAGATTCTCGCCCAGGTCCAGCCCGAAGACCTCATCAAATACGGGATGATTCCCGAGTTCGTCGGCCGCGTCCCGGTGGTGGCCACACTCCACGACCTCGACGATGTGGCCCTGGTGGATATCCTCCGCCAGCCCAAGAACGCACTCATCAAGCAGTACCAGAAATTGTTTGACTTCGAAAATGTCAAGCTCAAGTTCACCGACGGCGCGCTCTGGGCCGTGGGCCGCGAGGCCATTCGCCGCAAAATGGGGGCGCGGGGCCTGCGGGCCATTCTCGAAGAAATCATGCTCGATGTGATGTATGAAATCCCCAGCCGCAAAAATGTCCGCGGCTGTGTGATTAACGAGGAAGTGGTCGTCAAACGCGAAAAGCCGATTCTGGAACTGGAAAAGGAAGTTGAAGTCGCTTCCTAGAAAGCGAAGGCCCGGGCCATGACTTATAAAAATGGAAACGACAAGCCCCTGAAAGAAAACGATGCCAAGACCGTGCCGCTTCTGCCCTTGCGAGACATCGTGATTTTTCCCTATATGGTCGTGCCCCTGTTCGTGGGAAGGGAAAAAAGCATCAACGCCCTGGAAGAGGCCATGAACTCGGACAAGGGCATCCTGCTCGTTGCCCAGAAGAACGCCAAGACCAATGACCCGTCGGCCGAGGATATTTATCCGGTCGGAACCTTGAGCACCATCATCCAGCTGCTAAGGCTTCCTGACGGCACCGTCAAGGTCCTGGTCGAAGGCAAGAAACGCGCGCGGGTCCGCAGGTTTTTGCCCCGCATCGACTTTTTTCTGGTGGAGGTTGAAGAAATCCTGGAGGTTGAGGACCAGAATGTCGAAACCGAGGCTCTGGTCCGCTCCATCAACGCCACCTTTGAAACCTATGTCAAGCTCAACAAGCGCATCCCCCCGGACATGCTGGTCAGCGTCTCCGGCATCGATGAGCCGGGCCGGCTCGCTGACACCATCGTGGCCCATCTGAACCTCAAGCTGGAGGACAAGCAGGAAATCCTGGAAATTGATAACCCCACCCGCCGGCTGGAAAAATTATACGAGCTGATGCAGGCCGAAATCGAGATTCTGCAGGTGGAGAAAAAGATACGCTCGCGGGTCAAGAAACAGATGGAACGCACCCAGAAGGAATACTACCTCAACGAGCAGATGCGGGCCATCCAGCGCGAGCTGGGGGAGAAAGATGACCTGCGCGGGGAATACCAGGAATTTGAAGACAAGCTGAAGAAGAAGAAACTTAGCCCGGAAGCGCTCGACAAGGTCCAGCGCGAGCTGAAAAAGTTCAAGCTGATGAGCCCGATGAGCGCCGAGGCCACCGTGGTCAGGAATTATATCGACTGGGTTCTGTCCCTCCCGTGGGACGAGCACACCGAGGACAAGATTGACATCGGCGAGGCGGAAAAAATCCTGAACGAGGACCACTTCGGCCTGGAGAAGGTCAAGGAACGCATTGTGGAATATCTGGCGGTGCAGAAGCTGGCCGGAAAACTTAAAGGCCCGATTCTCTGCCTGGTCGGGCCTCCGGGTGTGGGCAAGACCTCGCTCGGCAAATCCGTGGCCCGGTCCATGGGTCGGAAGTTCGTGCGCATCTCCCTGGGAGGCGTGCGCGACGAAGCTGAAATCCGCGGCCACCGCCGGACCTACATCGGCGCGCTTCCCGGCAAAATCATCCAGGGCATGCGCCGGGCCGGGGTCAATAACCCGGTGTTCATGCTCGATGAAATCGACAAGATGAGTTCCGACTTTCGGGGAGACCCCAGCTCCGCGCTGATGGAAGTCCTGGACCCGGAGCAGAACTTCATGTTCCAGGACCATTACCTGGACATGGATTATGACCTCTCCAAAGTCATGTTCATCGCTACTGCCAACCAGCTCCCGACTATTCCACCGGCTCTGCAGGACCGGATGGAAATTATCCGCCTTGAAGGCTACACCGAGGTCGACAAGATGGCCATTGCCAAGGGATGGCTCATCCCCAAGCAGAAAAAAGAGCACAGCCTGGAGGAGGTCGAAATCGAGTTCTCGGATAACGCGCTCCTCACCATCATCCGCAAATACACGCGCGAAGCCGGAGTGCGCTCGCTGGAGCGCGAACTCGCCTCCATCATGCGCAAAATCGCCAAGCAGGTGGCCAAGCAAGGTCAGAAGAGATTCAAGGTCAGCTCCCAGGCTGTGGCCAAATATCTGGGCGTGCCCAAGTTCAGGTTCGGAAAGGCCGAGGTGGAAGACATCATCGGAGTTGCCACCGGCCTGGCCTGGACCGAGATGGGAGGAGAACTGCTTCAGGTCGAAGTCTCGATAGTGCCCGGCAAGGGCAAATTCCTCATCACCGGCAACCTCGGAGATGTCATGCAGGAGAGCGCCCAGGCAGCGATGTCCTATATCCGCTCGCGCGCCAGGGAGATGGGCTTGGCCGAGGAGTTCTACCAGAAGCATGACATTCATATCCATGTGCCCGAGGGGGCCATACCCAAGGACGGCCCCAGCGCGGGCATAGCCCTGGGAGCGGCCATCGCCTCCGCTTTCGCCCAGGTGCCGATTAAGCACGATGTGGCCATGACCGGGGAAATCACCCTCCGCGGTCGCGTGCTCCCCATCGGAGGCCTCAAGGAAAAACTGCTCGCAGCACATCGCGGCGAGATAAAAACCGTGCTCGTCCCCAAGGAGAACGAAAAAGACCTCGCCGATGTCTCCAAAAAAGTGCTCGCTGGACTAAACATCGTCCTGGTCGAACATATGGACCAGGTCCTGGCCAACGCCCTGACCCGCGAAGTCTTCAGCCAGACCAAGGCCGGAGCCGCGCCGGAGAAAAAAGAGGAAAAGGCCGAAGCCGTTCCCGCGCCGGAGGAAGAGGGAGAGGACGCTCATCAGCCGGTGAACTGAAAAGACTTCCAGATTTCATATTTCCAATTTAAATCGAAGCGGCTTGTGCGCACCGGCTGAATTTTTTCAGCAGAGGGATACAACCAAAACAATTGCGGCGGATACTGGCAGAAGTCCTTAAACGATTTCCAGAAAGAATTTATTTGTCTTCGATGAAATAGACCTTGGGCGGTTCCAGGCCGTTGAAGTTGCTGGCGTAAGAAAGGGTGTAGGCTCCGGCGTTTTTGATGTAAAGCCGGTCTCCCAGGTCCAGGTTCTTGGGCAGGTAGTAATCCTTGAACATGGTGTCCACCGAGTCGCAGGATGGTCCGGCGATGGTGTAGGGGATGAAATCCCCTCTGTCCACAAAGCCGCTAAGCTCCAGTTCGCTTACAATCTCATAGCTGAAGCCCTCGATGCTCTCCATCAGGCCGTTGAACACCCCCACATCCACATAAAGCCAATTTTCTCCGCCGCGCTCGGCCTTGGCGATGACCGAGGTCACCAGGTTTCCGGAATCGCCGACCACGGCCCTTCCCGGCTCAATCATCAACTCCAGCTCCGGATAGTCGGCAAAGGCCTCGTTCAGGATTTTCTCAATCTGCCATTTGATTTCCGCGAGCTTGGGCGTCTTCTTGATGTGCTTGACCGGAATGCCCCCGCCCAGGTTGACCAGCTTCAGCTCGATGCCGGCGCGCCTTGCCATATTGAAAATCTCCGCGGTGGTAATCAGAGCGTTCGACCAGTTGAGAGGGTTCAGGCACTGGGAGCCGACATGAAAGGTGATGCCCACAGGTGTAACCTTGGAGTTCTTCGCATATTTTAGAAGTTCCAGCGCCCGCGAGGGGTCAGCTCCGAATTTCTTGGACAGCGGCCACTCGCTGCCGGTGTTGTCAACCACAATCCGGAGATAAACCTTGCTGCCCGGAGCCAGCGCCGAAAGCTTGTCAATCTCCATCTCCGTGTCATAGGCGAAATACTCCACACCCGCCTGGTGTGCCGCTTTGATGAACTCCGGTATCTTCAGGGTGTTGCTGGTGATAATCTTCTTCGCGCTGACCCCGATGGCCAGCAGGTCTTTAAGCTCGTTGGTCGAGGCAACCTCAAAACCAGCACCCAGAGAGTCAAGATACCTGGAAATCTCAAGGTTGGAGTTGGCCTTGACCGCGTAAAATACCTTGACCCCCTTCACACTATCCTTTATCTCCCTGAACTTTCGTTTGATGATTCGTTTGTCAATCACCAGAAACGGTGTCTCCAGTTTCTGGACATCGAAATGTTTTTTCATCTGCTCGATGGAAAGCACTGCCCCGGCTCCTTGGTTTCCCGGCTTAACGCCTGAATTTCAGCGTCATTGAAACTAGCATTGATTAACCCCATCGTCAATATCCTGCTCTTGACCCGAGCCGTGCTTTTATCTAAAATCGGCCATAATCCGTAAGAGGTCCTCAAATGAGATTTACCAGATATTACCTGCCCACGCTTAGGGAGGTGCCGGCGGAAGCCGAGGTCATCTCCCATCAGCTTATGTTCCGGGCCGGAATGATTCGCAAACTCTCCACCGGAATTTATTCCTGGTTGCCGCTCGGCCTGCGCGCCCTCCGCAAAATCGAGCAGCTCATCCGGGAAGAAATGAACGCGGCCGGAGCGCAGGAAGTGCTTCTCCCCGCGGTTCAGCCCGCCGAACTCTGGATGGAGTCAGGGCGGTGGGAGGCCTACGGCAAGGAACTGCTCCGCTTCAAGGACCGCCATGAGCACGAATTCTGCTTCGGCCCTACTCACGAGGAGGTGATTGTGGACCTGGTCCGGCGTGAGTTGCGCTCCTGGCGCCAGCTCCCCCTCAACCTCTATCAGATTCAGACCAAGTTCCGAGATGAAATAAGGCCCCGCTTCGGGGTCATGCGCAGTCGCGAGTTCGGGATGAAGGACGCCTACAGTTTTGATGTGGACGAAAAGTCCGCGGAGCAGAGCTACCGGAAAATGTTCGTGGCCTATGCCCGCATTTTCGCGCGGGCCGGTCTCAAGTTCCGGGCGGTGGAGGCGGCCACCGGGCCGATTGGCGGTAAATACAGCCACGAGTTCATGGTGCTCGCGGATACCGGCGAGGACCTGCTCGTGGTCTGCGCCAGGTGCGGGTATGCGGCCAACACCGAAAAGGCCGAGGTCCAAGGTCCGCAAGCCAAGGATACCAGCCCGGAATTGCCCTTGACCCGTGTGCCCACACCAGGGCAGCGCACCGTGGAAGAGGTCTGCAATTTTCTCAAAGTTTCCCCCCAAAAGCTGGTCAAGACCTTGCTCTATGACAGCGACAAAGGAACGGTCGCGGCTCTGGTGCGCGGAGACCGCGAGCTGAACCCCAACAAGCTCCAGAGTTTGCTCAACGCCGACCGGCTGGAAATGTCGTCGCCGGAGGCCATCCTGGAAATCACCGGCGGCCCGCTCGGCTTTTCCGGGCCGGTCAATCTCAAGGTTCCTGTCCTTGTTGACCAGGAAGTCGCGGCCATGAAAAATTTTGTCACCGGAGCCAATGAACAGGACTGTCATTATCTGAACACCAACCCGGGCAGGGATTTCCAGGCATCCAAGGTGGCTGACCTGCGCGTGGCCGCTGCCGGAGACCGCTGCGCCAGATGCGGGAGCGAGCTTAAGTTCATCCGCGGCATCGAGGTCGGGCATATTTTCAAGCTTGGCGAAAAATACTCCAAACCCATGAAAGCCGTCTTTCTTGACCCGGAGGGCAGGGAAAAGGTCTCGGTCATGGGCTGCTATGGCATCGGCACCGGCAGAACCGTGGCTGCGGCCATCGAGCAGAACCATGACCAGGCGGGAATCATCTGGCCCATGAGCATCGCTCCTTTCCAGGTGGCAATTGTGCCGATTAATATCAAGGATGAAAAAACCCGCAAAGCGGCCGAGGAGCTGGAAGCCGGCCTGGTCAAGGCCGGCCTGGAGGCGCTGCTGGACGACCGGGAGGAAAGTCCGGGGGTGAAGTTCAAGGATGCGGACCTCATAGGCATCCCGCTTCGCATCGTGGTCGGCGAAAAGACCCTGGCCAAGGATGCGGTGGAGTTCAAATTGAGATGGGAAGCCGGCAAAGAGCTGGTGCCGCTTGCCAAGGCCGTGGACCATACCCGGGAAATAGTTAACCGGGAACTCGCCCGCATTAACGGCGAGGCCGAAAAGGCCGCAGCCGAGGCGGAAAACCTCTAAGCAAATGCCAAGGAGCTGAAGATGGCCGAGGAAATTTATCGCAGGCTGGCGGAGAAAATTTTCTGCAAGGATTCGAAGCTGATTCCCGAACTTTTCAAGATGCTGGCCGACCAGGTTGATGCCTCGATTCTGCTCGCTCTACCGGGCACGGCCCAGGAGCTCGAGGCCCGAACCAAAGTCAGCGCCCGGGAAATCGAGCAAAGACTCGGCCAGCTCTTCCGCAAGGGCGTGGTCTTCAAGTCGAAAAAGCCCGAGGGCGTCAAATACCGGATGTGCCGGGACTTGGGACAATTCCATGACGCGTCCCTGGTCTGGCCAGAGGCTCCACCGGAATTTTACGAACTCTGGCAGCGGTATATGGAAGATGAATGGCCCGAATATTCCAAGCTGGTGGAAAAAGTCCTGCCCAAACCTTTCACCCGGGTTATCCCGATTGAAAAAACCGTGGAGGCCAGAAACCAGGTTTTGGCCTTTGAGAGCGTGAGTGAGATTATCGCCCAGGCCAGCCGGGTGGCGGTCACCCGCTGCACCTGCCGGACCACGGCCAAGAAATGCGACCGGCCGGTTCATGTCTGCCTGCAGGTGGGCAAGGCCGCGGACTATACTCTGGAGCGCGGCTCGGGCAGGGAGGTGAGCAAAGAGGAGGCCATGCAGATAGTGGCGCAGGCCGAGGCCGCCGGCCTGGTCCATGTCACTGTCAACAAGGCCAGCGAGTTCACTTTCATCTGCAACTGCTGCGAATGTTGCTGTCAGGTGCTGCCGCTGCTCATCAAGGAAGGACGGAAACTCTGCGACCCGAGCAGGTTCCAGTCAAAAGTGCTTCCTGAAAAGTGCAGCGGCTGCGGACTCTGCGTGGACAAGTGCGCTTTCAAGGCCATCGTCATGGTCTCGTCCCCGGCAGGCGAGATTGCCGGAGTTCAAGCCGACAAATGCATGGGCTGCGGGCTGTGCAGCCTGGCCTGTCCGGAGGACGCCATCAGGCTGGTACAGGTGAGGGAGAAAGAGTTCATCCCGGCCTGAAATGTTTGCGCTCGGAAAGCGGCAATGCCAGTTCCTTCCGAATCAGGCGAGGGGATGCTCCGAGCAGTTCCTGCCACATCGGTTCCGGTTCCATGCAGAGATAAACCAGAACCCGGGAATTGTGTTCGCGTATCCGCCGGACCAGGCTTCGATATAATTTTTCACGCAGTGGTCTTAAATACCGGAGTTTGCCATCACGGCCGGGAAACAATTCTCCACCCGGAATCCTGCTCCCCCGATGCCGCTCCTTGAGCAGGGGCTTGAGACGGGAAGCAAAGCGGAGAGAACCCAGGCTTATCCAGGCGATTTGCGAAGCAGGAACGGTCCTGAATATCTCGTCAACCAGCGCGAGGTAGGAATTTTCCCCCGGCCAATCCAGGAGCGGGTCAAAATGAAAACCAACCGGCCAGCCGCGTCGGGCCAGCTTTTGAGCCGCAGCCAACCGAGCGGAAATTTCCGCCGCGGAATTTTCTTCGCTGCGGGCGGTGTCTGCGGGATTCACCGACCAGCTGACCACGATTTTTTCCGAGGCAGAGAGGTTGCTGAAGATTTCTATCCGGTCGGTTTTGGTTTTCAGCTCGAAGACGAAATATTTTTCCTGCCGGAAAAAAGCGATGAGCCTTCGGGCGATTCCGAGTTCAGGCTCCAGGGCCAGGCTGTCAGCAAGTTCGCCGGTGCCGAGTCTGATACGCCGGTTCGGATGCGCACGGCGGAAGCTGACCACTTCCGCGAACAAGTCATCCAGGTTGAGATAGACCTGGATGGGATAGGAGTTCAGATATTCCTGAAGGATGCAGTAGCTGCAATCAATCGGGCAGCCGACCACGGGATGAAGGTTCCAGTAGCCGCAGCGAAAATATCCTTTGGTGCATGGGCACGGTTCCAGGAACCTGCCAGGGAACTCGGTGAGGAAAAGGCTTTGCTTGCCTTGAGCCAGGGGGTCCGGGAATTGCTCGAGCCAGGCGTTGGCTGCAAGCACATTTTCCACTTCCATGACTTGGCGCGGTTCTATGCGCGCAATCAGCTTAAGGGCGCGTTGGTCTTGGCTTAAGTTCCGGGCGAGGAAAACCCGCTTAATTCTGCTCATCGAGCTCGAATAATTTTTTCCAGGCCGGGCTTGAAGCTGCGGTGAGCAGCTTCTGGAAAATTTTCCGGGCCTCGGTTCGGGGAGTCAGCGCCATCTTAAGCTGGTATTGCGGCTTTTCAAAAAAGTCAGTCGGAACGATTTCCAGTTCAGCAGGGATGGAAAGATGTTGGCAGAGCCGAGTGTGCCTGGCCATAAGCCGTACATAATGAGGGTGGCGGATTTTATGGAGAGCTTGGAGGAGTGACTCCAGTTTTTGCGGTGCTGGCCGGCCCTGCGCTGACAGGATTGCTCTCAATTCGCTGTTCTGTAAGAGTTCGGCCACGCTCATCTGCTCGCGCCTGGCTATCTCGGTGGTCGTTTCCAGAATTTCCCGGAACTGGCTGGCGGTGGGGCGGAGGGGCAGGACGGTTTTCAGAGCGCTCCGCTCCTCGGGCTTGAGCCGGGCGAGTTCCGAGGCGTGGCGGAGGCTTATGTTTTTTTCCACCAGGAAAATTTTCCAGTCATGCTCCAGGAGCATGAGGCCGGCGAGCGAGTCGATGACCGCGGCGCTGGCGGGAAGCGCTGCCGGCAGGAAACAGGAGCGGGTGATGCTTTTTTTGCTCAAGCCCAGGTTCTGGAAGGCGGTCACAGCCATGGCCTGTTCCACCAGGTTCAGGCCCCGGACTGCAACATTTTCGAAAAAAGCCATTCGCAAGGCCTGCTTTTCCGAAAGCCTTGAGCCTTTCCAGGTCAGAACCAGAACGGATTTTTTGCCCAGTTCCTTTAAGGCGGCCAGCCGTCTGAAGCCGGAAAAGAGTTCCGGTCCCCGGCGGGTTTCCCGGGCAAGCAGGGGAGTGGTCTGGCCGATTTGTCTGATGGAGCAGAGCAGGGGCTGGAGCGGCCGGGCGAAACTCATCAGGAATTTTTGCCCGGCGATGATATTGGCA
>Ga0123519_10017053_pt1 | contig 10021 bp, 10 predicted proteins | sample YelNatPaOPRAMG02_FD_87396 | JGI IMG/M metagenome (GOLD analysis project Ga0123519, IMG submission 87396) | Hot spring microbial communities from Yellowstone National Park - Yellowstone National Park OP-RAMG-02 (version 2) | ecosystem: Environmental > Aquatic > Thermal springs > Hot (42-90C) ...
CGATGCGGCAATATATTTTAACCCCCTTGATATTCGGGATATGGTTGCAAAAATAAAAACGGTCCTTTTGAATCGGGACCTAAAAAGGGATTTAATAAAAAAAGGCCTCCAAAGAGCCAAACTTTATCCGTGGGAAAAAACGGCAAAACAAACCTTAAATTATTACGAACAAATTTAAACCGCTTTTAAAATATCCCGCATGCGCGGGATATTTTTTATTCTTCGCTGCGTATTACGTTTATTTTTTTTATCTTAGTTTTTTCCGACTTGGGTAATTTGATGGTGAGTATTCCATTTTTAATGGTTGCTTTTGCCTTGTCCGCATCAACCTCTACCGGAAGAATTATAGAGCGTGAAAACATGCCCCAATAAAGTTCTTGATAGAAATAATTTTCCGTTTTTACTTCTTCGTCTTTTGTTCTTCTTCCCCTGATGGTAACCATGTCATTATTGATGCTGATGTCAATATCCTCGGGTTTAACGCCGGCAATAGTTGATTTTATTACAATATCCTGGTCCGTTTGATAGACGTCAACCGTTAATTGTCCCTCTTCGGTTTCTGCCTCTTCAAACCAGCTTTTTTCTTCGCTGGGTTCGTTTTTTTCCGTGGAAACCGTTTCTTCCGGTTCGGAACTGTTATTGTTTTTGATTTTTTTAATTTTTGCCATATTTGATGAGGGTGTGGTTTCTTTTGGGACGCTTTTGTCCCTTGCCGTTTTTTTCTCGACCTTTTCAGGTTTCTTCATTTTTTCTTCGGCGTCTATTCCGGCAATTTTTTCAAAAAATGAAGGCGTCATATTTTACAAATGGAGCGATATTTTTTTACCTTTTTAAACATCAGAGAAACAATGAATGCCCCGCTTACAAGGGTTATTATCAAAAAGAGATTTCTTGTCATATCATTAATTTCTCCGCTGCTATTTAATATTATAATGTAGTTAAAAATTGAATGCAACAAGGTTGCAGCCAGCATTCCGCCCCAAACAAACACCTTTTTAAGGCGCGAACCAATTAATAAGGAGACGGCGAGAAAATAACCGACAATTCCGCAAGCCAATGCGTGTAAAAACGTTGCGCCCAAAAACCTGCTGGTTAAAAACTCAAGGGTTTGAATAACGCTTTCATTCTCCAATGGAATTTGGCTTATTAGATAAATATTTTCTGCCGCAGCAAATCCCAGTCCGGCAATAATCATGTAAATCATTGCATCTACCGGTTCGTCAAATTCCGGATTTTTTAAAATGCCGAATTTTACCACCAGATATTTTAAAATTTCTTCAATGGCGGCAAAGGCGACGACCAAAACAAAAATGGTGCCTAGGAAGCTAAATTTTTCAGAGACCAAAGAAAAGAGCCATTCCGAGATTCCCGCGAGAGGAACAATCAAAACTCCCAAAAAAAATATTTTTATAACAAGACGGTTTGGCTCGGGATGTTTATCCTTGCGCAGATAGAAAGAAAGCCAGATTAAGCTGGGCAATGGCGCCAAAAAAATTGAAGAAAAGAAATTCATTGATTGTTTTTATTTTCCCCGTGCCGAATTTTAGATTTTTCAAATTCCAACTCCAGCCTTTTATTGATTAAACCCTTATTTGCCTTTGGCCAAAAAGAAATAATCAATGGCCCTTCTTTTTTATAATGCATTTGCCAAATTTGTTCACTGATAAAGGGCATAAAAGGATGGATTAATTTTAAGATGTTTTTAAACACATAAACATTAAGATTCTTTTCCTGTGTTTTGCTTATCTCGATGTACCAATCAGCATATTCGTGCCAGACAAATTCATAGAGTTCTCGCGCAGCTTCGCCCAATTGATAATTTTTAATTTTTTTATCGACCGAATCGATGAGCCGATGCAGGCGGCTAAGAATCCATTTATCCGCAAGAGTAAGATTTTTGTCTTTTATTGACCGATATTGCGGTTTTTGGGAAAAAAAGTGAACAAAACGATTAATGTTCCAAATCTTATTGCAAAAATTTCTGCTTGCCTTTGTTGAGTCTTCGGAAAATCTTATCGCTTGTTGTTCTTTGCTCGTAATATACAATAATCCGAACCTCGTGGCATCTGCCCCGTATTTTTCAATCAAATCCAAAGGATCAATTCCGGTACCCAAAGACTTGCTCATTCTTTTTCCCTCAATATTCAATACCGTGGCATGAATATAGACTTCTTTAAACGGAATTGTTTTAAGAAATTCCAAACTGGAAAAAATCATTCTTGCCACCCACAAATAAATAATATCTTGTGCCGTGGAGAGCAGGGTAGTGGGATAAAACTTATTCAGGTCGCTGCCGGGAAGCGGCCTACAATAGTATTGATTTTTGACTTTTGCTTTTTGATTTTGAGCGCAGGCGATCGGCCACCCCAAAGTGGCAAAGGGCCAGAGGGCAGAAGAAAACCAGGTATCCAATACATCGGTTTCCCCTTCAATCGGAATTTTGTGTCCCCACCACAGCTGTCGGGATATACACCAATCTTCAACGCGATTCATCCAGTCAAGATAGATCTTTTTATAGCGGCCGGGAATGAACTTGATTTTGTTTTTTTTCACAACCTCAATTGCCGGTTTTGCCAGTTTGTCCATTTTCAAGAACCATTGTTTTGAAATCAGCGGTTCAATGGGCGTTTCGCATCTATCGCAGATGGCTAGTGAATGTTCGTAATCCTCAATTTTTTCCAAAAGGTTTTGATTTTTTAGGTCTTCAACAATTTTTTCTCTTGCTTGTAAAATTTTCATTCCCGCATAGTTTTTCCCCTCTGCGGTAATTCTCCCATCTTCACCAATCACGTTAATGGTTTCAAGTTTGTTTAACTTGCCGATCTTATTGTCCGTAGCGTCGTGGGCCGGGGTTATTTTTACCGCACCGGTTCCGAAATTAGGGTCAACTCTTCGGTCGCCGATAATGGGAATTTCGCGATTCATTAAGGGAAGAATTGCGGTTTTGCCAACAAGATCTTTATAGCGTTCATCTTTGGGGTTTACCGCTATTGCGGTGTCGCCCAACATGGTTTCGGGCCTTGTCGTCGCCACAGTAATATAGGTTTTAACTTTTGAATTTTGACTTTTGACTTCGTATTTAATGTACCAAAGTTTTGTTTTATGCGGGATATATCTAATTTCAATGTCGGAAATTGCAGTGGAACAGCGGGGGCACCAATTAATGATTCTCGGTCCCCGATAAATCCATCCCTTTTTATAATAATGAAGAAATGCCGTTTCTACTGCCTTAACATAATTTTTATCAAGGGTAAATCGCGTTCTTGACCAGTCGCAGGAACAGCCGAGTTTTTTTAGTTGTTCAAGAATTAGGCTGCCATATTTTTTTTGCCATTCCCAGACCCTGGCTATAAATTTTTCTCTTCCCAGGTCTTGTCGGGTTAATCCCTCTTTTCTTAACTCTTTTTCTACCTTATTTTGGGTAGAAATTCCCGCGTGATCCGTGCCGGGAATCCAAAGCGTAGAAAATCTATTCATCCGATGATATCGAACCAGCACATCCTGAATCGTATTATTCAGCGCGTGCCCCATATGTAATGAACCGGTAATATTCGGGGGAGGAATTGCCACTACAAATTTCTTTTTTCCCTTTTTGGGTTTAAAAAAACCGCCCTTTTCCCAAAGGTTATAAATCTTTTCCTCAACCTCTTTTGGTTGATAGGTTTTTGGAATTTCCATAATTTTATTATCGCATTTTTGCAATTTTAAGACAATCTGAGGTTGGCATTCGCTTTTATTTCCCCCCAGTTTTTAATTGTTGCTTTCTCTTTGTGGAAATAGGCAGCCATTGCGATCATTGCGCCATTGTCTGTGCAAAGTTTCATTTCCGGCACCAAAAAATGAATTTTGAATTTTAAATTTTTAATTTTGAATTCGAATTGCTTTCGTAATTCGCTGTTTGCCGCAACTCCGCCGGCCAAAATAATTGTTTTTGCCTTATATTCTTTTGCTGCGCGCAGAGTTTTTTCAGTTAAGACATCAATTATCGCTTGTTGAACTTCATAACACAATTCTTGAACAAAATTTTGATTTTTGATTTTTGATTTTTGATTTTGCGTTAAATAAAGCACCGCTGTTTTTAAACCGGAAAAGCTAAAATCGTAATTTTTATGACCAATCATCGGTCGTGGCAATTTGAGATTTTGAGTTTTGATTCTTGGATTTGTTTCGGATTTAGAAATTAAAAATTCTGATTTCCATTTCTCGGCTTCACGAGAAATGGCCGGTCCCCCGGGATAACCCAAATCAAGCAGTTTCGCCACCTTATCAAAGCATTCTCCCGCAGCGTCGTCTCTGGTTTCTCCGATGATTTTATAATCACCGATTTTTTTCACCAAAACCAATTGTGTGTGTCCGCCCGACACCACCAGCGCAACAGCAGGAAATAAATTTTGATTTTTGATTTTTGATTTTTCTACATCAAAAGCGGCAATGATATGCCCCTCTATATGGTTAATCGGCACAATCGGAATTTTGTATTTATACGCCAGAGCTTTGGCAAAATTTACTCCGATTAAAAGGGAAGGAATAAGACCCGGACCAGATGTAACAGCGATTAAATCAATGTCTTTCATTGTTAAATTCGTTTCGCATAGGGCTGTTTTTAAACACGGTTCGATATTTTTTAGATGTTCTCGCGCAGCCAAGTTTGGCACCACCCCGCCAAAGGGAGCATGGGTTTTGATTTGCGAAGAAACCACATTGGAAAGCACATCAAAAACAGGCCTCTTTTTTTGAGAGACCTCAACTATCGCAACCCCCGTATCATCGCAAGATGTTTCAATTCCCAAAATAAGCATGTTATAATAATAGCAGAAATTCGTTTAAATTTAAAGTTTATGAAACCCGTTGTTTTAAACGGAAAGAAACTGGCCAAAGAAATTGAAAAAAGGTTAAAACGCAGAGTTTTTTTGCTAAAAAAAAGGACCGAAACCATTCCTTGTTTGGCAATCATTTTGGTGGGCGCCGATCACGCTTCGGAGGTTTATGTTAAATTAAAATTAGCTGCCTGCGAAAGAATCGGGATTAAGACAAAAGTGTTTCATTTGCCCAAATCCGCACAAACCGATGAGGTGGTGAGTACGGTGGAAAAACTTAATCAAGATACAAGTGTTCACGGGATTTTAATTCAGCACCCCTTGCCAAAGCAAATTAACGAAGAAAAATGTTTTCGGGCAATTAATCCGTCCAAAGATGTAGACGGTCTCAATCCTATTTCTAATTTTTATTGCGCTACTCCTTTGGGGATTATCACTCTTTTAAAACATTATCATTTAAAGATTCTTGGGAAAGAAGCGGTGGTTGTGGGAAGAAGTCGCATTTTGGGCAAGCCAATGGCAATGATGCTTTTAGATGCAGATGCGACGGTGACAATTTGTCATTCGCGGACCAAAAATTTGCCGCAGGTCATTAAAAGAGCAGATATTTTGGTTGCAGCGATAGGTAAGCCGAAGCTTATTAAAGCAAGCTGGATTAAAAAGGGCGCAGTTGTTATTGATGCGGGCTATAACCGCGGCAGCGTCGGAGATGTAGATTTAAAAGGGGTAATCAAGAAATGTTCTGCTTATACGCCCGTTCCCGGAGGGGTGGGTCCGATGACGATTGTTAGTTTAATTTCTCAGGTAGTTAAAGCAACAGAAGATTTTTCTAAATTAAAATAAAAATTAAAAAAATTTATGAAAAAAGAACTTTTTATTGTTATTTTGGCAGTTATTGCGATTATTGCTATTTCTGCGCTTTTAAAGTATGTAATTTTCAAAAATTATGCGCAGTCCGGCGCCGCAGCTGCAAATACCTGTGATGAAATTTGTAAGAGCGAGAACTTTGCTTGGGGGAGATGCGGTTTTAATAATGATTGCTCCGAACAGGAAAAAGCCGTAGCGCCGACCGGAAAAAACATCAAAAAGGTAGAGTCATTCTGTAATTCGATTTCTAAGGTTAGGCCGGAGAATTTTTCTGGGTGGACTTGTTGTTGCGGAAAGAAGTAGGCTCGATTTTTAAAATAAACCCAAAGTATTGCAATGATTTTAAAAAATCTGCATTTTATTGCGGATTTTTTATTTTGCGATATGAATTGTAATAAGCCGATGGTCGGACTTGAACCGACAACCTATCGCTTACGAAGCGATTGCTCTGCCATTGAGCTACATCGGCAAAAAAGCGGCGAACCGGATTCGAACCGGCGACCTTCTGCTTGGGAAGCAGACGTTCTACCGCTGAACTACCGCCGCAAAATATACTATGTTTATTTTATCCTTTTTGTTGCCAATTTTCAATATTTTTGCTATGATTGGTTTGTCTGGCCCCATCGTCTAGTGGTTAGGACACCAGATTTTCAATCTGATAACGGGAGTTCAATTCTCCCTGGGGCTGTTGATTAATTATTGAAAGGAGGGAGCGTTGTCTAACAACCACATTTATGCCTTGACCTGTATTATTATTGCTTTTATTTTTGGCTGGTGGCTATTAAACGCACAGCGGCAAAATAAAAGGAGCCGGGCCAAGAGAGAATATTCTTTCTTTGACAAATTAAGTTTGGCCTTATTGACGTTATACTTCTTTATTCTTGCTCTTTTGATTATGGTTTCTAATAAAATAACTGGGCATTAATTGCCCGGTTTTTTCTTGTTTTTCGTATTTTTTTAAATTATAATAAAAGAACATGGACATTATAGAGACAATAGATGCTTTAAAAATTAAAGCCCGTCAATTGGCGGACTGTCTTTGATTTAGAAAAAAAGCGCAAAAGAATTGAAGAGTTGGAGCAAGAAATTCAGAAGAGCGGTTTTTGGGAGGATAAACAAAAAGCAATTAAAATTAATGAAGAACTTTCTGAGCTGAAAAATCGGGTTAAAAGTTTAGAAACATTGAGCCAAAAAATAAAAGACATTGAGGAACTTTATCCGTTAGCCAAAGAGGATGAAGCGTTGCAAAAGGAAATTGTCGAAAAATTAGGCCTCATAGAGAAAGAATTTAAGAATCTTGAATTTGAAACCCTGCTTTCGGGAAAGTACGATCATTCTCATGCAATTCTTAGCATTTATTCTGGCGCAGGCGGGACCGAAGCGCAGGACTGGGCAAATATGCTTTTGAGAATGTATAGTCGTTATGCAGAAAGAAAAGGTATGAAAGTCAGGCTGATTGATATTAATTATGGCCAAGAGGCGGGAATTAAAAATGCGGTTTTAGAAATCGCCGGCTCCTATGCGTACGGTTATTTAAAGGGAGAAAACGGAGTCCATCGTTTGGTTCGTTTGTCTCCATTTAATGCAGATAATTTGCGACATACCTCTTTTGCCTTGGTTGAGGTTTTGCCAGAAATTGGCGAAGACGTAGCAAAAGAAATTGAAATTAAGCCCGATGATTTAAAAATTGACACCTTCCGTTCTTCTGGTCCGGGCGGTCAAAATGTCAATATGCGTTCTACTGCAGTGCGCATAACTCACGTTCCTACAAACATTGTTGTTTCCTGCCAAAGCGAACGCAGTCAGGCACAGAATAGAGAGAAGGCGATGCAACTGCTGTATCTAAAATTGTATCAGAGAAAAATTCGCAAACTTGAGGAAGAAAAATCGCAACTGAGGGGCGAATTGCCATCTGTAGAGTGGGGGAGTCAGATTCGTTCTTATGTGCTTCACCCCTATAAAATGGTTAAAGACCATAGAACCAATTGCCAAAGCAACGATCCCGAAGCGGTTCTTGATGGAAAATTAGATGATTTTATAGAAAACGAAATTAGAATTTTAAAATAATTTTATCCTTTTGATTTTGGTTTATGATTGAATTTAAAAATATTTCTAAATATTATCCCGGAGATTGCATAGCCCTCAAAGATGTTAGTTTCATTATCCGGCCCAAAGAATTTGTTTCAATTGTGGGCAGGTCCGGAGCGGGAAAGACCACGCTTCTAAAGCTGCTTTTAAAAGAAGAAGAGCCCAGCGAGGGCGAGATTTTGGTTGATGGAAAAAGCATTGGAAAATTGAAAAAGAAAGAGATTCCTTTTTATCGTAGAAAAATCGGAGTAGTGTTTCAGGACTTTAAACTGCTGAATAATAAGACCGCTTATGAGAATATTGCCTTTGCCATGGAAGCAGCGGGCCGTTCCGAAGAGGAAATTGCCGAGGATGTGCCGCAAATTTTGGGTCTGGTTGAATTGGTGGATAAAGCAGACAATTTTCCTTATCAGCTTTCCGGGGGCGAGAAGCAACGAGTGGCAATTGGCCGTGCATTGGTGCACAAGCCGGACATTTTAATGGCTGACGAGCCCACCGGCAATCTTGACCCGTTGCATACTTGGGATATAATTAGATTGCTCTGTCGCATTAATGAATTGGGAACAACCGTGATCCTGGCCACCCACGATCGTGAAATCATTAATGCTTTAAACAAGCGGGTAATCAGTTTAGACAGGGGCAGGATGATTCGCGATGAAGAAAACGGACGTTATATAGTTTAATTTCAAAAATTAAAAAATCTTTATGTTTACAAGTTTTAAAAGAATTTTAAGATGGGGCGTGACCAATTTTTGGCGCAATGGCTGGCTTTCTACGGCCACGGTGAGCATTATGGTTTTGACGCTTTTGGTAATTACGCTTTTATTAATGTTAAACGTAATCACCAACGCGGTTTTAGATAATCTGGAAAATAAGATTGATATCAGCGTATATTTTAAGCTGCAGACCAATGAAGAACAAATAATGAATGTAAAATCAGAATTGGAAAAACTTCAGGAAGTGGAAAGCGTTAATTATATTTCTCAAAACGATGCCCTGATTAGGTTTAAAGAAAAACATAAAGATAACCCGGTTTTACTGCAAAGCCTAGAAGAATTAGACATCAATCCCCTTGAGGCGAGTTTGAACATTAAGGCGCGCGAGACAAATCAATATGCAAGTATCACCCAGTTTTTAGAAAGCGTGCACTTTAAAGATATTATTGATAAAGTCAATTATCAGCAGAACAAAGAAGTAATCGAAAAATTAAGTAAGATTATTACCGATGTAAAAATGGGCGGATTAATGATTACCACCCTATTGGCGCTGATTGTAATTTTGGTTACATTCAATGCTATTCGTTTGGCAATATATAGTTCGCGAGAAGAAATTAATGTGATGCGGTTGGTGGGAGCAAGTAATTGGTTTATCCGGGGCCCGTTTTTAATTGAGGGCATTCTTTACGGCGTAATTTCCACGATTGTCACCTTGTTAATTTTATATCCAACATTTTATTTCCTTTCTCCAAAAATTTCCGGATTTTTACCCATCGGAAGCATTTTTTCTTATTTTGTGGCAAACCTTTTGTCGTTTTTCCTTTTAATTCTGGTTATTGGCGTTAGCCTCGGCGGGCTAAGCAGTTTAATTGCCGTTAGAAAATACCTCAAGCAGCCGTAAGCAGCTATATTTTAAAATTTTAAAAATACCCTCCGCCAGAATTGACGGAGGATTTATTTTTGCTGTCTGTCTCGAACAAAATCCGAACCTTTTTTTGCGAAAATCCAGGCGCTGAGTTTTGATAATTTTCTTTCGGGCAGGCAAAAGGGAAAGGGGTTGGGAGGAAGAAATTTTTGCCCGCTCCCGCTTTCCACCGCCAAATTTCGTGCCCCGCAAAGCGGGGACCGCCTCAAATGTAATTTACGTATAAAGAAAAAATATTCACTTGACAACTTAAAATCAATAAACTATTATATCAATAAGCATTGATATAGTTTTCATCAATAAAATAAATTTATGAAACCCCGTTAGAAATTCTATAAAGTTAACGGGGTATGAAAAAATTCATTATGGTAAAAGTAAAAAAGAAAATTTCTAACGGGGTGAAACCAAAATGTTGTATAGATAAAAAATCAGTTGTCATTTTGTCGCAAACAACCGAGTTTTTAAAAATGATTAGCGAAGAAAATCGTCTGAAAATTTTATGTCTTTTAAGAGAAGGAGAAAAATGCGTTTGCGATATATGGCAATGTTTGAAATTGCCTCAAAATTTGGTTTCTCACGATCTAAGGGTCCTAAAAGATTTAAATTTA
>Ga0123519_10017054_pt1 | contig 10020 bp, 7 predicted proteins | sample YelNatPaOPRAMG02_FD_87396 | JGI IMG/M metagenome (GOLD analysis project Ga0123519, IMG submission 87396) | Hot spring microbial communities from Yellowstone National Park - Yellowstone National Park OP-RAMG-02 (version 2) | ecosystem: Environmental > Aquatic > Thermal springs > Hot (42-90C) ...
ACCGTGTCCTGGGTCGCCTTTTTCATCATCACATCGTTCTCCGGGATGGGCTGGTAGTTGACCATGAAAGGCATCATCACCGGGTGGGACGCGCCGATGTTGGTTCCCGGCGCCATCACCGCCAGGTTGGCGCCGATGGTTATCATCATTCCGGCGGAGGTCGCGCTCGCGCCTTTGGGCGATACATAGACCACCACCGGGACCTCGCTCGCCAAAAACCTCTGCACCATTTTCTTGGTCGCGTCCAGCATCCCTCCCGGGGTGTCCATGGTAATCACCACCGCCGCTGACTTTAGAGACTCTGCCCGGTCAATGCCCTTGCTGATGTAATCCTCCACCGCGTTGTCAATGATGCCCTGAATCCTCATCCTGACCACAGGCCCGGAAAGCACCGCGGCCCCGGAGGGGGTGCCGGCGTTTGGTGCGGCTGTTTCGGAGACCGGTTTGTTTCGGCGCAAGCCTTGAGCCTGGCTGGCAAGGATAATCATGAAAAGGCCGGCAAATCCGAGCCATTTTATCCGCTTCATCTGTTTTCCTCCGCAAGCAGGGATAGAACCTGTTTAATGTCGCTCCAGACCTCGCGCTTGCCCGAGGGGTTGTGGAGCAGATAAGCCGGATGATAGGTCGGCATCACCGGGATGCCCAGGAATTCCGACCAGAGTCCGCGCAGACGCGTGATTGACTCCGTGGTCTTAAGCAGGCATTGAGTCGCCACCTTGCCCAAGGCGATAATCACCCGGGGATTGACAATCTTCACCTGTTTTTCCAGGAAGCCGCGGCAGGACTCTATTTCCACAGGCTCGGGGTCGCGGTTCTGGGGTGGACGGCACTTGACCACATTGGCGATGAAAACCCGGCTGCGCTTCAGCTTCATCCCCCGCTCGATGATGTCCGTGAGTATCCGGCCGGCTGCCCCCACAAAAGGCCGGCCGGTTTCATCCTCGCTCTCCCCCGGCGCCTCGCCCACGAAAAAAACCTCCGCTCCGGGGTCCCCCTCGCCGAAAACAATCTGCTTCCGAGTTTTGCTTAACGGACATCTCCGGCAATCCCCTATCTCCTCCATCCACAGCTTGCGCAAAAGCTCGCTTTTCCTCCCATACCCGGGCTCGACCGCTTCCCGCCGGAGTTCGCTCACTCCCATTTCCTTGACCAGGTAAAGATGCTCCTCGGCCTGCTCAATCAGCTTGTCCAACACTTTCCTCGGCATAGTTCCTAAATTACCACAATTAGTCTTCGCTGCCAAGATTTGCGCGAAAGCGGCTGGGGTTTGGGCATATCCGATATGGCAATGTTGCTAGGTCTGGTTGGCGCGTTCTTCGACATCGTTCAGGATGCGCATCATGGTGATGAAGGCGTAATGGGGGCCTTGGTGGGGGTTGAAGTAGTTGTGGACTTCGGCGTCGCCGGCGAATTTGGTGGACATATAATAGAAGTGGTCAGAGGTTGAGAGCCGTCTCCAGTCTTCGAGGAGTCCGGGGTCGCGGGAGGCCTTGACCGCGCTTTCCAGCTGAAAGAGCCGGTCCATGGCGTTTCTCTGCATTTCGTTTCCGAGCCAAGCCGAGAGGTCTCGTTCGACATCCGCCCAGGAAATCCAGTTGGAAGTTGCGATTTCGGCCTGGGGCTGAATCTGTTCAACGACTTGGCAGGGGGTGAGCACCTGGACCCCGGCGTTGAACAGGGCTTGGGGCAGGTATCTCAAGAAATCGAAGATTCCGGAAGATTCCCAGTGGTGCTCGCCAAAAGTTTCGTAGTCGATGAAGATGTTGGCGAGCGGTCCGGGTGTGGAGGCTACCCAGGATGCCCACTTGTCGGCGAAGAGCGGATATTCAGACCAGTTGTGAGCCGAGAACCTGAAAGCAATGTCATCAGACAGGCGATAGTTGCGGAGCAGAACTTTGAGGTTTTTGGTGTATTTGGCCTTGTATGGCCAGTTGGCGCCGTCTCTGCCCACCAGCCAGTCCGTGCCCTCGGTGAGCACGGCCTTGAATCCCAGTTTTTCCGCGAGGTAGGCCAGATGGTCGGAAAATATCAGCTCGGTGTTGCGGAAGGTGGTGGGCGTGTATCCGAACAGGCGTTTGACCGTATCAAACTGCCTCCAGACCTGGTCCTCGAACTCGGCCTCGGAATAGACCGCGGCCAGGGAATGATAATAGGTCTCGGACAGAAACTCCACTCCCCCGGTACGGGCCAGGTCCTGGAACGAGTCAATCACTTGGGGGGCGTGCCTTTGCATCTGCTCCAGGGCCACGCCGGAGATGGAATAGGCCACGCGGAAATGGGCGCCGGTCTGGCGAATCAGCTCGGCTATGGTGCGGTTGGCCGGGAGATAGCATTTGTCCGCGACCTTGCGGATGATGGCGGTGTTCTGGACATCGTCGAAATAGTTGTGGTTTTTGCCTATCTCCAGGATGTGGTAATTGCGCATCCGGTAGGGTTGGTGAACCTGAAAATAAAAACAGGCGGTCTTCATCAGTGCAAAGACACCAGCCTTTGGTAATGTTGGAGGATGGCCTTGCCGTTTTTGTCCCAGTTCATGTCTTTGAGCTTGGGCCAGATTTCATTTATCTGCCGCTGTCCCAGGGAAGGATTATCGAGAAGCTCCATTCCCAGGCGGGCGAACTTTTCGGTATCCCAGTAATCAGCGCAGGGGATGGTGGTGAGCACTTCGCTTATTCCGCTCTGTCTGGAGAGCAGGGCCGGGACGCCCATGCTCAAGGCTTCGAGTGCGACCAGTCCGAACGGCTCGGAGATGGAGGGCATGATGAACAGGTCCGAGGTGTTGAGCAGGCGCTTGACATCGTGCTCGTTCAGGAACCCGGCGAAGAGAATTTTGCTGCCCAGCCCCCAGCGTGCCACCCGCTCAATCAGAGGGATGGCCTTGTCTCCCCATCCGGCCAGGACAAAGCGCATGGCCGGTTTTCTGCCGAGGATAATTCTCGCGGTTTCAACGAAATAGTCCGGGCCTTTCTGCCAGGTGATTCTTCCCAGGAACAGTCCCTGCTGGACTCTTCTCCGGGCGGTTCTGACCGTGGGAATGGTGTTGTTTTTGAGGTCAATACCGTTGTGCACGACATGCATTTTGGATTCGGGGATTTTGTAAATCTGTTTGACGCGTGCCTTGGTGTAATGGCTGACGCAGATTATGCAATCCGCGGCCTCGAGCCCCTGCTTTTCAACCTCGGAGATGGCCGGGTTGCAGAACACGCTGCGGTCGTTCTCAATGGAATGGACATGGAGCACAAGCGGCACCCCCAGGACTTTTTTGGCGGCCATCCCGGCTTTGAAGGTCATCCAGTCGTGGCAGTGAATCAAGTCAAATCTGGTCTTGGACGCCAAGATGCCGGCGGCCAGGGCGAATTTCTCGGTCTCGTAGAAGAGGTCCGGGCCGTAGAGTAACCTTGTCGGGACCCCGGAGGCCAAGGCTTGGCGGTACCAAGCCTCGTATTCCTCGGGACGGATATAGGCGCTGATTACCGGGATTATTTCCGAAAGGTCAAGAGACTGGCCGGAATGATGGGCGGAAAGCACCCGTTCGGCCGAGACCAGTTTCAGGAATTTGGGGGTGCGGTCTGTAATTCTGGGTACCATCAGGGTAATTTTCACGCCCTGCTGGGCCAAACCACGGGTTATACCGTGGCAAGCCACGCCGAGACCACCGCTTATCAACGGCGGGAATTCCCAGCCGAACATTAAAACCTTCAGGACATACCCCTCCTGGAACTTTAGATTCAGCCACTTTGCTATTCGATTCAAATTATAAATAGTTATTCTCAAGTTGCAAGGCTGCTTGGCTTATTCTCCCTTGAAAACGCTGCCCCCCCCTGCCTCTGGCTTATTGAAACCGATAACACAGGTTAATGCGAATAGAGACAAGTCTTGGCTAATGACGGTCAGCCGGCCTTTTGATTAGAATATATTTCGCTGATGATTGGGCCTGCTCGATTTCCTGCTCAAGCTTGTCCCATTCGGCGTAAAGGGCATCGATTTTGGCTTCGAGGTCTTTTTTGGCGATAGTGAGTTCCATAATTCTCGCATAGTTGATTGCGACCGCGGGTGAATACATGTCCTGCTCGACCTGTTTGAGGTCGTTTTCGGTTTGAGCGATGAGTTTTTCCAGTTCCTCCAAACGCTTCTTCCTTTTCTGCTCCTGCCGCGCCCTCACTTTTTCCTGTTCGCGCTGGCGCAGTCTTTCCTGTTTGCCCTTGTCCGGCTTCGGCTCTTCTTTTTTGGGAGATGAAACAGAAGCTGACCGGGCAAGGTCGGTCTTGCAGGTTGCCGGGTTCTCCAGTTCGCGCTGTTTGGCAAAGAGGTAGTCGGTGTAATCGCCGGTGTAGCTTGTAATTTTGTGCTCGTTGACCTCAAGGATTCGGTCGGGCAGGTCTTCCATGAAATAGCGGTCATGGGCCACGAACACCAGCGTGCCCTTGAAATCGCGGAAGGCGTTCATCAGCACTTCTTTGGCGCGCAAATCAAGATGATTGGTCGGCTCGTCGAGCAGGAGGAGGTTAGCGGGCTTGAGCAGGAGCCGTGCCAGGGCGAGCCTGGATTTTTCGCCTCCGGAGAGGACGGCGCATTTTTTATAAATCTCGTCTCCGGAGAAGAGAAAGGCGCCGAGCAGGGAGCGGAGTCTGGGCACCATATCGAAGGGGGCATTTTTGAGGACCGCGTCATAGACCGTATCATCAGGCTCGAGTTCTTCTCCGGCGTCCTGACCGAAATAGGCCAACTCGACTTTATCTCCGAGTCTGCGGCTGCCCTCGGCCAGCGATTTTCTGCCGGAGAGAATTTCCATGAGCGTGGATTTGCCGGCGCCGTTGGGGCCGACAATCGCTACTTTTTCGCCGCGATGAAGCATCAGGTTCACGCCGCTGAACACGGTGTAATCTCCATATCTGGCCGAGGCGTTTTTGAGAGTGAGCACATCATTGGGGCTGTGGGGAGGTGGCGGGAACTTGAAATGGACGGGCCTGGTCTCCTGGGGAGGCGGTATCAGTTCCATTCTGGCCAGGCGCTTCTCGCGGTCGCTGGTCTGGCCGGCGCGCTTCTTGTCCGCCTTGTACTTGGCGATAAAAGCCTTGAGCCTGGCGATTTCATCCTGCTGCTTCTCATAGGCGCGGCGGTGGGCATCCACCCTTTGCTCTTTTTCCGCCAGATAAAAGGAATAGTTTCCGTAATAATCCGTAAGTTTTCCTGCCTCCACTTCCACAATCCTGTCGATAGTCACATCTAAAAAATAGCGGTCGTGGGAGACGATAAGATAGGAATATGGGTATTGGCGCAGGAATTCTTCAAGCCAGTTGCGGGCATCGAGGTCCAGGTGGTTGGTAGGCTCGTCGAGCAGGAGGATTTCCGGCTCGGAGACGAGCAGTTTGGCGAGGGCGATTCTCATCTGCCAGCCACCGGAGAAGGATTCCACGGGCCGGTCCCGCTCGGATTCGCTGAACCCCAGCCCCTTGAGCACCTTGCCGATTCTGGCATCGAGTTCATATCCGCCGGCTATGCGGAACCGGTCCATCAGCTCGGTCATGCGATGGAGAAGTTTTTCCTGGGCAGCCTGCCCCAGACCCGGCTCGGACAGCTGTTGCTCAATCATCTTGTGTTCTTCCTCCAGGCCGAGGATTGGCGCGAGCGCCCTGCGCATTTCCTGCTCCAGGGTGTTGCCGGAGTGGACGACGCCCTGCTGGGGGAGATAGCCGATGATTTGCCCGCGTGGCAGCTCGATTTCTCCCCGCTCCGGCTCCAACTCTCGCGCCATGACCTTGAGCAGGGTTGATTTGCCCGAGCCGTTCTCCCCGACCAGCCCCACCCGGTCGCGGTCTCCGAGCATCCAGCTGACATTTTTCAGAATCGGCTCTCCGCCGAAGGATACGGTTATGTTCACAAGCTTGAGCATGCAATCAAAAGTCCTATTATCGCCTAAATTTGGGCATGGGCAAGCAACGGGCGGAAAGAAAGAACCGCGATAGAAGTCGCTCCTTAGTGGCTTCGGTCCAGGACTCGGTAGGAGAGCGCTTCGGAGAGATGGCGGGCGAGGATGTCCGGGCAGTTTTCGAGGTCGGCGATGGTTCTAGCGACCTTGATTATTCTTGACCATCCGCGGGCGGAGATGCCCATTCGGTCCACGGCGTTTTCCAGGATGCGATGGCCGGCATCGTCCAGGGGGCAGAATTTCGAGACCTGTCGGGAGGACATCTGGGCGTTGCAATGGATGCGGGATTTTTTGAAGCGTTCTTTCTGAAGGGCGCGTGCGCGTTCCACCCGTTTGCGCACCTCCTCGCTTTTTTCGCCGCTGGTCTCTCCCGAGAGTTCCCGGTAGCGGACCGAGGGGACTTCAATCTGGATGTCGATGCGGTCCAGAAGCGGCCCGGAGATTTTGGAGCGGTAGTTTTGAATCTGGCGGGGGGTGCATCTGCAGACATGATGGGAGTCTGCGAGGTATCCGCAGGGACAGGGGTTCATGGCCGCGACCAGCATGAAGCGCGCGGGAAAGGCGATGGAGCCTTGGGCGCGGGTGATGTGGACGGTTCCTGCTTCCATGGGCTGGCGGAGCGCTTCCAGGACATTTTTTCGGAATTCGGGCAGTTCATCGAGGAAGAGTACTCCGTTGTGGGCGAGACTTATTTCTCCGGGCTTGGGAAAGGTGCCGCCTCCGACCATTCCGGCGTCGCTCACAGTGTGATGAGGGGAACGGAACGGGCGGATGGTGATGAGCGGGAGGTCGTTGGTCAGGAGACCGAGGATGGAATAGACGCGAGTGGTCTCGAGTGCCTCGTCCAGGGAAAGGGCGGGCAAGATTCCGGGGAGTCGCTGTGCGAGCATGGTTTTACCGGAGCCGGGCGGGCCGAGCATCAGGAGGTTATGTCCACCGGCCGCGGCCACTTCCAGAGCGCGCTTGGCGGATTCCTGGCCACGGACTTCCGAGAGGTCTAATTCGGACTCCGCACTTTTCTTAAATAGCTCCTGGAGCGGGCTTGAGACGCGGGGCAGTTCTGCCTGGTCGTTCAAAAACTCCACCACCTGGCCGAGGTGGTTTGCTGAATAAACATCGATTCCTTCCACCACCGAGGCTTCCCGGGCATTGGATGATGGAACGATTATTCCGGCCAGTCCTTTGTCTCTGGCGAGCAGGGCGAAGATGAGCGCGCCCGGGGATGGTTTGAGCGAGCCGTCCAGGCCGAGTTCTCCAGCGAAAAGGAATTTGTGGAGATGGTTGCTTTTCAGGATTTTTTGCGCCGCAAGTATGGAGAGAGCGACAGGCAGGTCAAATCCGCCGCCTTCCTTGCGGAGGTCTGCAGGGGAAAGGCTGACCACCACTCTCTGGTTCCCCCAGCGATAGCCGGAATTGGCCAGGGCGCTTTTCACCCGCACCTGGCTTTCCTTCACCGCCTGGTCCGGCAGGCCCACGATGTTGAAATGGGGCATTCCCCCGGTGGAATGCGTCTCGACCTCCACCAGTCTGGCCTCCACTCCAACCGGAGTCGCGGTCAAAACTTTGCCGAGCATTTTTTACAGGCTAGCAAATTGCAGGCTGGAAAGCAAAGGGTCAACTAGGGCAGGAAAAACTGGAGCGGCTGGCTTTCAGGGAGGAAAAGGTAGTCGATCAGCTCTTGGGCGCGGGCCAGGGTTTTGCGGTCCCCGGGCTTGAGGAATGCGTTGCCAGGGTCATCCGGGTGGGCGAGCGCCTGGTCAATGCGGATAAGTCGGTATTGGTCACCGGCATGGAAAAAAACCGGGATTAGCTCAATCTTTTGAATCCGGACTTGAGGCTTTTCCTCGCTCTCGGCTTTGGCGAGCTCGATTCCGAGCAGGACCGAGGTTCGGTAGTCGGCTGGATAGCTGTCGGGGATGAAGTTGCCGAGCGAATAAATAATAAAGGCTTCGGGCAGACCGACGCGGCCTGGATTTTGCGGGATATATTTTTCCATCGGCTCAAGGCAATGAGGGTGGGAGCCGAGGATTATATCTGCGCCCATTTCGATGAGCCGGTGGCCGACCGCGACGAGCCGTTCCGGAGGATAAAACTCGTACTCCAGGCTCCAGTGCGGGGCGACCACCACCACTTCCGCTCCCCTGGCTCGCGCGGCCTTGATGTCTTTTTGCACCAGGCTCAAATCCGGCTCCTCGCCAATCACATTGAAATCAACCAGGTTGACGCACCAGGGCTTGTCTTCAGGAATTTTTCGGCCGTTGGTCGCAAAGGTGTAGGCGAGGAATGCTATCCTGATGCCGTTGACATCCAGGACAGGGAAATTGTTGTCGCGTTCCTCTTTGCTCCGGGCCGTGCCGGTGTGATACACCCCGAGCCGGTCCAGGAAATCGAGGGTCTGTACCAGGCTGTCCCAGCCTTGGTCCAGGCTGTGGTTATTGGCGGTGGAGAAGACATCAAAGCCGGTTTGGCGGAAGAATTCCACCATTTCGGAGCGGAAGTTGTAACGGGGAAATGCAGACACTTTTTTTCTCGGGTCGGCCGGGCCTTCGAGGTTTCCGAAGGCGATGTCAGCGTGTTCAAGCTGCCGGGCGATGTCGTCAAAGAGATGGCTGGAATTGGCGCGGCTCATTCTGGTTTTGACCATGATATCTCCGGCCGCGACAATTTTGATGCGCGATATCGGAATTGTTTCGGGGAAAGCGGTGAATTTCAGGTCCTGGGTTTTGAAATGGCGGACAAGCTCCGGGGCCGCGGTTTTTACGGGATGGACATATTTATAGGCGTACCAGGCATAGAAGGAAATCGTCTCCCGGGCGAGGTCTCCGGTGGAATCGCGGTAAAATCCTGGGGGCTTGGCTGAACCGGCAAGCGCTGCGGCCAGAACCAGGGCCGGGGCCAGGCTTACAGCCGCAAGCTTTTTATTTCTTTTCATCACCGCTATTTTATTCCAAAGCGGGAATAAATCCAGAAGTTGGCCGGATTGTGATTTCGGTTGAGAAGACATAAAACGGCGATATAATCACTGCGGAGGTGAAAAATGCGAAAAGCCCGGGAAATAACAATAGCTTTTCTGCTGACGGTTGCTTTTACGGGTTCAGCCAAGGTGCCGACCGTGAATTTCGCAAATGGATGGGAAGGCTTAACGCCTGACCAGGTCAGGGATTTGAAGGCTGGCAAGATAGTGATTCTGGACAGGGACCAGTCGCAGGGGACGGACTGGCAGCGTTTCATCCAGGCGGCCGTCATTTTTGAGCAGCCCATCGATGTTGTGTGGGGTCTGTTCCGCCAGACCGCGCGGCAGGAGCAATACCTTGCCAAACTTAACAAGTGCGTGACTGTGGAAGACAAAGGGACTTATGACAAGGTCGATTTCTTCGTTAAGTTTTCCTTCATCAGCATCAACTACCGGGTGCAGCACGATTTTGACCCGCAGAACTATTATTTCTACTGGTCCCTGGACCCGGGATATAAAAATAAACTGAAACACCTTGAGGGCTATTGGAAACTGTTCAAGCTCGACGAGCAACATACCTTGGCTCGGTATGGAACCATAGTCAACACCAGCGATTTGGTACCGAAGTCCATCCAGGAGGTTCTGACCCGCCAGGACTTGCCGCAAAGCCTGGAATCGGTCAAAAAGTTTATTGACTCCAACGGCAAATACGCCAAACCCGGTTATACTCAAAAGTGAAAGTCATGCGGGCGGCAATCGGCAAAGAACCGCGGATTTAGGCCGGCTATTGAGCAAAATCGCAAAAAATCTCGAAAATCGCATTTAAGGCTTGACTTTTTAGAAGATGATAGTATATTCCATAGCGTTTTAATATAAGCAGCCGTTTAGGAGGTGTGGTGTGAAGAGTTTTTCAGAGAGGTTCTCGTCATTGCGTTATCCCGGTGAGACGCAGAAGGAGTTCGCTGACCGTCTCGGGATAACCCAGGCATCCATCAGCCGTTATCTGCGAGGCCAGCATCCGGACCGCGAGTCGCTGCAAAAGATAGGAGACGCCACCGGTGTCAGCGTGGACTGGATGCTTACAGGGAAAGAGCCCGAGATAACCCCGGAAGTTGACAACATCATCCGCAAGGTTGGC
>Ga0123519_10017055_pt1 | contig 10020 bp, 1 predicted proteins | sample YelNatPaOPRAMG02_FD_87396 | JGI IMG/M metagenome (GOLD analysis project Ga0123519, IMG submission 87396) | Hot spring microbial communities from Yellowstone National Park - Yellowstone National Park OP-RAMG-02 (version 2) | ecosystem: Environmental > Aquatic > Thermal springs > Hot (42-90C) ...
CCCAGTCGGTAGAAGAACCTGTCAAAATGTCTTCGGAGCCAAAGCAACTCGGTAGACTTGTGAACGGACCAGCAGCAGCCGGAGCCGAAGCGCCAAATACTGCATAGAGTTCGGCCTTGTCCACATCAGCGCCACCGGTAGTACTAGCTGGGGTATCTAAGCCCCACGCCTGAGACCCAGGACCAGCCGCAGCACTGAGAGAGATTTTCTCAATTGCCAGCCCTGTTGGCGAACCATCGTTCGTCACAGTGATGGATGTCTGGTTGACATAGTATCGCGCAGTTTGGACACTTCCAAAATCCAGTCCAGCCGATGGAGTTGAGAGTTTCACCGAAGCAGTTACCGAAGGTGTGCATTTAATCTGACACCAGTCAGTAGTTGCGGCCTGGGCGACCGAGCCAATTACCAGAACCATCGCAACAGCAAGAAATAAGCCAAGATACTTTTTCATAAAATCACCTCCTTTCAATAGATTTTTCCGACAAAAAATCTTACTCATACAGCCACCTCCTTCCATATATTTTAAACCATACAGCATACTTCTGCTTCCACTATATATTATAGCACAAAATCAAGCATTTGTCAAGGGGGGTGACAAAAATCACTTTACCGTTATAAATACCCCGCTTCGCAAACTGAACTGGACAATCTCTTTTATCTGCGGAGTAACCTCTATCCAGAAAGAATAAAACTTATCCGGATATTCTTTTTTTGGAAAATCCACTAAAAAATCTATTTCTTTAATGCTATTGGGAGCAAGTACTATTTTACCGGGCAATTTTACCTTTATCTCACCCGGAAGCGGCTGGTAGTTGGCCTGCGGATTGGCATTGGTATCAATAATTTTTTTTATCTCAAAAACAACCTTTTCATCACTTTTGTTGACCAGTTTAATTTTATGGCGAACCGGTTTGCCTGGAGTAACATCCAGATAGTTTTTGGTCGGGGTAAGTTCAAAATCAGTAAAAGCCCGCCACTGTTTTTGCTCCAGTTGCTTTTTCTCCTCAGGACTTAACTCCCGGTCAGCAATAGAAATCATAAACCGGCTATTGACACCCGCACCCATAATCAGTCCGGTCATATTCGTTGGCACAACCACTGAGTGGAGCCAGACCTCAAACTTTTTACCCATCAAGGATTTGTCATCAGGAATGGTTATCTTTACATCGGTTATGGCTTCATTGTTTTCTTTATTTAAGAAAAACTCAGTTTTATCCACGCTTATCCAGTTTTTATCAGGAATTGGTTCGTAACCACTCCAGACCGAATTAGTCGACGGTACAACAACTTCAATGGTAAGTTTAACCGCAGTATCGCCATCATAGTTTAATTTCAAAGGATATTTGAACAAGTCAGTCATACTATAGGTGCCACCAATCCGCAGATTTTCTAACCAGACCTGCCCGGCCGGGGTAGAAAGTCCATAAGGATAAACAACCAATGGCCAGAACAATACCAGAATCAATCCTGAAAAAATTTTTCTAATCATACTCAGTCCTCCTTAACTTATATCCTGACTATCCTGACTTACCCAATAATTTTGCTAACTTTCCCAACTCTGGTAATCGGTCCAGTATCCAGTAAGCCTACTGGACTGGACGACTACTACTCTCGGGTATGACGCCGAAGTTGTCATTCCGAGCCCAAAAGGCGAGGAATCTTTTCCTGAACATAAGATCCCTCGCTTCGCTCGGGATGACAAGGTAAGAACTGTCATTCCCGAGTGTTTCTGTCGGGAATCCATCCTTTACGGAAAATCTTCTTCAGCGGTGATGTTAACATTAATTATCTGCTGATTGCTCGTAGATGTCGCCAGCGGGGTCATTAACTTAAACCACAAATGCCTTATCGCATTTATTGCCACTCCCGCACCAGTTTCACTGCCATTAATTGTATAGGTTGTATTGCTGCAAAGCGTTGAGTTCACCGTAATGGTATTATAGTAAATATCAAACTGGGAAGTGGTGGGTCGCGAAGAATGAAACGCCCCTTTCAAAACACAGATGTCATTTCCCGGATTATTTCCCAGTGTCCAGATAAGCGCATTACTTCCCGAGAGCGAGTAATTTTCCCGGACATTTCCGGAGTTGTTTACACTTATCGCACTGGCCGAGTTGGAAGAAATATTTGTCCCCAGAACCCCGAAGTCATACCAGGTAGTCGGGCTAATGGTTACTCCCAGTATCACCACCTGCGCCCAGGCAGTCGCTCCGTTAGAAATTGGTGCCCAGCCGGTAGGATTTTCATCCCGGGTCCAAATTCTAAAGTAATAGGTAACCCCCGGAGAAAGTCCGGTAATGGTGAAATACTGAACAGGATTTTCGGAAACATTCGGCGGAGCAGCATAAGAGGTAGAAAACACTAAAGAGTAAGAGGTGGACCAGACCGTATAAGCCCAGGTAGAATTATCTCCCCAGGAAACATTAGTTCTGGTTGACCACTGAATGCGATACATCCCGCCGTCAATGTTATTTAACCAGCCATCATCTCCGGGTGCGGTCCATTTTAAGTCAATACATCGTCCCTGAGTAGAAGTCAATGCCGAAAGTGTTGTTATCGCCGCTGGTAATATCGGGGAAGCATAGGCGGTGGCTGCATTGGATATTGGCGACCAGTAGTTATCAGGACCATATCTCGTCCAGAGACGGAAATAGTAAGTGACATTCTCCATCAGAGAGGTTATTGTATAGGTCTGACCTTCTCCTACTGCCACCGGCCCGGTCGGGATATTTATGTTCCAGCGATTGTCGGTAGAATCCTTATTCCACCAGGAAGGATTTTCGGCATTGGTGACATTGGAAGTATATTGAATCCGGTATAAACTGTTTGCCGCCAGTGGATAAGTCCCGCACACTCCCCGACAGGTCCAGACAAGTTTTATCGCCCCTTCCTTTTCGGTTGACTGTGCAGCCGACAAATCACTAACTGGCTTTGGTCCCTCGGTAATGATTGAAGAAATTGCTATTCGGAAAATAGTATCTCGCTGGGAGTCAGTGGTGAGCGTTCCGGCATCACTATAGTAGCGGGCAAAGGAACTATCCGTACCACGATAAGTAATTGCCTGGGCCCAACCAGAACTATTATCATTGTAGAGAGTCGCAAATTCATAATATCCAGCAGAGGAACCCGGGGATTTCAACAAAGCCCAGTAAGTACTTCCCGGAGCAAGGGGTGGTGGACAGCCAATATCCTGAGCAGCAACAAACCAGTCAAAATCAGTTTTGGCACTATCCTTACTGACCAGCAAACCGGAAGAAATCAAGGTATTAAAATCATTTGGTCCACGCAATTCCCAGTAACAATCATCTTCGGGAACGGTGGCACTTCGTCGCACAAAGAAGTGCAGATATTTCGCGGAAAATGTGGAGGTTTCTACCCAGAACTGTTGCCCGCATAAAGTACTTCCTTTTACCTGATAGCCAGCCCCGGTAGTTATTACTGCAAACACATTTCCTTCTGAAGGTGGCGAACCAGCGACACTAAAGCCATAAACCGGCTGAATATTCTGGGAACTCCAGCTAAAACCACCATCGGAAGTAAGCAAAACATTCTGGCCAGGGTTGGGACTGCCATCCACCGGATTGCGGCAAATCAAAGGACTGCTATAGCGCAGACGAATTTTCCAGGTGGCATCAAAAGTGGCTGTAGAATAAATTACCGCATGGTAGGTTGCTCCGGCGGTAAGTGACCAGACCGGACTGAGAGTAATACTATTCCAGGCGCTTGCTGCGCCCGAATTGACATAACCGGTTGTCCAGCCAGTAAGCAAATCCCCGGGATAGCCATTGCCATCATCATTATGAAGTTCAAATCTTATTGCATCAGTTCGGCCACCAGTAAGGGCATTGCGATAAAAATAGAAACGACTATAATTCTGGGTTTTCTGAGCGGTAAACCGGAAAGATGCTTTCTGATCATTACTGGCAAGTTCCAGATAAGCCGTAGAAGTGGAATAATACAGGTTGCCATAGGCCGGATAACCGTAGAAATTGACATTGGAATAATCCTGAGGAAGCTGCGAAAATTCATAGCGGTCGGAAAAGTTGGAACCCACCCCACTTACTGCCACCGTGGAAAAATACATACTGGCGGAAGAAGCCATTAAAACATATTGTTGACAGGAAGGCAAACTGAACGAGTAATAACCATTAACATCAGTATAAGTGAACCGGTTGCGGAAACCACTAACTATAACTGTTATATCCTTTAAGGGTAAACTGGTTTTGGCATCATAAACATAACCACTAATTGTCTTTTGCGTGGCAACCGAGGTTGGTCCGGCCAGGTTGGAAACATCTGACCAGTTTTTTACTCTATCACAGGTCCAGAGTTTAAAATAATAATTTTTTCCCCATATTGGTGGGGTAAGCATATAGGTCTGGGCAGTTCCCGGGCTAACCGGGCCAGTGGTAATTTTTATCTGGGCGGAAGTTCTATCCCAGCCGCCGTCGTAGGTAGAATACTGTATCCAGTACTGGGAACTTTCCGGCAGAGTATCGCTTCCCCCGTTGTCTCCGGGAGAATTCCAGCTGAGTTGAATCTGACAGGAACCACTGGGTACTGAAGCCACCAGATTATTAACCGCCGCTGGCGGGCTAATGTCCCGACGATAACACCAGAACTCAGTCCGGGCAGTTGCGGTTCCGCACCAGACATAGGTGTGTTCATTGACAGTATCAGAATGATAAGCCAGACGATTGCCAGTGTTAGTGCCAATAGGTGCTGGCAGGGAATTAACCGCCACAAAACTATCCTGTTCTATATCATAGTGCCAGAACTCGGTAGTTCCTCCGCCGCGAATGTAGTAAATAGCCGAACCACCAGTGAACAACAAACTTCCCCCGGCCGCAGGGTCTGAAGGTAAACTTCTGATAGGTGTCCAGGTATTATTTGTCGGGTCATACTTTTTAAAATTGGTAGTTCCATCAGTGCCATAGATATAGTTACCATCACTGGTCAGGGCCCCGCCAGCCCCAACTGCTGAGCCAAAATCAGCAACCGAAGCATCATCCCAGGTGTTATTAGCAATATCATATCTCAAGAATGGCCCCCCGACAACACTACCACCAATAAATGCATAGATGTAGTTACCACCATCCCAGACAAGCGCTGCTCCCGCACCAGCAGTAAATGTTCCGGGCAAATCAGCAACCGAAGCATCATCCCAGGTATCATTAGTGATATCATAACGCATAAAGGTAGCCGTTCCTCCACCCAAAAACGCATAGATATAGTTTTCATAAGTCCCGGGACCGGTCCAGACCATCGCCGAACCTGTGCCCGCACTTGCCGGTAAGTTGGCCTTAGCAACCCACTGATTGGTAAACACATTATATTCCTTAAATTCGTTAGTTCCACCACGAATTTTAAATACCCGACTACAGTTGGGAGTTTTAGCATAGACGATATTGGTTCCATCAGAAGCAGTATCCGCAGCCAGATTTACATAGTTATCTCTATTGCCATCAGTATGACCAATACCCGAACTGGCGGTGGGATAGGCCGTGGCCCCGTTAGAAATTTCCGACCAGTTACCGGCATCATCCCGGTGCCAGATACGAAAATAATAAGTAACCCCATTTGTTAGATTGGTCACAGTATATGTCCAGGTCTGTCCGGGCCCGGCACCAGAAGTAGAAATTTGTATCTCGGCCGTATCGCGTTTATTTGACCAGTAGGTTGAATTTCCGGCATCACTCAAACTGGTAGTAGTAGCAATATAAATTTTTGAGCCGGTGTCAAAATTATTTATTGTCCCATCATCTCCGGGCGCGGTCCAGTTTAATCGGATTTCTCCACCAAGACAACTTCCAGCCGAAAGAGCGGATAAGTTAGTCACTGCCGCCGGGGGACCGCCTTTGTAGTAATAAAAAGCAACTAATTGAGTAACTGAATTGCCGCCAGTGTCATAGGCCCGAACATCAATCACACAGCCGGTTGATGAATCAGTCGCATAGGTAAATGGATTCCAGTTAGTGGTATAATCCGAAGCGGTTTGTCCACTTAAATTTATCCACGAGCCGTTATTTACCCGATAGTCAATCGTTTGAATATCGGCCTTTTCGCCGTTAAGCCGAATATCATAATTGCGACCGATGTCGCCGTCCACCATCTCCCGGTCCCAGAAATTTGCCTGACTATTATAATCCCCGCCAAGCCCGTCAATCGCGTCGGAAGAATTGGTTATATCAAAGGTTGAATCTCCCGAGTTATTCCAGGTTGGATTATTGACAAAAGAAGCGATGGTCAAACGAATTGTCTTTGGCAGAGTGTTTATCCCCATCGCCGCCAGAGAAAAACTCGCCTCCACCACATCATAGGCGGCAGAAATTTTTGCTCCGTACTGACCGACAATCGTTTCCCATAAAGAAGTAGAAGGATTAAATCTTTCCACCTGAAAGTTTCCGGCCGAGACACTGTGCAAAGAAAACTGGACATCCGCATAGTTATAGCCATAAGCCAGAGGAATTGAGGCACCAGATGCTGACTCATCGCCAATCCAGTTCATTCCATTGCTATAATTTCCGTCGGTATCAATACAGACCGCATAGTGCACCCGGTCAATGTCAGTTATATCCGATGATTTGATTAAAAGATATAAATTATTGCTATCACAGGTTACCCGCACTTCGGTTATATCCTGATTGGCTGGGTCAGAAGTTGCTGACAGGTCGTTTCGGGCATCGCCTTTTATCCCGGTATAAATCCACTCGCCATTTCTGATTGCGGTTCCATGAGCAGTAGACGAAGGTGTTCCGGTCCAGTCCGAAGGATTTCCGTCAATGGTAATTGTTTTTGGTCCGATGGATAAATTCAAAAAGTCAATATCAATAGTATTTCCCGGGTTGCTCGCATAATAGTTATTATTCACTCCCTGAGCAGTCCCGGGTGTCGGAACCGTTCCCCCAAGCGATGGTGAGTTAAATTTTATAGTCGGTGGTGAAGTATCTACTGTAAATGACCTGGTAGTTGATGGTTCACTCACAGCCCCACATCTATCTCTTGCTTTTACCCGCCAGTAATATTTTCCCTGGTCTAACAATCCTGATGGCAAAGTCCAGGAAGTTCCGGATAAATTTACCCGCCACTGAACCCCGCTGCTAAAATCCGAAGTATTGGCTATTTCCAGTTGATAAGATGTCACTGCATCGCCAGAGTCCGGGTCCGAGGCCGCATTCCAGGAAAAAGTCGGCGTTAAAGTATTTACCCCGGCGTTATCCGCTGGTGAAGAAAGTGTCGGTGCTGCTGGCGGATGATTAAGTTTTACTCCGTTTGTATCCAGAGGTATCTGCGCCCAGAAATCAATATCGGCGTCGGAAATATCCTCATCCCAGGAGTTCATTCCCCAGCCATTGTCGTTATGATATTGTCCCGCTGATGAACCAGTGGTTATTCGGGCAATGGTCATCGCATCCAGAGCATCCGGGGCATAATAAACTGTTGAGTCCACATCGCCGATAAGCCCCAGAGTATTGTCAAAAACCGCCGCGGCAATTTTTATATTTTTATTTCCATCCGCCCCGATATCCGAGCGCCGGACTTTTGCTTCCATCCAGCCATTACTTCCGGTAGTCAACCAGCAGGCAGTGTTTCCGGCGCCGCCCAGACCCGGCGTATCCCAGCCACTACCATTATTTTTATAAACACTTATCCGAAAGTCAGTGCCCGCACTACTTATGAACCGAAAAGCCAGAATTGCTGCGGCTTTTATTGCCCCGCCGCCATATTCATCGCCCAGCCCCATTGCCGGCCCATTGTTGGTGTTAGAGTTGGAGTCATCGCCAATCCAGTTAAGGCCGGTTGTTCCGCCAGTATCAATAGCAATACAGAAATGATAAAAATCCTTGTCAGTGAGATTGTCCGACTTTGTATAAAAATACAGATATTCCTCATCAGCCGCTACCCGGAATTCCAGTAAATCAAAATTCCGGTCATCGCGGGGAGAGTCGGTTCTCTGTTCCCATTGCTTATCCCGCCAGACCCATTCTGAGTAAACGACCGTTCCCTTATCAGTAACTAAAGTAGTTGTCGACTCATTTACCCACGGAGAGGTAACCGCTGTTTCCCAGTCGCTATCCGAGCCATCAATAGAAACCCGGGCAGTGCGAATGGAATTTCGTGATGATAACGAAGAAGTATTTCCGGCATTGTCGGTTGCGGTAAGTGCATAGAAATATGTTGTATTCGGAGAAAGAGATGAAGTATCCTGATATGGTGATGATTGATTTCCAAGGTTAGTGACATTAGGTCCGGTTGGTGATGTAAAGTTATAAGTTGCGCGGTATAATGTGTAATAACTTACCCCGGAATAACTATCCACCGCAACATTCCAGGAAACATTAACTCCAATACCGGAAATATCGGCCCGGCTGAGCGTCGGTGCTGATGGCGGTGTAGGCGGTGAAATATCAATTTTGAAATGTCCTCCCTCGGTTACGGTCATTGATGAAAACGAACTCCAGTTGTTTGCTGCGCCGGAATCGTCACCGCAACGAACCCGCCAGAAGTAAGTTGAACCATCAGTCAGCGGAACACAGGTATAAAATGTAGTCCAGCCACCAGTAGTTCCTTTGAAAGCCGAAATATAATCAGTGGTGGAGATGACACCAAACCCGGGCACTGTCGTAATCTGAATATTGAATCTCACCTGCTGGGTACTATCCGGGTCGGAAAGATAAAAAGTCAAATTGGGGGTTAAATTATTTGTCCAGGAATTGACATTGATTGTTGCCTGATTATCCGAGCGGCGTTGTCCTAATTGGGTCGGCGGGTTAGGTGTAGTGTTGAATTGCGCGGTAAAACTCCACAATGTCGTGCTGCTCAAAGTTCCACATCTATCCCGACTGCGCACCCGCCAGTAGTATGTGCCTGCGCCCAAGGCAACCGGTATTTGCCAGGAATTGGTGGTCACATTCACCCGGTATAAAAGTCCGGTGGGGTTATCACCGCCAAAAGAAGCATTGCTGAATTCCAGTAAATAACTGGTTACCGCATCATTTGCATCCGAATCGCTCGCCGGAGACCACGAAAGAAGCGGGGTGGCATAGTCAGTAGTTCCCGCATCCGGCGGATTAGGATTAGCCACAGCACCGGGAGCAGTATTGGGCTTTACCCCCACACCATCCAGCCGCACATCCAGCCAGAAATCAATATCTCCGTCAGAAATATCCTCATCCCAGGCGCTTAAATTCAAACTTCCATCATTGTAATACTGACCAGTTCCCGAACCACTGGAAACCCGGACAATTGAGACCGTATCCAGAGCATCGCAGGTAGGATAACTGTAAGTTGTATCTATTGAATTTGCCCAGCCAACATTGTTGTCACAGGCCGAGATGGAAACCCGGGCAATCGTATTCCCGGTTAATCCTAAATCCGCCCGGGAAATTTTTACCTCCACAATATCATTGGTCGCATCAATATAACAGCCGGTTTGCCCCGGAGAAGTTGGCGGAGCATACCAGGAGCCACCGGCCCACAACTCAATACTGGTCGTGCCGGCACTGGTATTATGAATAATTATCTGCTTTTCCGCCCTTTGCCGGAAACCACTTCCATTGCTGGCAGTTGCCGGATAGGTATCGTTTCCGGTATTTCCTCCGAGAGTAATTCCCGAATCATCAGCATTCCAGTTATAGCCGCTATTGTCCACTAAATCCGTATCCAGGGAAATAGCAATATATGGTTCATCGGTACTGGTAATGTCGCGCAACTTCGCATAGAAATAGACATAGTCCTCATCAGCCGTAACCTTAAACTCAGTAATGTCATAGTTGGAAGGTGTTGCCGGGTCAGTCCGCTGTTCGTTGTTTTTGTCATACCAGAAATAGAGGGAAGCATTGGCAGTGCCAGTAGACATCGTTGCCGTAATACCGGAATTTACAAAAACTGGTGTGGAAACACTTACCCAGTCATCGGCTTTTCCATCAATACTTATCCGGTAGGTCCGCTCATACTTACGATTGGAAAGAGCACTGGCTTCCTCCAGAGCGTTTACCGCTCTCACCCCGTAATAATAAG
>Ga0123519_10017062_pt1 | contig 10017 bp, 10 predicted proteins | sample YelNatPaOPRAMG02_FD_87396 | JGI IMG/M metagenome (GOLD analysis project Ga0123519, IMG submission 87396) | Hot spring microbial communities from Yellowstone National Park - Yellowstone National Park OP-RAMG-02 (version 2) | ecosystem: Environmental > Aquatic > Thermal springs > Hot (42-90C) ...
TCGGTGGCTGGATGTGGCCAGTGGGAATTTTATGGCGCGTTGATGCTTTATCCATAATTTTTCTGGTGACAGTCAATTTTCTCGGATTTATGGCAACCCTCTTTTCCATCGGTTATATGGAAAAATACACCGATAAGTGGAAGTACTATAGCCTGTTTTTGCTTTTGATTGCTGGAATGAACACCGTATCAATAACCGGAGATTTGTTTAATCTATATGTATTTCTGGAATTGACCACCATTGCCTCTTACGCCCTGGTGGCTTTTGGCTGTGAAACCGACGAACTGGAAGCGTCATTCAAGTATCTGGTTCTGGGCAGTATTTCTTCTCTTTTTATTCTCCTGGCCATTGCTCTGCTCTATGGTTATACCTCTTCGCTGAACATGGTAGATATTTCCCGGTTTCTGCTCAATAACCGGATGCCGCAATCACTTTTAACTTTAATCACCACTTTGTTTTTTGTCGGTTTTTCTCTGAAAGCCGCCATCGTTCCTTTTCACGCCTGGTTGCCCGATGCTCATCCCTCGGCCCCGGCCCCGATTTCGGCAATGCTTTCCGGTATTATTATTAAGGTTCTGGGAATTTATCCGATTGTCCGGATATTTTTCAATATTATCACGCCACCGGCGCAATTCTTTAAGATATTTCTTTATCTGGGCGCACTCTCCATGCTGGTTGGCGTTTTGCTGGCGGTCTATCAATGGGATTTCAAGCGTTTGCTGGCTTATCATTCTATCAGTCAAATTGGCTATGTGGTGGTGGGAATCGCTCTGGCCACTCCCCTGGGAGTAGCCGCCGGACTTTTCCACTTAATCAACCATGCGGTATTTAAGTCGTTGTTATTCTTTAATTCCGGAGCCGTAGAATATGCCACCGGCACTCGCGACCTCCATCAGATGGGCGGCTTACAGAACTCTTTGCCAGCGACCTCCGGCAGCTGTCTGGTCGCCTCAATGTCTATCGCCGGAATACCACCGTTCAATGGCTTCTGGTCAAAATTACTGATTATTCTGGCGGCAATCCAGTCCGGCCATTATCTCATTGCTTTGATTGCTGTAATTGTCAGTATAATTACCCTGGCCTCGTTTTTAAAAGTTCAAAAGTATGCTTTCCGGGGTGAAAAGAAATTTGGGCGCTATCATCTGCCGGTCGGAATGAACCTGACGATGATAATTCTCGCCCTGGCCTGTCTGGGATTTAGTTTGATAATGATTCCGAAATTTTATACTATTATACTGGATGCGGCTCAGCAGGTAGTGGTTGCCGGGCCAGCAGTTTTTAGCAATTTATGAGAAGTCGTCTGATACTTTTTACTATCGGGATTATCATCTGGCTGGCTTTAACCGGAAGTTTTCAGGCCGAAAACCTGGCGATTGGGATTCTGAGTTCACTTTTTATCGCCTGGATCAGCGGTGATTTATTTACCAAAAATCCCCACAAATTTTCCCAGGCCAGTCGCTATCTCTACTTTGTTTATTATATCCCGATATTTGTCTGGGAAATGATTAAAGCCAACCTTGATGTGGCCTATCGGGTTCTCCATCCGTCGCTACCAATCCGTCCGGGCATAGTTAAAGTAAAAACTAACTTAAAAAGCGAAGCCGGCCGAACCTTTTTAGCCAACTCCATCACTCTTACTCCCGGAACTTTAAGTGTGGATATTGACGAAGAAAACGGCTATCTGTATATTCACTGGATCTGGGTAAAAGATGCGGATATAGAAAAAGCCAGTGAGTTAATTGTCCGCAAGTTTGAAAAAATTCTCCTGCGGATATTTGAATAAATGAGTAGACAACTAAAATTTATCATCTGGCTATTGCTGGTGCTGCTGGCGGCGGTTCTGGTTCTGGCGGATATTAAATTCGTCAGCGAAACCTTCTGGCGACTGGCCTGGCCACTGGTTCTGGCAATAATTCTTTGTGTAATCCGGATTACCCTTGGCCCCACCCCGGCTGATCGGGTGATGTCCATAGATATTCTGGGAATTTTGATAATCGGGATTTGCGCACTTCTGGCTCTGGTTACTGGCCGCGATATGTTTTTAGATATTGCTATTGCCTGGGCCTTACAGTCATTCATCAGCACTCTGGCCCTGGCTAAATATCTGGAGGGAAAAAGTTTTGATGATTAACATTAACTTTCTGGCACTCAGTGCTATTATCGTCGGAATTGCTTTTGATATATTTGGCTGTCTGGGGCTGGTGCGACTTCCCGATGTCTATAATCGTCTCCAGGCCTCCACCAAATGCGTTACTTTAGGAACCTGTAGCATAATGTTCGGGATATTTTTGCAATACGGATTTAGTTTAATGGGGATTAAAAGCTGGCTGGTAATAATTTTTCTCCTTTTAACTTCTCCGGTTGCCGCCCATGCCCTGGCCCGGGCCGCCCACAAAAGTGGTATAAAATTAACTCCCAAATCAGTGGTGGACAAATACGCTGAGGACAAGCAATGAAGTATCCAAAATTACGGGAAATAAAATATGCCCTGACCGCGCTGTTCAAAGGACCTTACACGACCAGATTTCCGGCTGAACCGCACACGCCTTTTCCGGGCTTTCGCGGACGACCAACCCCGGATAAAGATAAATGTATTGTCTGCGGTGCCTGTGCTGAGGTCTGCCCGTCTTTGGCGATTGAAGTAAAAGACAATCTCTCGGCCAATCCGCCAACCAGAAAAATTGTCTGGCATTATGACCGCTGTAATTTCTGCGGCCAATGTGAACGACTCTGTACCACCCGCGAAGGGGTAAAACTTACTCAGGAATTTGACCTGGCAACAACCGACCGCCAGACCCTTACCGACGGAGTGGAAAAGGAACTGGTCCTTTGCGCCCATTGCGGAACACCGATTGCCACCCGCCAGCATCTTCTCTGGTTAAAACAAAAATTAGGACCACTGGCCAGCGGCAATTTTAGTCTCAATCTTTTAACCGCCGAAAATCTCGGATTAGGTGAACATAATGAGTATCAGCCAGCAATTACCGAATTGATTGTCCGGCAAAATATCTTTCAGATTCTCTGTCCTAAATGCCGCCACCGGGCCGCTATATTTAACCAGACCGGAAAAAATCTGATTGCCAGTATTGATGATATTCTATCGCTCATCAGTCTGGCTGGCCCAAAAAGTTGTCTGATAGGATTGGGGAATGTTGACCGGGCTGACGACGGCGCCGGCGTTGAACTGGTGCGGCAACTTAAAAAATATAAATATCGGCTGCCTTTGATTGAAGGTGGAGAAACACCGGAAAATTACTTCGGAAAAATTATCGCCCTGCGTCCGCAGGTTCTGGTAATAGTAGATGCCCTTTCAAACAATCAGGTGCCCGGAAAAATTTCTATTAACCTGCCAATGGATTTAGCCGATTATTCTGGCCCGGGAACCCATCATACCTCCCTGGCTGATTTTCTGGTAACAATAGAAAAGGACTTCGCCCCCCGAATCTATATTATCGGGATTGAACCAAAATCCGTAGAGTTCAACCAGCAGATGTCTGAGCCGGTAAAAAACGCCATTGATTACCTGATCGGACGATTTGCCGTTTTTGGCTTATGCACGAGATAAGTTTTGCCAGAAATCTCTGGACAATCATTCAGCAGAAAGCCGCCGAGAAAAAACTGAAGAAAATCACCACAATCAAAATCTCGGTTGGCCGGGCCAGCGGAATAGATGAGCACTTTTTAGAGCATTCATTTATTGACCATATCTTTCCCGGAACCATTGCCCAGGAAGCAACCTTAGAATTTATCAAAACCGCCCCGGCTCTTGTCTGTAATAAGTGTGGGAAAGTAATCACCTCCCGGGATTTACTCCAGGACGAATGCCCTTATTGCGGCAGTACTGAACTGGCCATAAATTCCGGCAAGGAAGTAAAAGTTTTAGAAGTTAGTTAAAATAAATTTGGCCCTGATTTTTTCTCTTTATTAAAATTGATTTTCCCTTCATTAAGTGGTATAATAATACTCAAATGCGTTCAGAGATAGTTGATGTTTCCCGGATTTTTCAAATTTTAAAGGAAACCGCCAATCCCGAAGAGAATATCATTCGGGAAATACTGAAAAAGGCCGGTCAGAAAAAAGGCCTGTCACTGGCTGATGCGGGCTATTTAGTAAATTGCCAGACCCCCCGGTTGCGCCAGGATGTTTTTTCTTTAGCCGCCGAGATAAAAAAAGAAATCTATGGCGAGCGACTGGTGTTTTTTGCCCCGCTTTATGTCTCGGATTTTTGTGTCAACGACTGCGCCTACTGCAATTTTCATATCCGCAATCAGGAGTTAAAGAGAAAAAAACTTTCCCTGATTGAAGTTGCCGAACAAACCCGACTTTTAATTAATATGGGACATAAACGACTGCTTCTGGAATTTGGCGAATCCCCGTTCAATGATATTGACTATGTAGTAAGTGTTATCCGGACAATTTATTCAGTTCAGACAAAAAAAGGAAACATCCGTCGGGTAAATGTCAATATTGCCGCCACTACTGAGGAAAATTACCGCCGGCTCAAATCAGCCGGGATTGGAACATATCAGTTATTTCAAGAAACCTACAACCCGGAGATTTATGCCCGGATTCATCGCGGACCAAAAGCCGATTACGACCGCCAGATTACCGCCCATGACCGGGCATTTGCCGCTGGTCTTGATGATCTGGGGGTGGGAGTACTTTTTGGACTTTATGACTGGCGGTTTGAGGTTTTAGGATTGTTGGCCCACAGCCAGTATCTGGAAAAAAGATATGGAGTTGGCCCACATACAATTTCGGTTCCGAGATTTCGCCCGGCCCCGAGCGTAGATTATCAGCCAGATTATCCGGTAAGTGATGCGGATTTTCTTTATCTTATTGCGGTTTTACGTCTGGCGGTTCCTTATACCGGAATGATTTTAAGCACCCGGGAAAAGCCGGAGATTCGCCAGGCCGCCTTCCGGATAGGAATCTCCCAGGCCTCGGCTGCATCGGTCACTGAGGTTGGCGGTTATGGTCAGAAACAGCGGCAGGGTCAATTTCAAATATTTGATGAGCGGTCTTTGAATGAAGTGATTGCCGCCGCTCTGGCTGATAACCTGCTACCCAGTTTCTGTACCGCCTGTTATCGTCGGGGCAGAACCGGACAACATTTTATGGAACTGGCCAAGCCCGGCGAGATTCATCAGTTCTGTCGACCGAACGGCCTGTTGACCTTTGCCGAATATCTTCAGGACTTCGCCGACCAGAAAACTTATGAAGCCGGCCAGAAAGTTATTGAACAATATCTTCAACAAATAGAAAATCCTTCTTTGCGCCAGCAGACCAGAGACCGTCTGGAAAAAATCAAGCACGGTGAACGCGATCTTTATTTTTAGGTTTAGAAAAAAATGTGCTATTCAATACCCGGTAAAATCACTGAAATTAATCCGCCCTATTTGATTGTAGACTATTTTGGCGAGAAAAAGCGGGTGCGCAATGACTTCCTTTCGGTCCAGCCCGGTGACTATGTCTATGCTCAGGGTGGATTCGCCATTCAAAAAATATCGGCCGCAGAAGCCAGGCCGGTTCTGGCCGAATGGCAAAATGTCTTTCAGGAGTTAAAAAAGATTGATTTACGACTGAGCGAAAAATCCCGGAATCTATACCAGATAGCCAACAACCTCCGCCAGAAATACACCGGCAATTCCTCCTGCGTGCATGGAATAATTGAGTTTTCCAATTACTGCAATAATGATTGTCTTTACTGCGGGCTGCGGCGGAGCAATCGGCAACTGGTCCGCTACCGGATGGAAAAAGAGGAAATAATTTCAGCGGCTGACTACGCCATCAGCGAACTGGGCTTTAAGGCCCTGGTTCTGCAGTCCGGCGAAGATAGCGGCTATGAGGAAGAGGAACTGGCCGCAATTATCTCGGAAATAATGAAGAAAAAACCGGTTCTGATTATTTTGAGTATCGGGGAACGACCATTGACTGTCTATCAGAAATTTTACGAGGCCGGCGCCCGGGGTATTTTACTGCGCTTTGAAACCAGCAACCCCGAAATATATGCCCGAATGAAACCCGGACATCAACTATCCAGCCGCTTACAACTCTTAGGCAACTTAAAAGCAATGGGATATATTTTAATCAGTGGATTTTTGATTGGCCTTCCCCGGCAGACTGAAGAAGACATAATCCGGGACATCAAAACAACCGCCCAGCTGGGAGTGGAGATGTTTTCTTTCGGTCCCTTTATTCCTCATCCGGATACCCCGTTAAAAGAGGAAAAAAACCCACCACTAAAAATGATTCTTGAGACCATCGCCAGAACCCGGATACTTTATCCCGACAGCCGGATACTGGTTACCACCGCCACCGAATCTCTCGCCGAAGATGCCGCCCAGCGAGCGCTTCTGTCCGGAGCCAACTCTTTAATGATAAATGTAACTCCCTTAAAATACCACTCCTGGTATTATCTTTATCCCGGCCGGGCCGGCAACCAGCAAAAAATATCGGAAAGGATTTCCCGCGTTTTACAACTACTAAAATCCCTGGGGCGGGTCCCTTCCGATGTCGGATTGACCTGGTCCGATAGAGAGTTATTATGAAAGTTCTGGTGACTGGCGCCAGTGGTTTCGTCGGTAGCCATCTGGTTGAACAATTACTGAAAGAAAAATACGAAGTGGTTGCTCTGGTGCGCCGGACCAGCAATCTTATCTGGTTAGATACCAGAAAGATAGAACTGCGCTATGGAGAGATTAACGAAAAACCTCTGGCACGGGAAATCCTTTCCGGGATAGATGCGGTAATTCACTGTGCTGGCCTGGTCCGCAGCATTCAACCCGAAGATTTTTACCGGATCAACCATCTCGGCACTGCTCAACTTCTTAAAACGATAAAACAGCAATGCCCTGGTCTGAAAAAATTTATTTTTATCTCGTCTCAGGCGGTCTACGGCCCGGCAAAAACATTCCGCTACAAAAAGGTTGGGGAGGAAGCGCCAGTCTCGGACTATGGGAAAAGCAAACTTCTGGCTGAGCAGGAATTAAAAAAATATTCTGGACAAATTGACTGGACAATCTTTCGTCCGGCGTCAGTCTACGGTCCGCGCGACCGGGATATCCGGATATTCTTCCAATTGATTAACCGGGGATGGCGACTGCAAACCCTATCGGCAAAATTCTTTCAACTGGTCTTTGTCTCTGACCTGGCAAAAATAATTGTCCGCGATCTGGGAAGAACCGATAATTCCGGCCAAATATATTTTGTCGCCGAACCCGAGCCATACTCCTTAAACGATATTGGCAAGATAATTGCTCTGGCCGCCGGGAAAAAAACCATTCCGCTGATTATTCCAGATTTTCTTTTTCTTCTGGCCGGAAGAATTAGTGAATTCGCCGCCACAATCCTTAAACAACCCGCAACCTTTAACTATCAAAAGAGTCGGGAACTTATTCAGCGTTTCTGGCTGGCCGATACTTCCGAGACCCTGAAAGATTTTCCGGATTTCTGCTGGACGCAATTAACCGAGGGAGCAAAAATTACCTATAACTGGTATAGAGAAAATCAATGCCTGTGAGGTGAAAAAAATGAACAATGATTTATTTGCCAAATGTGTTCGCTTTACCACTGCCCGGGAAGTTATGGCCGCTGGATTTTATCCCTATTTTTTAAGAATAGAATCCGGCCAGGGCCCGGAGGTAATTATTGATGGTCAGAAAAAAATTATGGCCTGCTCCAATAACTATCTCGGACTGGCTGACCATCCTAAGGTCAAAGAAGCTGCCATTAGCGCCATAAAAAAATATGGCACATCCAACACCGGTTCGCGTTTTTTGAGCGGGAACAACTTCTTACACGAAAATCTGGAAAAAAAATTTGCCCGGTTTGTCGGTAAAGAATCGGCTCTGCTGTTTACCACCGGCCATCATTCCAATCTGGGAGCCATCTCGGCCCTGGTGGCTAAAGGCGAAGTGGTGATTACTGACAAACTGGACCACGCCAGTATTATTGACGGCTGCCGACTTTCCTTTGGCCAGATGGTGCGTTTTCGCCATAACGATATGGAGGACCTGGAACGGGTCTTAAAAATGTATCGGGATGAAGCCAAGTTAATTGTGGTGGATGGTATATTCAGTATGGAGGGCGATATCGCTGACCTGCCGGGAATAGTCCGACTGGCCAAAATATACGGCGCCCGGGTAATGGTGGACGATGCTCATTCTCTCGGAGTGCTCGGCGCCAATGGTCGGGGAACGGCCGAACATTTTGGGCTGGAGGCAGAAACTGACCTTATTATGGTGACCGCTTCCAAGTCCCTGGCATCCATTGGCGGATTTATCGCCGGGCGGGAGGAGGTTATTCACTATATCAAACATTTTGCCCGCTCGCTCATATTTACTGCCAGTTTACCGCCGGCCAGCACCGCCGCAATTGATGCCGCCCTGGATATAATCCAGAATGAACCAGAGCGCCGTCAAAAATTATGGGAAAATACCCGGAAGATGAAAAATGGTTTTCAGGAACTTGGTTTTGACACCGGCACTTCCAATACACCAATCATCCCGATACTGGTTGGTGAAGATATGAAGGCCTTTCAGATGTGGCGAATGTTATTTGACCTCGGGGTATTTGTCTCGCCAGTAGTCAGTCCGGCGGTGCCGGAGGGTAAAGCAATTATGCGGACCAGTTATATGGCCACCCATACCGATGAACATCTGGAAAAAATTTTATCGGCATTTGCGATTGCCGGCCGACAATTAGGAATTATTTCTGGCGGAACAATCCAGCGGCCGTTAACCCGTCAGGAAAAAAAACGCTGGCGCAAACTTCTTGGTTCCCAGAAAGTCCTGTTGCGCAAGTCCAAAAACTGGATAAAAAACTTATGGCTGCGTTTTGTTAAATAAACTTTTTTATGGCGAGAAATTCTTCGGATAACTATTCCCACTTACTGGACAAACTTAAAGACACTTCGGCGGAAAAACGTTTAGAAGCAATTCGGGAAATCCGTCAAAATTGTGATCCGGAATTTTATGACTATCTGGTGGCAATTTTTAAAAATGACCCGAGTCCGGAGGTCCGGGCTGAAAGCGCCGAAACCCTGGTCTGGCTGGCTTTGAATAATCTGTCCGATGAGATTATCCAGGACTTACGGGAATTATTCGGCCAGCAACAAAAAGACGAAAAGTCCGTCAAGCTTCAGGCCACTCTTCTTTCCAGCATCGTTGCTCTGAAAAATCTGGAAAATCTCCGGCGGTTGATTAAGGTGCAGGACAATCTCACCGCGGAAAGTAAAAAGGATGAAGAGAAGATAAAACGCCTGCAGGAAAGAATCTTAAATAACGAAGAAGAAAAAAAGGCCCTGGCTGAGCAAATCCAGAAATTAGGCGAGGAAATAAATTCTTTAAAGGACAACTCCCGAGAAAAAGAACAGGAAGCCGAAAAACTAATTGCCGATATCAATGCCCTGAAAGAAAAAACTAAACAGGAAAAAATCAAATCAATCCGCTGGCTTATTGTCGCCGGTATTTTATTATTGGTCATTCTCACTGAAACCATATTCTGGTTGAGCAGTCAGCGAAAAATTGCCGGAATTCAGCAGAATAATATCCAAAAAATCAAAGAATACGAGACAAAAATCAATGAATATAAAACTGTAATATATACTTACGAAGCGAAATTAAAGGACCTGGGAATCCAGAAAACCCAGATGGAGGAAAATATCCGAAAAATTCAGGAAATGGAGGAGATGAAAAAAGAAATCAACAAACTGGCCGGTGATGCTTTGATTGCCGACGACGAAACCAGAAAGTTTTTTATGAAATGTCATGACGCATTTTTTAATATAGATATTCAATCGGCCGGCGTGGAACTGGCTTATAAAAAGAAAAAGGGCTTTCTGGATGCGGCTCGTCTGGTTCTGTCCGGAAAATCTCCAGCGGCCAGAAAAATTTATGCTCAGACCCTGGCCTTAAAATAAATAGTGGAGGATTAGGATGCGAATAGTAAAAGTGGAAAACAATTCTGACCTGATGCGGTTTATCAAGTTTCCCTGGAAAATCTATTCCGGCAACA
>Ga0123519_10017065_pt1 | contig 10017 bp, 7 predicted proteins | sample YelNatPaOPRAMG02_FD_87396 | JGI IMG/M metagenome (GOLD analysis project Ga0123519, IMG submission 87396) | Hot spring microbial communities from Yellowstone National Park - Yellowstone National Park OP-RAMG-02 (version 2) | ecosystem: Environmental > Aquatic > Thermal springs > Hot (42-90C) ...
GACATTAATCCGGATGTTCCACCCCAGCATTCCATACCATCAGCATTAGCACTGATATCACCTGCCACACCTCTACCAACGTCGCCTTGAGGGTCAGTTTTCCATATTATTTCTCCTGTACGTGCATCAATAAGCGCTGAGCCTGGCGAAGTTGAATTTTCATTGACTTTCCATTCTTCAAGACCAGGTCGCGAAGGGTCAATATCCGAAACATGCATTGCATCACCATGCCCAAGTTTGGTATTCCATAATCCGGAGCCATTATCATCAATAGCCATTGCACCGTAAATAATTTCATCTTTACCATCACCGTCAACATCGGCAACCGAGAGATTATGATTTCCCTGACCTGCCCAGCTGCTATATCCCGGATTATTGCTATCAAATATCCATCTTTGTGTTAAAGCGTTATTTCTGTAATCCCACGCAACAAGAACAGTACGGGTATAATAACCACGACACATAACTACACTTGGCTGTTTACCATCCAGATAAGCAATACAGGCTAAAAATCTATCAACTCTGTTGCCATAACTATCGCCCCAACTGCTGACATTTCCACGTTCAGGTATATAATTTACAGTACGTAAGGCTTTTCCGGTTTCTCCACTGAAAATTGTAAAATATTCAGGTCCACTAAGAATATAACCACTTGAATTACGGTAATCAGCAGTTGCCGAACCAATAACATTGCCTAATCCATCAATAGTTCCATCGGCGGTTTTACAAGCGACCTCAGCCTTTCCATCGCCGTCGAGGTCATATACCATAAATTGTGTATAATGTGCACCTGCTCGAATATTTTTGCCTAAATCAATTCGCCATAATTTTGTTCCATTAAATTTATATGCATCAAGATATACATTTCCCGTATAGCCACTTTGCGAATTATCTTTTGAATTTGAAGGATCCCATTTTAATACTATTTCGTATTCACCATCTCCATCCAAATCGGCAACACTGCAATCATTGGCATTATAAGTATATGATTCGCCAGTAGGCGTAACTCCTGCAGGAGGTATATCAAGTGGAATATCAAAATAATTTTTATCCCATACGCCAATTGTTTTAGACTTTTTGCCCTCTATTCCATTTATCACCGGACATACATAATACCTCGAAGTAAGAACACCTTCATTATCAATATAATTTGAAACATTTTTAACCGGTGTAAGATTAATCTTTTTATCGTCACGATAAATATTATAGCTAACTTTCTGCCATTCATCTCCAAAAATTCTCCAGCTGAGGTAAACTCCATTTGATATTTTAATAGCTATCAAACCTCTATCAAGATATTCGAGTTGTTTTTGTCCAAATGAAATTGTACTAAAAACAATCATAAACCAATAAAACAAAACCCTGCTTTTTTTCATCTTTCTAAAAATTTAAAACTAATACAAAAGTATATTCTGGTATATTATATTTTGTTGTCATTTTTTTACATTTTTATATCATTTTTAAGAGTGTATCAAAACAATACCCTTTTTTGAACAATTTATACGCTTTAACATTATACGTAATTTCAAAAATTTAAAATAAAAAATTAAAAAGCGGCATCCTTTTTCAGTAAAAAATAATCTATTTTTATAAAACTTATTTTATTAAAATAATTGACTTTAAATTTATTGTTTTGGAATCAAATTTACTTCAATAATCAGATAAATTTTTGTGATTATTAATAAATAACTTATCTTTTGAATTAAAATTTTATTAAAAATGAAAATTGCAATAATCGGAAGTGGAGGCGTAGGCGGATATTTCGGTGCTAAATTAGCTAAAGCAGGTTATGAAGTTTCATTTCTGGCCAGAGGTCAACATCTTAAGGCAATAAAAAATAATGGATTAAAAATTAAAAGCATAGAAGGCAATTTCGAAGTAAATAATTTATTTGCCACCGATAAAATAAAGGAATTGGGACATCCCGACTTAATAATAATTGGAGTTAAAGCATGGCAAATAAAAGAAATTAAGGACAAATTAAAATCAATTGTACATAATCATACATCAATTATACCGTTACAAAACGGAGTAATGGCTGTAGATGAATTAAGCGAATCGATTGACAAATCAAACATTCTGGGCGGATTGTGCCGTATTATAAGTATGATTGAAAAACCAGGTGTTATAAATCATCTTGCAATTACTCCAACCATTGTTTTTGGTGAACTTAATAAAAAAGTCACTATACGTACAAAAGAGATAAAAGCAATATTTGACAATGCCAATATAAAATGTCACATTTCTGAAGATATTGAATCGGATTTATGGAAGAAATTTATATCAATATGTGTTGGAGGACTATTGGCCGTATCAAAAACAACCTACGGAGAACTTAGGGAAATTAAAGAAACCCGCCAACTTATGATTGAACTTATAAAAGAAATATATAATTTATCACAAAAAATAGGGATAAATATTGAGATTGATTTTATTGATAAAACAGTGGCTTTTATCGATACTTTCCCTTATGATTCAACAGCTTCGATGACCAGAGATATATGGGATGGTAAACCGTCAGAGCTTGAATATCAGAATGGTACAGTAGTAAAACTCGGAGAAAAATATGAATTTGATACACCCATAAACAGATTTATTTACTATTCTCTTTTACCTTCCGTAATAAAAGCACGAAAAGAATATAATTGCTTAAAAATTTAATACTTAAAGAATGAATATATTTATAAAATATCAGGTAGTATTATTTTTTATTTCAATTACATTGCAATGCTTTTCACAGATTCAAAACAGTGGCATCCCATATTCGAAAAAATATTTGTTGAACAATGATGTTCCGGTAATAAATATGAGACAATTAAGCCCATCTGATACTGCAGATAAAAATGATAATAAAAAGAAAGCATATACTTATGCTGTTGTATTCGATGTGAATATAAACCCTGATAATTCCGGAATTTGGAATTATATTGACAACAATAAACTTGTATGGCGTATAGGAATTCAGTCGGAAGGGGCATATTCAATAAATATTATTATCGACCCATTTGATTTGCCTGAAAATGCAAACTTATATGTATATAATAAGGGATATAACTTCATTGCAGGAGCTTTTAATTATTTAAATAATAATAAAAACAATTATCTGGCTATTATGCCTGTACCGGGAGATATAATATATGTAGAACTAAATTTTAGAGATGAATCATTAAAAAATTTAAAATTTAATATTTCGAAAGTTTCGCATGATTATAAGAATATTTATAATTATGCAAATGAAAAAAAACTTAAAGCTGCCGATTTATGTGAAGTGGATGTAAACTGTGATTACGGATTGGAATGGCAAGACACAAAAAATGCTGTTTTCAGAATGTTGTTCTTAAATTCATTAAAACAAAAATATGAATATTGCACCGGGACCTTAATAAATAATGCTAATTATGAAACAATTCCTTATTTTATCACGGCCTATCACTGTTTATTTAATACTGAGGGAGCAAACAGCCTGATTGCTTTGTTTGACTATGAAAGTTATTATTGCGGAGGAGATGCAAAAGATATAAGCAAAACACTATCAGGAGCAACAATTGTTGCTTCTTCACAAGAGTTTGATTTTACTTTAGGCCGTTTAAATCAGATGCCGCCTGATTATTATAAACCATATTTTGCCGGATGGAATACTGAAGATACAGCAGTAATGCATGTTACTTCTATTCATCATCCGTCGGGTGACGTAAAAAAAATATCTATCGATTTTGATTCAATATATCCATATGAATATATCGGAGGAAAATCGATGTGGAGAGTTGAAGAATGGGATGTTGGCGTAACTGAACCAGGCTCATCGGGTGCTTGCCTGTTTAATCAAAATCAGGAAATAATTGGTATCTTATCTATGGGTGATGCAAGTTGCAGTTTTCCCTATAACGACCTATTTATGAAATTCTCATATCTATATAATTATTATAATGATATAAACAAACAATTAAAGGTATATCTGAATCCTTCCAGTAAAAACATTAAAAGCCTTAAAGGGACTAATCCATACTCCATGTCTTCAAATATATGTGATACTTTTACTTATGTAACCAATTCTTCAAATTCAGTTATACTGTCGAACGATAGTATTAAAGGCTATTACACTGGCCAAAACAAATTTAAATATACCGGTTTTGCACAACTATTTAAAAATGATGAACAAATTTTACTCTCAGAATTTTTTATAAATACCGGACCTGTAACATATTCTGATAAATCTACTGTAATATTTAAAATATGGGAAAAAGGCACAGACAACTATCCTTCCTATACGATACATGAAATTGAGTTTCTTTATAAAAATCTTGTAAGTAATTCTTTGAATATAATTGAATTAAAAAAACCAATACTTATCAAAAATGATTATTTTATTGGATACGAAATTAAATATAATGAGGAAGATACATTTACTATCAAACAATCAACAAATACTTTGAATGATGATAAAAATTATTATGTGTTTCAGAATGCACAATGGCAACGAATTGACAAATTAACATCAGGATTAGTCAAAGGCTCACTCGATATAAAAAGTATAATTTGCTCAGCAAAATTTAATAACGAAAAACTTATAAAATCTAACGATAAATATTTATTTGAAATTTATCCCAATCCGGCAAAAGAATATTTAAATATTGAGTTAAATGAGGCTTTAACCAACAATATTAATTTATATATTTATGATATTACAGGAAAACCAGTAAAATATTATAATATAACTCCTGAAAAAAAATTAATTTCTTTAAACATTAAGGGTTTAAAAAAAGGTATGTATCTTATAAAATTTCAGGTAGATAACCAAAATTATTCTAAAAAATTTTTAATACAATAAAACGAGGTTCTTCAAGAGAAAAGTATTTTTAAAAAATTTTATATTCTGTATGCTGACTAATCATTAATAAAAATTTAATTTTTCCTGATGGTTTGTTTTTTAAATTCAAAAAATATATAAATATTAATAGGAAATTATAAAATCCTTTCTTAATTTCCATAGTAATTTATCACAACCAATAAAACAAAAAAAGGATAACTATAAAGTACTACCAAACCCTTAATTTCCTAAGAAAATATATTTGTAATAAAATATAAAATATAGTAAATTAAATTCCCTTCTTTTTTAATTCCTCACGAATTTTCAATTCAAGTTCATCCATAAGCTCGGGGTTATCGTTAAGCAGTTGTTTAACAGCTTCGCGGCCTTGTCCAAGTTTTGTATCGCCGTAACTGAACCATGAACCACTTTTTTTGATTATTTCAAGTTCGGTAGCAAGGTCAATTATTTCACCGGTTTTTGAAATACCTTCACCATACATGATATCAAATTCAGCTTTTCTGAAAGGCGGAGCAACTTTATTCTTAACAATTTTAACCTTTGTACGACTTCCAATAATTTCTTCACCTTCTTTTATCTGATTGATTTTACGTATATCAATTCTGATTGAAGCATAAAATTTCAGAGCATTACCACCAGTAGTGGTTTCGGGATTTCCAAACATTACACCAATCTTATCGCGAAGCTGATTAATAAATATACAGCAGGTATTGGTCTTACTAATAGTAGCAGTGAGCTTACGTAAAGCCTGTGACATTAATCTTGCCTGCAATCCCATTTTCGAATCTCCCATTTCGCCTTCAATTTCGGCCTTTGGGGTTAACGCTGCCACCGAGTCGATAACTATAATATCAATTGCGCCCGAACGAATTAAATGATCGGCAATTTCAAGAGCCTGTTCTCCATTATCAGGCTGTGATATAAATAAATTTTCAACATCAACTCCTAATTTTTCAGCATAAAATCTGTCAAAAGCATGTTCGGCATCAATAATTGCTGCAATACCTCCAGCTTTCTGCGACTCAGCAATAGCATGTATAGCCAGAGTAGTTTTACCCGACGATTCAGGTCCAAATATCTCAACTACTCTTCCTTTAGGATAACCCCCTATGCCTAATGCTATATCTAATCCAATTGAACCCGAATGAATAAAAGGTATTTCTTCAACTGCAGTATCGCCTAATTTCATTATTGCTCCTTTGCCATATCCTTTCTCTATCTTGTCAATTGTCGATTGCAGAGCTTTTAGCTTTTCTTTTATTAAAGGATTTTCTTTCCTCGTTTCTTTAACTTCTTTATTTTCTTTTGTTTCTTTTTCCATCTTTATACTTTTTATTTTTTGCTAAATTTAAATATTAAAATTATTAATAACTCAATTTAAAACAATAAAGTTATTAACCAATATTTTTTAATATCTTAAATTTAACTAAAGTTTATTATTTACTTACAAAAAAAATAAAGAAAATTGATAAGAATCACTTCTTAAGTCTTTTTTATTTTATATTTTCAATCTAAATTCAGAAAATACTTTATAAAAAATGTTTATTTATAAATCACACTAAGAGTATCACAAAGGAACATGAATGAATATATTTGTTATACTCCATTTCGTATACAATTTTACAGTGCATATTTCTGAGATATAGATAGGAACAAAAAATTTGAAAATGATTATTGGTTCTTAAAAATAGTTGATAGTTGTGAGAATATTTGAGTTTGGTGTGACCCTTCTTCAAGAAGGACAGGAGGAAAAATGGAAGGGGGAAAAACTTATGAAAACGAAAAACCGACTGTTCGAAAGGTGTTGAGCAGAAAGCAGGAGATTAGCAAGAGAAAAAAATTTAAGCAGAGAAGCATTGATATTAAAAAAATATTAAAATTGTAAACAGTAGGCGCTAATTATTTAAAAGATAGGGATTAGGCGCTGTAAAAGGCGTACACAACAAGCCGCTATAAATCATGCGGGTTAAATTGAATAAAAGAAAGATACGAATGCTTATGAAAAATACAAATAAAATAAAACAATTAAGTCCTAACTTCTGCACGTTTCATAGCGGCAGGACTTTGGCAGTAACGCTATTTGAAGAATTAGCAAAATATTAAATAGTGTTTTATCTTTACAAAAATGTTTCAGTTACAACTTTTTTAGATGTCGACAATAGTTAAATCAAGAGATAAGGATTTTTTAGACTTATTTGCAAATAGTTATAGGTCATCAAATAGTTCGACTCGTTTATCTGAGGCTAATAGACAATGTCTTAAACAACTTGTTAATTATTTTACTAAACTTAAGGAAGATAATTTACTCGATGAAAAGCAATTTTCTGAATTAATAATTCTTGCGTGCGCAAATTATATAGAAAATGAGGTAGAAGCTAAAGTTTCAAAATTACTTAATGACAAAATATTCTTTTTAATAGACAAATTGTAAGAAGATGGAAGAAAAAAATAAAAACGGGGAAATTAATAAGAAACTAAGCGAAAAAGAAAATAATTCTCAATCTGAAAAACCAGTAGAACCAGAGATTCTAAGTAATATACCACCTGAAGTTAAAAAAGTTATTGAAATGGGTTTCTCAATGCAAAGAATATCTGGACCTTTGCAAAATCCTTTAATGTCATAAATTAATGAAAAACATACAGATAAAATATTAGAACTTGCTGAAAAAGAAGAATCTAACACATTTAAAGACGCACAATAAAGATATGGTGTTTTTTATTTTATTACAATACTTCTATTTATAGTATTTCATATTGTATTTCTGATTGACAGATATAAAACATTTCTTTTATCCATTTTTGAGAAAGCTGCATACATTTTAGGTGGTTTTGGTGATGGTTATGGTCTTAAATCCTATCTTGATAATAAAAAGAAAAAGTAATTACTAAGCATTAATGCAAACAAGAGTTTTAGCTAAGGTGGGTTGAGGTTGGACATTCGGAGCGGTTTCACCCTCTCAGGGTTTTTCGTCGGGCAAAGAAACCGAACACCCTCCCCTACACAAGCCACACCCCCAGCCGTTATAATTTAAAACATTTGTTGTAAAAAATTGTTTTAACTTGAAAAATCATTTATATTAGTTTTAGCGTAATTTCATCAAAATTTAAAATCAAAGTGAACTTATTTATTATTATTATTGCTAAATTTGAATAAAATTTTATTTAAATTATATGTTACATTTATTCGACCATTCGGACAAAAAAAAAATTAAAAGCCATCTTAAAAATATTATTCACGTGGCTAATATTGACGGTAAAATTGATGAAGCAGAAAAAGATTTAATCTTTAATCTTGGTAAAAAATTCGGAATAACTAAAGAAGAAATTGAAGCCCTTATTAAGAATGATTCAGATATGGCTGAAAGTTTGCCCTACGATCTTGAAGAACGATTTGAGGTATTGTATGATATTATGAATATGATTAAAGCTAATGAAGAGATTGAAAAAAGCGAACTAAAGATTTTCAGGTCAATGTTGCTGGCTTTAAATTTCGATTATAAAAAAATTGATGAAATCACTAACTTTTTTATGATTAGAGTTAATAAACATGCTAATCCCGAAGAATTATTTAAAGAATTTAAGGAATTAATATTCAATCAATAACAAATATTGCATAATTCTGGTAATTTATTAATCAAAATTGCCTTTCGCAATTCATTGTAATTCTGATTTTTCCATACTTCATTTATTCCATCATCAACTTTACCCAAAATAATTGAGGCATTCTTATCATAACAGCAAGGTATTATTGTTCCATTGCTGCATACTACAATGTGAGTCCAAAGCCTGAAGCAATTTTTTTTGTTACGCTTTAGTTTCCATTTTTCATTTACTTTTTTATATCTCGAATATTTTAAATTTTCGGGTATCCATTTTTCAGCATCATCAAAATTTAATATTTGTGCAGTTTTAATTGTAAGTTTCTGAATTTTAAATTTTTTTTTAAATTTTCTTATTTCCTTAACCTCATTTTCATTATGTTTAAAAGCAATAAATTGAATATGAATTAACGGAAATGATGATTTTAAAATACTTTTGGCCATATTAATAAAATTAATTGCATTAAAAACATTATCAATATTACCACCTTTACGATATATAGAGTAAGTTGCCTGTGTAAAACCATCAAGCGAAATTATTATTTCATTTAAACCCGACATAACAATTTCAGTAGCTAAAGTTAAATCAATATTCTGAGCATTGGTCGAAGTTATTGTATAAATTTTCTTTTCAGATGCATACTTTATCATATCAATGATTTGTTTGTGCAGAAATGGTTCACCCTGAAAATAAAGCATTAAGTATATTATATGTTTTTCAGTTTCGTCGATTGTCCTTTTGAATAAATTATAATCCATCGATTTTACAGGTCTTATCATTTTACCTGTTCCGACAACACAGTGCTGACATTTCAAGTTACATGTATTTACCGGCTCAATAGTCATAAAAACAGGCATACCTTTTACATATGGTTTTTTTGTGATTAACGAAATAAAATAACTAATTATTACCTTAATAAAATTAGAAGTTTTAACAAGATTAAAATGTTTAATATATTTAATAGTGTGTAACAAATTTTTATGAATAAAATATTTAAAGAACTCAAAAATAAATTAAACGTTAAAGAAAATAAATATTAAATTAATTTATCTTTTTATTATTTTTCAAACCTGACAAACTGGTAATATGAAACATATTATTTTAAAATAAAACTTTGATAATCAATGAAAAAAATATTTATAATAAATTTTTTAACATTTTTTCTAATATATTTTTTGCTGAAAACAAATATATCTTTTGGTGAAAAAACAAGCGTTATCTGCAAAAATAATCCACCATTTATTGCCGATATTTATTATAAATGGGCCGATTCGGTATTGACATCAATGACACTTGAAGAAAAAATTGGACAATTGTTTATGATTGATGCATATTCGGCAAAAGATAATACTGATAAAGAAAGAATTATAAAATATATAACAAAATATAAAATTGGCGGATTGATTTTTTTTAAAGGTAGTCCTAAAAGGCAAGCAATTCTTACCAATTTATACCAGTCACTTTCAAAAATACCATTATTAATAGGAATAGATGCTGAATATGGTCTGGCAATGCGATTAGACAGCACAATAAGGTATCCTGACCAAATGATGCTTGCTGCAATTGACGATGACAAATTGATTTATGAA
>Ga0123519_10017066_pt1 | contig 10017 bp, 12 predicted proteins | sample YelNatPaOPRAMG02_FD_87396 | JGI IMG/M metagenome (GOLD analysis project Ga0123519, IMG submission 87396) | Hot spring microbial communities from Yellowstone National Park - Yellowstone National Park OP-RAMG-02 (version 2) | ecosystem: Environmental > Aquatic > Thermal springs > Hot (42-90C) ...
AACACCACCCCGATCCTCGTCGGCATCCCGGAGGAAAAGGCCGGCAAGCGGGGCAAGATCACAAACGCCCAACTGTGCTACATCCACACCCACGGCGTGCGCTCCAAACGGATGCAGGCCGAGATGGATCAGATGATGATGGGAGCGAACGGCGTCCCGCACACGCTGCAGTACGACCGCTTCTTGGACAACATGGCGAAGGGGATGCCATATCGGCAGGCGCTGCAACTCTACATGAGTCAGCACGGCGGCAAGGGAGACTGGCGAATCCCGCCCAGGCCGATCATTGAGCCGGCCATCGAGGACCCCGAGAACAAGGCCGCAATCGTGGCTGATCTCAAGGTGGGTGCGATGGCCGCGTCAGACGGGGACGAGGTGGGCGTGATGAACGCGCTCAAGCGGACAGGCATGGATGCGGCGTCGCGCGTCCGGATGTGGTTCGTCAACCCGAAAAACCTATGGGCCCCCAACTCCCCCCGGACCGTCAAGCGAAAGGGGAGCGACCGGCCTCTCATCGACACTGGGCAGCTACGGAAGTCGATCACATACGTCATACGGAACACGGGCGGGGGTGGGCCGTGATGGACCTGTCCGAGGTTCTCTACGATACCGACCTAGGCAGTCAGCAGGTGACCGTCTACCGCAAGACGGGCACCTTCCAGGCCGGCGTGTTCGTGGAGCAGGAAACGCCGGTCACGGTCACGGCCATCATTCTGCCGGCATCCGAGCAGGAGGCCGAACGGTGGGCTGACGCCGACCGGATAGCCTACGCCATCACGGTACTCACCGACCAGCGGCTTTTCCCCACGCACCTGAACGACGGCCAGGGCAACGCCGGCACGGGCGACGAGGTGCTGTACCAGGGATACCGCTACCGGGTGCGTTCCGTTGCCCCCTGGGGGGATGTGGCAGCGTACTGGAAAGCGACCGCCGTCTACATGCCGGGCGATTGAGGTGAAGACATGCCGACCAACCAGATCCTGACCAAGCAGCAATTCGATGGCATCATCCAGGCACTGGCCGTGTCGCTTACCGGCCTCGACCCCAACTCCGGCGTGCGTATCGGCTGGCAGGAGGACGGCTCGCCCGGCTGGGACATCGGGACCGACCAGGTGTTCATGCGGAGCACCCTGGAGCCCGATCCCGTCACCCAACAGCGGGACATTGAGTACGGCCAGGACGTGGGCGACGGTATCCACGTGCAGGTGACCGAGAGCTACGTCCGCGTTCGCGCCGTGCAGTTCGACGTCTACGGCCCGAATGCTGAGGAAACCGCGCAGGCCATCCTGGACTGCCTGTATCTGGACTCGACGACCCAGACCCTCGCGGCCAGCAACCTTGCGTTTATCCCGGAGGACTATTACATCGAGTGGGCTCCCGAGCTTTTCGCAGGCCAATTCTGGCAGGTTGGCCACTTCCGGGTGCGGTTCAACGAATCGGTGATCCTGTACACCAACGTGCCGTATCTCGAGACGGCGCAAATCATTATCGAGGCCGAGACCAGTGGCGGCCTGTTTGAGGAGGAGATAGCCCCGTGAGCACTTTGTCCCTCTCGGACATCGTCCAAATTTCGGTGACCATTTCGCCGGCCGCCGCTGTCGGGCCCAGTTTCAATCTCGGGCTCATCGTCGGCCAGAGCACGGTTATCGCCGGCACGCCGCAGGACCGCGTGCGCCTGTATTCCAGCACGGCCGGGATGTTGTCGGACGGATTCTCCAACACGTCGCCCGAGTATCTGGCCGCCCAACTCTATTTCAGCCAGACGCCGCAACCGGCCCAGGTGCTCATCGGACGCTGGAATCAGGCGGTCGAGACTGCGTTGGCCGCCGTGCAGGCGTGCCGGGCGGCGAACCCTAACTGGTATGTCTGCACCGTCTGCGGGGCGTCGGATCAGGACATCCTCATGATAGCCGGGTACGTGAACAGCATGTCCCCCGCCGGCGTGCAGTTCGCCACCGTGGCGGACGCGGCGGTGCTTGCCGCGACTCCTCTGACCGCTGGCTACGAGACCGGCGGTGCGACCCCGGCAACCTCCTTGACCAGCTCGGAGAGCACCCTTCAGATTGCCGTGGATGCCGATGTGTACGGGCTGACGCCGACCTACCACAGCATCACTCTGTCGAACCCGGCGTCTTTGGTCACCGGCGCCGAGATAGCGACGGCGTTGCAGGCGGCCGTCCAGGCGCTGGGCAATCAGTATGCGGCCGTGACCGTCCAGTATACGGGCGGAGTATATGTTGTCACCAGCGGTTCCAAGGGCCCCCTCTCCCGGGTGCGGATCGCGGACGGCGCGTCGAACGACATGGCCGCCGTGCTCAAACTCGGAGCGGCCAACGGCGCGGTGGACACGGACGGCACCGGCAGCGTGGGGCTGGCGCTCCAGCAACTGCAATACATGCGGACGCTGACCCAGTACAGCACTCAGACGCCCAACGCGGCGGCCGGAGCCATGGGGTACGCCATGGGCGCCAACACCGGCGCGGCCAACTCATCCTTCTGCCTCGCCAACAAGGTGATCGCGGGCGTCGCGCCGGAGACCCTCACCGAAACGCAGGCATCCGGGCTCGTGGCCCAGAACGTGAATTTCGTGGCTACCTACGGGAACGCCTACCAGTTGTTCCAGAACGGCGCCATGGCCAGCGGAATGTGGTTTGACGAGATTTTGGGGCTCGACCAGATGGTGAGTCAGATTACCTACGCGGTGATGAACCTTCTGGTGGCCAACAACAAAATACCTCAGACCGAGGGCGGCATGACCATGCTGCGCCAGGCCATCAAAGGGCCCTGCCAGAAGGCCGTGTCCACGGGCTTCCTTGCGGCCGGCCTGTGGGAGGGGCCCCCGCTGACCGTCGGCAGTAAGACGCTCAACACCGGCGACACCCTGAGCGACGGCTACCTGGTGCTGTCGGACCTGATTGCGAACCAGAGTTCCGGGGACCGCGCGGCCCGGAAATCGCCGCCCGTCTACGTGATTCCGTCGTTGGCCGGCGCGATCCAGAATGTGGTCATCGCCGTGTACGTGCAGCAGTAGGAGGTGTTATGAGGTGATCTATAGCTTCCTGGACACCACGACGGTGTTCAGCCATCCGGCGTATGGACAATACATCGCCTCCGGCGCGGGCATCGGAACGGCCACGATCAGCATGGCCACCGACCGGTCCGTCCAAGACGTGGCGGCGGACGGCAACATCATGACCAGCAAGGTGGAGGGCGAAAACGGCAGCATGGCCCTGGCCATCCAGCAGACCAGCGGACTCCACAAATGGCTGCTGGGGCTGTACAACTATTTGCGGTCCGCCCCGGCCAGCGAATGGAACCAATTGACCGTCACCCTCGACGCCGCTGTGATGGGCGACCAGAACCAACTAAACAACTGCTCCCTCCAGAAGCGCGCCGACCGGGTGTACCAGGCGCAGGGCCAACTGCTCACCTGGACCATCCTCGCAGAAAGCGTCAGTGAGGCATAAGGGGGATAAGCAGTGGATAAGCGCGCAACAGTGAAAACGTTCGAGTTCGGGGGCCGGACATGGCAGGTCCGCAAGTTCGACGCCTGGACCGGCTCCTACCTGGCATATCGGCTCATGGCAGAGGCACTTCCGGGAGGCATGGGGGCAGCGGCCGGCATTCCGGCGCCCAAGGACGGGAAGCCGATGTCCAAGGCGGATTTCGTGGCACTCCAGAAAGAGTGTCTTGGAGTCTGCTATGAGGTGCTTCCGGCCGGACCCCGCCCGGTGCTCGACGAGAACGGCAATTTTGGGGTCAGCGGTCTGGAACACGACACCAAGACGGTCCTGGCCCTCACCGTGCAGGCGCTGCTGTTTGGGGTGGCGGATTTTTTCGACGCCGAGTTCCTGTCTTCCCTGAACGAGGGGTTCCAGGATTTGAGGCCGCCCGATGCCCAACAGTAAACGAGTTCCTGTTCGCCCCAGTGGTGGCCGGCTACTGGCGCCAGCACGAGCTTTGGGACGGAACATACACGCTGGATGACCTTCTGGACATTCACGAGGTCATGGCCGTCAAGGCGGAGAACGAGCAACGGGCGCAGGAATGGGCACGGGAGAACGCGCGGGAAGGAGGGCTGTCGTAAATGCTGAACGTCATCAGAGAGTATTTGGTCTCGCTCGGCTATCGCGTTGACATGCCATCCTTCCAGCAGGCCCAAAAGTCCATAGAACAGTTTGGGCAGAAGGTGTCGAAGGCCGCCACTGCCCAGGAACTCAGCCTGGCCGCAGCCGGAACGACGGCCGCGGCGTATGTGGCTTTCATCGAGACGGCCACCGTGACCGTCGGCAAGTTTGTTTCCCAGGTGGGGCAGGCCGCAATCCAGAATGAGATTTTCGCCCGGGAAATGTGGATGAATTACGATGCCGCCGTTGCGTATCGTAATTCCCTCAAGGCCCTGGGGGCCAGTCTGCAAGACCTCTATCTCTCGCCGACGCTCATGAATCAATTCATCCAATTGCGCCAGCAAGCGTCCCAGATGTCCGTGCCCGGCTTCCAGGACGCGATGAAGGGCGCGCAGAACCTCACCTTTCAGTTCGAGCGTTTGAAGCTGGAGGCCAGTTATTCGATCTACTGGATCGGCTATTACCTTACGAAATACCTTGCCGGCCCGATAGGCAACGCGCAGAACTGGATGCAGAAATTGAACGACGCAATCACGAAGAACATGCCCGTGTGGACCAAGGACGTGGCCCAGGTGGCGGCCGACGTCGTGAGATTGGCCAACGCCATATCCCTGGTCGGCCAAGAGGCTATACGGGTGTGGGACAGCCTGGGCGAGGCCACGAAAAAGTTTCTCGGGATGATGACCGGGGCGGGGGCTCTCATTCTCACCCTGTCTAATCCGATCACGGCGCTCATTGCCGGGATGACCGCGCTCCTCCTGCTGGTGGACGACTATTACACATACGAGAATCACGGTCAGTCCGCGCTGCCCAAACTGTGGGCGTGGATCGACCAGATGAACAAAAAGCTGCAAGACACGGGCGTGCTCAAGACATACCGGGATGCCCTCGAAGAAATTTCCGTGGCGCTGGTGGGGAAAGACGGCAAAGGCGGCCTGCTCGGAGCGATTGGGGACGTTATTCAGGCGATTGTCGGTATGGTCGGCCAGCAATCCGCAATTCAGACTTTCGCCAGCGCGGTGGCGGCGGCGCTCAAGCCTGTGTCTGACATTCTGACGGCCATCGCAGGAGCCATTAAGGTGCTTAGCGGGACCGGAGAGGGAATAGCTTCTGACATCAACGCCGCCAAGGGCAACACCGCACAGGCACTCCGTGAGGATGAAAAGGCCCGGGCCAACATGCAGGGAGGCCTGCAAGACCTCCTTCGAGGGATCGGTGACATGGCGTACAATCTTCTAAACGCCATGGGGCTCGGCTGGCTGCCGGGACTGCACCCTGACAAAAAAGCCTCCGGTGGAACTTCCTCCGGCGGACCTACGCTGGTCGGCGAGCAGGGGCCAGAGCTGGTTAACCTACCTGTCGGTGCCCAGGTAACGAACCACGACGACCTGCTTCACCTAATCAGAAACGGGCTTGGAAACCTAGCGACGGCTGTGTTCCGGCCAGCACCGGTCGGCGCCGAGAAGGCCCCGGCAAAGCCTCCGATAAACGTTTCGATGCCCGTGACGGTCACCGTTACGGCGCCCGTCGGCAACCCTCAAGCCGTGGGCCGCGAGGTTGCAGCCGCCGTTAAGTCCGCCGGCGGCAATTTGATCCGCTACCTGCAGGGGGTGACCGGCTGATGGCCCTTCCGTCTGGCTTCTACCCATACGCGCCCGGGTCCTCGCTGAACCCCACGGGCCCTCCAGCAGCGCCGGTCGCGGCCGTGGTGGCCCCCGTCTATGTGCATACGGTCATCGGGGGCTTCGTGTTTGACGCTTATTTTTCCGTCCAACACGACGGGGATGTGACGATCACCACCCATCCGGTGGAGTCGGGCGCGGCCGTCGCCGACAATGCCTACGTCAACCCGCAGAAGCTGACGTTCGACATCGGGATGAGCGACTGCTGCACGGACATCATCCCCGGGCAGTTCTCCGGGGGTGTCTCGCGGTCGGTGACCGCCTATTCGGTTCTGCAAACGCTCAAGGCCCAGCGCATCCCGATGCAGGTCACCACGCGCCTGGCGACGTACAACAACATGCTGGTGCAGAGCATCAGCGTGCAGGACACGAACAAGACGGCCCACGGCCTCCGGGCCACCGTGGTGCTCCAGGAAATCTTCGTGGCCGTGGTCAAGACGGTGCAGATCAGCGCGCGACCCCAGACCACCGACTCCACGCCGAAGGGAACCGTGCAGCCGGTGCAGCCCAGCCAAAGCATCCTCTCGCAGATTTCGCAGGCGCTCACCGGCAGCCCGACCTTGCAGTGATGACCAGTGCGCATTCATACCCACTGGACCCCCTGGCCCGGGCATGGTAATATGTCGGGTAAGGAGGGATGAGCAGTGGAAAAAAAATCATGGTCTCGTTGGTGGCTGCTTCCGATTTACCTCTTGGCGGCTTTGGCGGTTTTTGTATTTGGATGGTATGACGGCGTATACTGGGAGCACGTCCAATCGCAGGCAACGTATTCCAACTCTGCAACCATGCCGAACAGTGAAGAGAAAATGGTGGACGTAAAGCATATTCCAGAAGGCATGTATGCGGTTGGATCGGATATCCCTGCCGGGACATACAGATTAATTGACAACAGCAATACCACAGCGTATATGGCCGTCTACAGCAACGCCACAACGTCCCTGGACAGCCTCGTCGTAAACGATAACTTTCGCAATCAAAGGTATGTATCCGTAAAAAACGGCGAATATATACAGATTGTTCGCTGTTATATGCAAAAAGAAAACTGAACGATTGACTTCGGTTTCAGATTTTCCGGAAGCCTTCGGGCTTCCTCTTTTTTGGGAGGCGAATCCCGTGGCTGGCCTATCCTCCAACGCCAACTACTCCATAATTCCCCTGACGACCGATCCGGACCAGCAAATGACCGTTACCATCCCGGTGAACGGGCAAAACCTAACCCTGCGGCTTCGGGTGCGGTACAACAGCCAGGCGAATTATTGGGTGATGACGGTGCAGGACAAGTACGGGAACGTGCTTCTGGACTCGATACCGCTGCTGGTGGGGCAATATCCAGCGGCCGACATCCTGGGGCAGTATCAATATTTGGAGCTTGGGTCGGCTTGCCTGGTCAACCTCGGCAACACGAGCCAGGATTCGCCGGACGACACGTCGCTCGGAACGTCGTTTGCCCTGGCATGGGGCGATTCGGCACCGGCGGCGTAAGGGGGCCCGCATATGTCAGCGCGCGACGCGGCGGCGGCCGTGGCGGCCGCCTTCCCGGCCGACGTGCAGCCGATCATGGTGGCCATCGCCGGCGCCGAGTCCGGCTATGATCCCCAGAACAAAGGCGACTACGGCCTGACCGACCGGCCCCAGGCATCCGACGGGTCAACGTCCTGGGGCCTGTGGCAGATCAATTCGATACACGGCGCGATGCTCACGCGCCTCACCGGCTCCAGCAACCCGGACGACTGGGAGCAATGGCTTTTCGTGCCGGCGAACAACGCGCAGGCCGCCCTGGTCGTCTACCAGAGCCAGGGGCTGCACGCCTGGAGCACCTATAACAGCGGGGCGTATCTGCAATATATGGACGGTGCCGCCTCGACGGTGGGCACCACCGCCGGTACCCCCGCTTCCATGTCGGGGGCCGGGGCGCCGTCGTTCTTTGGGCCGCTCCAGAATATCACGCTGCCCAAGACCAACTTCGAGGAAGTGCCCAACAGCGCCCAGTACGGCGATGTGCTTTATGGCCGCAAGTACCAGGTGATCGTGAGCGACCTGAACGGCGACAAAGCCCTGGACGTTTCGCAACTGCATTGCAAGTTCGAGTTGTACAAGACCATGCTCGTGCAGCCAAACTACAGCACGGTGACGATATACAACCTTTCCCCGGAAACGGAGAACGCGATCATTCAGGAGGGCTACCGGTGCGTGGTCTCCGGCGGCTACGTGGGCAGCCAGTACGGGATGCTGATGGACTTCAACGTCATCCAGCCGATCCGGTACAAGGAGAACGGCACAGACTTCGTGTTGCAACTGGTGGGCATGGACAGCGACATTTTCTACGCATACGGGACGGCCAATTTCAGCCTGCTGCGCGGCCAGAACGCGCGCCAGGTGATCGGTAAGGTAGCCAGTTCATGCAGCGTCCCTACGGACATAGGAATCCTGTCGTCGTCGCTCGACGATACGAAGCGGCTGTCCCGGGGCAAGGTGGTCTTCGGCCTGGCCGTGGACGTGCTGCGCCAGATCGCCAAGTCCGAAGGCATGGCGTACTACATGGAGGACGGAAAGATCAATTTTATCCATCCGAGCGACCCGCCAACGGACGAGATCATTGACCTGACGCCCCAGACGGGTCTTATCGGCGTACCGGAGCAGCAGGAGTATGGTGTTAGTATTCGGATGCTGCTCAACCCTCAGGTCAAGATAGGCTCGATGATCCATATAGACAACTCGCTGGTGCGAAACCAGCAGTACAGCGTGGGGGAACCAATCTATCAACTTGATCAGGACGGCATCTACCGGGTGATAAGCCTGTGCCACCGGGGGGACACCCGGGGGCAGGACTGGTACACCGAGGTGAACACAGTATCCCAGACCGGCGTGCTGCCAAACATGATCTCCAGCGGCGCGCAGAACCCGCTATGAGGTGGTAAAATGGCCGTCACGTACGGAGAACGCGCCGGAAACGACCTGGAACAGGTCCGGCGCCAGCACGACAAACTCAAGACCGATGTCCGGGTGGCGATCCCGGGCATCGTTGTTTCATTCGACCCGGTGGCGCAGGTGGCCAGTGTACAGCCGGCCGTCCGGGAACGATGGCGCGATCAGCATGGTAATCTCAACTGGGTGCAGATGCCGGTGCTGCTCGACGTGGCCGTGGTGTTTCCCCGAGCCGGAGACTTCGTGCTGACGATGCCGCTCCAGGCCGGCGACGAAGTGCTGGTGATATTCGCCGACATGGACTATTCGGCATGGTGGGCCAACGGGGGCGTCCAGAACCAGGAGGACATACGGCGCCACGATCTGTCGGACGCCATCTGTATACCGGGGCCCTGGAGCCAGCCGCGAGTGATCCAGAGCTATAACACTACTGCGGCTGAGCTGCGTTCCCTGGACGGCACAACCAAGGTGACCGTCAAACAGGGCGAAATCGACATCACTGCCGCCACCGTGAACGTCAACGGTAACCTGAATGTGAGCGGCGCCCTCGACGTTTCCGAGTCGATCACCGGGGGAGCTTCTACCCTGGCGTCCGCGACAATCGGGGATAAGGACTTCGGAAGCCACATCCACGGCGGCGTGCAGACGGGCAGCGGCGACACCGGGCCGCCGGCATAGGGGGTGTCCACAATCCTTTACAGACAACTGAGCGCCACGGGGGACTATCAGCTGGGCAATATGCACGTTTTCCTGCGGGATTCGGCCGCCGTGGCCCAAGCAATCCAGACGAACCTGAAACTGCTGTACGGTGAATGGTGGGAGGATACCACCAACGGTCTTCCGCTGTTTCAGTTGATGATTGGGGCAAATGGCTCCCAGGCGTCCCTCCGGGCGGTGGACGTCGTGGTGCAGCAGCGCATCTTGGCAACCACGGGCGTGGCCTCCATCTCATCCTTCACCAGCTCGTTTGACAAAAAGACCCGGACCTATTCCTACTCGGGGACCGCCGTGACGATCTACGGTGATACGGTGACCTTTGGGGGGACCTTCTGATGGCCTACTTCGCGCCCTATATTGATTCTGCCGGGCTCCATATTCCGGCCTATCAGGACATCATCAATGACCTTGTGGCGCAGGCGCAGACGATATATGGGCAGGACCTCTATCTGGGAGAGGATAGCCAGGATTACCAGTACATGTCGATTGTGGCAGCGAAGATTTACGATGCGATGCAACTGCTCCAGGCGGTATACAACGCATACGGTCCCAGCGGCGCCGTCGGC
>Ga0123519_10017067_pt1 | contig 10016 bp, 6 predicted proteins | sample YelNatPaOPRAMG02_FD_87396 | JGI IMG/M metagenome (GOLD analysis project Ga0123519, IMG submission 87396) | Hot spring microbial communities from Yellowstone National Park - Yellowstone National Park OP-RAMG-02 (version 2) | ecosystem: Environmental > Aquatic > Thermal springs > Hot (42-90C) ...
CTTGTGGTCTCGCCGTCGATCAAGAGTTGGCAAGCCAAGAGAGCCTACGCTCGTCGGTTCGTGACTCGCCCCGCGTTTCCAGGTTGCGAGCCGGCACCGCGCCGGGCTATGCTACGCCCAGCCATAGGAGACACGCATGCCTGCGGAAAATACGAAGGGTCGTCGCTACATCAAGGACCTGGGGCCCGGCGAGCGGATCGAGGATCAGGTTTTCCTCATCGCGAGCAAGGACCTCCGGCAGACCACCAACAACTCGCTCTACATACATGTGGTGCTGGCGGACCGGACGGGACAGCTCCTCGCGCGGATCTGGCAGGCGACGGAGGCGCAGTTCCAGCAGATTCCCGAGGGCGGCTTCCTCCGCGTCCGGGGCCGCACGGAGAGCTACAAGGGCACGCTGCAGTTCATCATCGAGGGAATGCGGAGTGTCGAAAAGGCGGATGTCGACCTGAGCGACTTCGTCCCGGCCACCGACAAGGACGTCGACGCGATGTGGGCCCGGGTCAAGGAAATCCTCCGCACGATCCGCAATCGCGACCTGCTCCTGCTCATCAAGCAGTTCGTCGAGGACGACGAGATCGTCACGCGCTTCAAGCGGGCGCCGGCGGCCATGCAGCTCCATCACTCCTTCATCGGCGGCCTGCTGGAACACACGCTCAACGTGCTGGAGCTGGCCCTCGTCGTGATCCCGCGCTACCCGGAGGTGAGCCTCGACCTGGTTCTCGCGGGGGTCTTCCTGCACGACATCGGCAAGACGACCGAGCTGTCCTACGATACGAACTTCCGCTACAGCGACGTCGGCCAGCTCGTCGGCCACATCATCCAGGCCGTCGTCTGGGTCGAGCAGAAGGCGAAGGACGCCGCAAAGGCGGCCGGCAAGCCCTTCCCGGAGGACATCAAGCTCGCGCTGCAGCACATCATCGTCAGCCACCACGGCCAGTACGATTTCGGCAGCCCGAAGCTTCCGGCCACGCCCGAGGCGATCGCCGTGCACTACCTCGACAACCTCGACGCGAAGCTCTACTCCTTCCTCCACGAGATCCGACGCGACGACAGGCCGGACGACAACTTCACCGACTACGTCCGCAGCCTCGAAACAAAGGTGTACAAGAAGGACGTGATGGGGATACGGAAATAGGCAAAGCGGAGTCTTTCGGATGCGTACACGCACCCTCGTGCTCGCGGCACTCCTCGGCCTCGCGAGCCGCGCGACCGCCACGGAGCTCGCGCCGCAGCGAGAGGCGGCCTGGCGGCGATGGCTGATCCCGTTGCCCAAGGAGGTCCGCATCGAAGGGGAGGTTGAGCTGCCCCCGTCCGGCATCTCGGTGCGCCTGCGGGCGAATGCCACGGACGTCGAGAAGGCCGGCGCCGAGCGGATTCGCGAGCTTCTTCCCGGGGGGGCGGCATCCGCGGATACGGCAAGCTTCGAGATCCTGATCGGGGCCGCCGCCCCGGACGCCGGACCCGCGGACCTCCCCGCGACGGAAGCGGCCCGGCTCGCGCAGCTCCCGAACAGCGAACAAGCCTACCGCATTCGACCCGACGGCGAGAAACGGCTGATCCTTACCGCAACGGACCCGCGGGGAGTCTATTACGCGTGCTGCACCCTTCGACAACTGCTCGAAGGCTCGATTCGCGGCGGAACGATACGCGTGCCCCTCGCGAACGTCACCGACTGGCCGGACCTTGCCGAGCGCGGCGAATGGGGCGGCAGCGCAAACCGGGACATCCCCTGGCTGGCGGCGCATAAGATGAACCTCGTCGAGTCGCACGTCTCGCTCCAGGTGACCGAGGACGGCAAATGCATCGGAACGGTCGATCCCGGGCGGCTGGAGGCGGCGCGGCTCGCCGCCGTGAAGTTCGTGCCTATCCTTACGCACCTCGACCAACTGGATCGCACGGGCGTTTACAGGGTCTATCCGTCGCTCCGCGGCCGGGGCGAGACGGCGCGGCGCGCCGGCTCGAAGGAGATCGTCGCCCCGTGTCTCTCGCAGCCGAAAATGATCGAGGTCCTCACGGGCTGGATGGACTCGCTCGCCGACTCGACGGGCGTAACGGACATCTGCGCCTGGCTCTCGGAGTTCCCCCTGCAATGCGGATGCGAGGAGTGCCGCAAGGTCGGACAACACGTGCTGGAGGCCCGGGCGATCGTCCGGGCGTGGCAGGCCGCGCGGCGCCGGCATCCCCGGCTGGGTCTGCGAATCCTCCTTACGCAGGGCAGCTACGCATCCAACGACAAGGTGCTCGCCGAAATCCCCGAGGACGTCGGCGTGACGTACTACGACGGCGGGCGGACGTATGACTCGTCAAAGGAACCGATGATCTACCCGCTGCTCGAGGCGTTCGCGGCCAAGGGGCGATGGCTCGGATGCTATCCGCAGCTTACGGCCTCGTGGCGGATCGTGTGCCCCTGGTCCGGGCCCCAGTTCATCCGGTATCGCATGCAGGAGTTCGTCGACAAGAAGCTCCGGTGCCTGTGTGGCTACGCGACGCCGGACAACCGCTTCTACGCCTTCAACGTGATGGCCGCCGCCGAATGGTCGTGGAACGCCCGCGGCCGCAGCGAAAGGGAATTCGCGGCCGCCTGGGCCACGCGAAGACGCATTGCCGACGCGGACAGGGCGGCCGACTGGGCTGTCCGGATCGGCCGGGTCGGCTGGGACGTGTACGGCTCGCAGATCCCGTACCCGTGGTTCTGGAAGATGGGGGACACACTCTCCAGACACCAGGCGATTCCCCTCGGTGCGGGCATGCTCCGCTACTTCCCGACCGTGGAACACATGGACCAGGACCTGCGAACCTGCGAAGCGGCCCTGCGAATTGCGGAAGACCTCCGGGAGCCCGATCTGATCCTGGAAACAAAGGTCATCCAGAGCTACGTGCAGATGGCCAAGGCCCTCTACGAGATCTCGCAGGACCTCTCCCGCGCGGCGTCGCCGGATGAGACGACCCGCGCGCATCTCGCGGACGCCTTCCGCCGATGGACGGCCGCCGCCTCGCAGAACGTCAACAGCCTCAAGCAGTGGGAGCAGACCGTCGCGCCCGGCCTTGGCGGATCCCGCTTCCCCGACACGATCCGAATGACCGAAGACGTGACGCGAGCGCTGTCGAAGACGCTGGAGCCCCTTGGGGTGCATGCAACGACCCGGCCGTAATACTCCCGGCCCATCGAGCGATTTGCCTAGCGGGCACGTTTCGTCTATGATCGTCACAGCGCGGCCAGTCCGCTTCACCGGTATCCCGCTTCAAGGCGAATCCATGCGAGACCTGACGTCCGACAATGCCGGAGTGTTCCACATTCCGAATCCAGCATCCATCACCTGGTGACCCATGCCCGATCCGACATCCGAACGCATCCTGAAGTACATCGGCGCCTCGACCTACCATCCGCAGAAGGTGCGGGCCCTGGCCCGTTCGATGGGCATCGAGGAGCGGGAATACGCCGAGTTCCGCGAGAGCATCAAGTCGCTCATGCGGTCCGGCCGCATCGTGCTCGGCGGCGGCAACGCCGTCATGCTCCCGCAAACGCCGGGCATGATCCTGGGTACCTACCGCGCGAACCCGCGCGGGTTCGGCTTCGTCGTGCCCGAATCGCCCGACGAGCACGGCGACCTGTACATCCCGCCGGGTGAATCAGGCGGCGCGGTCACGGGCGACACCGTCCGCGCGCGGATCCTCCGCAAGGGCAAGCGGGGCGACCGGATGCTGCACGAGGGGCGGGTCGTCGAGATCGTCGCCCGCGGCAACAGCCAGTTCGTCGGCGAGCTCCGGCACGAGGCCGGGCGCTGGTTCGTCTGGCCGGACGGCAACACGCTGAATGCCCCGATCGAGGTGGCCGATGTCACGGCCAAGAGCGCCCGGGCGGGCGACCAGGTCGTCGTCGAGCTGACGGAGTACCCGAGCGGCCCGCGGCCGGCTCGCGGCGTGATCACGAAGCGCCTCGGGCGGCGGGGCGAGGCGGCGGTCGCCGTCCGCAGCATCATCTATCAGCATCACCTGCCGGAGACGTTCCCGGAGGAGGTGCTGGAGGAGGCCCGCCGCGTCACGCGATCCTTCCGGATCGATCGCGAACTGGCGGTCCGCGAGGACCTTCGCCGCGAAGTCGTTTTCACGATCGACCCCGACGACGCGAAGGACTTCGACGATGCGATCTCGCTGCGGCGCCTCGGGCGGGGCGAATGGGAACTCGGCGTGCACATCGCCGACGTCAGCGCCTTTGTGAAGCCCGGCGGCCCGCTCGACCGCGAGGCCTATGAGCGCGGCAACAGCGTGTACTTCCCCGGCCATGTCGTCCCGATGCTGCCGGAGATCCTCTCGAACGGCCTGTGCAGCCTGCAAGAGGGCCAGCCGCGCCTCGTCAAGAGCGCATTCATCCGCTACGACGCGAAGGGCCGGCCCCTCGCCGCGCGATTCGCCAACGCCGTCATTCAATCGAAGAAACGGCTCACCTACCGCCAGGCCGGCGCGATCCTGGAGGGCAGGACGGGCGGTTTCCCCCGGGAGGTCGTCGAGACGCTCCGCGAGGCGGAAAAGCTCGCCCACGCGATCCGCCGGCGGCGCCTGGCCGACGGCATGCTCGTCCTCGATCTGCCCGAGGTCGAACTCACGCTTGATGAGAAGGGAAACGTCGTCGGCGCCGAGCCGGCCGACACCGGCTTCTCCCACACGCTGATCGAAATGTTCATGGTCGAGGCCAACGAGGCCGTCGCCCGCCTCTTTGCACGGCTCGGCGTTCCCTGCCTCCGCCGGATTCATCCCGAACCCGACGCGGAAGCCGGCCGGCAACTCGGCCAGTTCCTCCGCTTCCTCGGCTACAAACTCCCACGGGTGCACAGCCGCAAGGACCTGCAGGCGCTGCTCGACGTCACTCGCGGAAAACCCGAGGGCTTCGCCGTCCACATGGCCGTCCTGCGATCCATGGAAAAGGCCGTCTACTCGCCCCGGAACATCGGGCACTACGCCCTTGCCAGCGAGCACTACTGCCACTTCACCTCGCCGATCCGCCGCTACCCCGACCTGATGATCCACCGGCTGCTGGATCTCCACATCAACGGGCGGCTCGATTCGAAGAAAGACCGCCGCGCCGTACCGTCGCACGCACAGCTCGTGCAGGCCGGAGCCCATTGCAGCCTGACGGAGCGGCGGGCCGAGGACGCGGAACGCGAAATCAAGAAAGTGCTCGTCCTGCAACTGCTCGCCCGACGGCTCGGCGAGGAGTGCGACGGCATCGTCACCGGCGTGGCGAACGTCGGCGTCTTCGTCCAGTTGACCGAGTTCCTCATCGACGGGCTGATCCGCATGGCCGATTTGCCGGATGACTGGTGGGAGGTGAACCGCGATCGCGGCATGCTCGTCGGACAGCGGAGCGGCCGGAAGATCCGCATCGGCGACCGGATGCGGGTGCGGATCGCGGGAGTGAATATCGCCGCGCGCGAGCTGGATCTGGCGCCGGTCGAGCCGAAGGCGGCGGGCCGGAAGGGCGCGGCCGCCGGGGGACGGGCGCCCCAGGCGCCTCTTCCGACGGGCGGTGCGCCCGTTGTTCGCCGACGACACGCGCCGCCCGCGCGCGACGCCCGACACGCGAGACGCCGACGTGGCCGCCGATGAATCCCTCCGCGTGTTGATCGACCCGCCGCTCGACGGCCCGACGAACATGGCCCGCGACGAGGCCCTGCTGCGGCGCCTCTCGCAGGGCGAGCTGGCCCCGACGATGCGGCTGTACGAGTGGCGGCCGGCGACGCTCTCGCTGGGCTATTTCCAGCCGTTCGAGGACGTGTCGCGCCAGCCGGCGGCCATCCGCTCCATGCCCGTGGTGCGGCGGCTCACCGGCGGCGGCGCGATCGTGCATGCTGACGAACTAACCTACTCCCTGATCCTACCAAGCGATTCTCCCCTGCTGCGGGAAGGCCCCGTCGGCCTGTATGCGCTTGTGCACGACGCGGTCATCGAGATGCTGGCCGCGCACGCCGTTCCGGCACAGCGGGCCGGCGGCTCCGACCCGATCCACGCGCAACGCGGAGCGTTTCTCTGTTTTCAGCGGCGGCACAGCCTCGACGTGGTCGTCGGACCGCACAAGGTCCTCGGCAGCGCCCAACGCCGCACCAGCGGGGCGGTCCTGCAGCACGGCTCGCTCCAGCTATCCGGATTGCCGCCGTCGGCCGTCAGGGGAGTATCCCTCCCGCACCCGAGGGAACTCGCCGAGGCATTCGTCGCGGCCGTCGCCCGGCGAGCAAACCTCCGCCCGGCTCGGGCACAATGGTGTGCCGAGTGCCTTGCGCTGGCAGATGAGTTGATCGGGAAGTACGCCGGCGCGGCCTGGACCCGGCAACGATGAAGCCCGGCGCGCTCAGGCAGACGAGACCGGACACGAGGACGGCGCGGCCGGGGAGAGGGCGTGCGGATGCAGAGCCATGCGCCCCTCGGACGGCTCGGAGACCGGCGGGGCCGCGGCCTTGCACGGCAGGGGAGGCAGCGGCGGCGCGGGCTCGACGAGCTTCTGATCGACCGCCCACGAGATCTCCCGGCCGGTCTGCGCATCGACGAGCCGGACGGGGTGTCGCGGCCAGATCGTAAGCTTCTCCACCGGTCCCCGCCTGAGCTGCCAGATCCATCGGGCCGTCTTGATCGCCGTCATCACCACCCCGTACGTGCCCCAGAGCTGCGTGCCGAAGCGCTTGCGCCCGACCCGGTCGCGCCCGTACTCCAGCCAGCTCGTCATGAGGTGAACGGGGTTGTAAAAGGACGCATAGGCCGCCAGCAGGTTGAGCTGGCGCTTCCACACATCCTTGTGGCGCGTATCCATCACATGGTTGCCATCCCGATAGGCGTCGGGCGCGGGCTGCCCGCCGACGCGAAGCAGGAGCGTTCCCTTGGGGATCGTCTCGTCGAGCAACCGCGTTCCGATCGCCGCGCCCAGGTACGTGCACTGATAGGACACAGCACCCGCCTGGTACACGAACCGGGCCTGGTCCGTGACCCCGCGGAGATCCCGCCCGGAAGAAAGCGGCTGGTCGTCATGATGAATCATCATGACGTGCGGCTCGATCCTGTGCTTGCGAAGCTCCGCGAAGAGGGCAAGGGTCTTCGCCGCGGATTGCCCCTTGTTGATCATGCCCGTGTGCAGATCCTCGATGCCGAACCAGATCCCCCGCAGCCCGCCCGCGCTGCACAACGGGAGCAGGTCGCGGTTGCGGTAGACGTCGGCCTGCGTGGCCTCGGTGAGAAACCGGGCCTTGTCGCGGAACTTTCGCCCCGCGATCCGGGCCTTCGATGCCGCCTCGAAGATCCGCTCGACCGTCTCGCGGCGGGCGAAGAAGTTGTCGTCCGTGCCGAAGAAGTAGCGGATGCCGAAGGTCTCCGCCGCGTCGCGGAACTCCTCCACCACGCGTTCGGCGCTCTTGTACCGCCAGCTCCGCTGGTTATACGACGGGATCGGACAGAAGCCGCAGTTGAACTTGCACCCGTGCGTAACTACCACGGACAGCAGGATGTTCCGGATATTCCGGCCGAACCACCGGTCCGGCAGGCTTCGCCCGGTGAGTTCCTCGCCGTGGTGCTTCGGCTCCAGGAGCCGCAACGCCGCATGTGCCATCGGAAGCTCATCCAGATCGCGGACGAGCCGCTGCACGCCCGTGCTGATGGCGATCGGCTGCGTCGGCGGGCAATCCGGTGCCCGATACGCCAGCCCGGGGATGGCATCGAGCAGCCGCTCGCGGCGAACCCGCTCGAAGGCCTGGCGCATGGTTTCATGGCTGCCGCGGTGCGAGCAGATAAGATGCATCAGCTCCAGCAGCACGTACTCCTCGCCGGTGACCGCCACGTCGGCATGAACGGCGGCGTCGGGGCCGATCCCGAGAAAATGATGCGGTTCATAGATGGCCTTCGGCCCCCCCGCGATGATGAGCGGGCGATCCTCACCCAGCGTCCACATGTCCGAAATCATCCGGTAGGCCGGCTCGCTGTGAATCTGCATCGCGGAGACCATAAACACGTCGGGAGGCCGACCGTCGAGCCGGGCCTTGGAAGGGCGGAAGTTCGGCGTCCACTGCTGCAGGACGACCCGGATGCGGCGAAAGCCCGCGTTCATCAGCGCTGCGGCGATCGCGCGCGGGCCGAGCGGCGGCATCCGCTTGTCGGCCATGAAATACGGAAGCAGCCGCGTGCGCCAGTCATACGCGTAGGCGATGAGGATGCCGATGTCGTGACAATGGGTTTGCCGCCGCAACTGGGCCGTCATACGGCCGAACTGGCCGTCGGGCAGGAAGATGTCGCCCTTCGCACGAATGGGCAATTCCATGGCCGTTCGTCTCCGCCCGATGCTCGCCCCGGGGTACGCGGTGGACACACCCCTGACGGCCGCAGCCACCTTTGCGTTCTACTACACCGCTGCCGCCTTCGCCGCAGCCCTGCGCGAAGACCTCCCGTTCGCTCGAGCGGGGCTCGCCACCCTTTCTTCGATAGCACGCGCGATCTTTCCGTTCTCGGCTGCCTGCGGGCTCGTCTCGCCGGAAGCGCGGACCAGTGACCGCGGATCGCTCTGGAAGAAGCTACCCAGCCCCCGTAACCGGGCATAGCGCCGCTTGAGCAAGGTCTCGATCCGCACGCGCTTCAGATCGCGCAGGGTCGCAACGATCCATTTCTCGAGGTTCTCCGCAGCCGCCAATGGATCCCGGTGTGCGCCGCCGAGCGGCTCCGGGATGATTTCATCAATAATGTTCAGCTTCTTGAGCTCGCGGGCGGTGAGCCGAAGCACCTCGGCCGCCTCCTTGGCCCGTTCGCCGGTCTTGAACAGGATGGCGGCGCAACCCTCCGGCGAAATCACGCTGTAGAAGGAGTGCTCGAACATGGCCACCCGGTCACCGACGCCGATGCCGATCGCCCCGCCGCTGCCGCCTTCGCCGATCACGGCACAGGCAATCGGGGTCCGCAGCCGCGACATCTCCATCATGTTGACGGCGATCGCCTGGGCAATCCCCCGCATCTCCGCCTGGTCGCCCGGATATGCCCCCTGCGTATCAATGAGGCAGACGACCGGGAGCCCGAACTTTTCCGCGAACTTCATTTTCAGCAGAGACTTGCGATACCCCTCGGGGTGAGCACAGCCGAAGTTACACTTGATCCGCTCGCTGGTATCTCGCCCCTTGTGGTGCCCGACGATGAGGCACTTGATCCCGCCGATCCGGCCGAGACCCGTCATGATCGCCCGGTCATCCCCGTAACAGCGATCACCGTGGAGTTCACAGAAGTCCTTGACGATCAGGCCGATATAGTCGCGAAGCAACGGACGACGCGGGTGCCGCGCTACCTGAACCGTCTCCCACGCCGTGAGCTTCCCGTACGTCCGCTTCATCATGCTGAGCAGACGCGCCCGCATCTCCTGGATGTCCGCGGAGAGGTCACGGCCGGTCTCGACCTGCCGCTTTTCCAACTCCGCGACTTCCTGCTCGATCCGGGCGAGCGGCTTCTCGAAGTCCAAGTATCCGTTCCCCGCCGCGGGCAGACTACCTGCGGGGGAGGTCGTTGGCATTCGGCTCATGCAACCCTCTTTGCCTGGTTCCGGCGAGAGGCCGCGCCTCCTCCTTGAGCCCGCGCCCGGGCCCCCCGCCAAAGCATACTAGGTTAACCATTTCTGAGCCCAAGGCAAGTCGCGAATTGACCGCAGCCCCGCGAGCCGATAAAGTGGCGCCATATCAGAGCGAGCCGGATTTGCGCAACGCACCATACATCAAAGAGTTACGCAGAATCGCCATCGTGGGCGTCGGCCTGATGGGAGGCTCATTTGGTCTGGCGGTGCGGGCGGCGGGAGCTCCGGCGCGCCGGATCGGCATCGGCCGCCGCCAAAGCACCCTGGACTTGGCGCTGGCTTACGATGCCGTCGACGAGGTCACCCTCGACATGGCCGAGGGGGTCCGCAGCGCCGATCTCGTGGTCGTCTGCACCCCGATCGGCGCGATGGAGTCGATGTTCAAGGCGATGGCTGCCCATCTGCCCGACGGCTGCGTCGTCACGGCCGTGGC
>Ga0123519_10017068_pt1 | contig 10016 bp, 13 predicted proteins | sample YelNatPaOPRAMG02_FD_87396 | JGI IMG/M metagenome (GOLD analysis project Ga0123519, IMG submission 87396) | Hot spring microbial communities from Yellowstone National Park - Yellowstone National Park OP-RAMG-02 (version 2) | ecosystem: Environmental > Aquatic > Thermal springs > Hot (42-90C) ...
AAAACAAATCTTTCTATGGCTAATTTACACGAGGCAAATCTTAAACGGGCATATTTTAATGAGGCGTTATTAACTGACACCGATTTAAGCGGATCAGATTTATCTAGTGCTTATTTTTTCTGGACAACGCTGCATCGTGCGAATCTTTCTTTTGCGCGTCTTGAAGGTACAAAATTAGATTCAACAAAATTCATTGAAGTTGATCTTACTGGAGCAATTTTGACTAATTTGAGATTATTTAAGAGAGATTTCATTGGCACCGATATTTCAAAGGCATATTTGCAAAGAGTGCGTTATTATGATTGAGCGCATTTTTTGCAGAGAGATTGATTAAAGCCAAAAAGCTATCTAATAGAAGTGAGGAGGAGAATTAATATGAGGATACAAAATCGAATTACATTTCGATCCTGTGAAAACCCAAATATTATGATGAATAGGGTTGCGAGGGTCATCAATTTCAATGATGTTTCAATGGTTAGGCGAACAGACAAAAAGTGTTTTAATGCAATTATAAAGCAAAGGAGCACAAACCAGTTCAAATTGCCTAATTTTGTTGATATTACCGGAACAAGAGGCGTTAGAATAATGCAAAAAGAAGTATCAGTTGGATTGTTTAGTGCGGTTATGCTTTCAATTGTGAAATATAAAATTGAAGGGCATAATGCTGACAAATTAATTCAATTGATTAAAGATCCTATATTTGAAAATAAGCCAATTACAAATGTTAGTTTCAAAGACGCCAAAGAATTTGCATTTAGAATGTCTGTCTTAACAGGCAGAGATTTTAGGCTCCCGACTAATCTGGAGCTTATATTAGCAAAAAGCCTTTTTAAAACAAAAAACTTTTTACTTTCATTGAAAAACAAAACAGACAACTCAAATATGATTTTTGCTTTATCTCCGAAATTAGACGCGAGAGGCTTTTTTGTAGAAAGTTATAGAGAACCGAATGTTTCTTTCGTTTTAGTTGAGGTTTTGCCAAAAAAACTTTCTTAAATGGGTTAATTTTAACCCTTATTACAGGTTTGACACTATTATCATGCCTCTGTTATAATCCATAAAACAAATATGCTTAAATACAGACGCGTTCTACTTAAATTAAGCGGAGAATTTATTGGAGGAAAAGCCGGTATAGGTATTGATGGGAATGTTTTGCAAAAACTTGCTCTTGAAATAAAGAGGCTTAAAAAGCATAAAGTAGAACTTGGTATTGTTGTTGGAGGCGGAAATATTTTCAGAGGCGCGCGTTCAAGCGAGATTGACAGAGCGACGGGCGATTATATGGGAATGCTTGCCACGGTAATAAATGCTTTGGCTATACAGGATGCTCTTGAAAAGATCGGTGTTTTTTGCAGAGTTCAGACAGCAATAGAGATGTTCGCAATTGCTGAACCGTATATCAGAAGGCGTGCTATAAGGCACATGGAAAAGGGCAGAGTAGTTGTTTTTGCTGGCGGAACTGGAAATCCTTATTTTACAACTGATACAACAGCGGCTTTAAGGGCAGCTGAAATAAATGCCGATGTTATATTGAAGGCGACAAATGTTGATGGAATTTACTCTGAAGATCCAAAAGAAAATCCAAAGGCCAAGCGCTATAAGAGAATTTCTTATATGCAAATACTTAAAAAGCGCTTGAAAGTTATGGATGCTACAGCTGTTTCTCTGTGTATGGAAAACAAGATACCAATCATTGTTCTTGATCTGACAAAAAGGGGCAATATAGAAGCTGCCTTGCTTGGCAAATCAGTTGGCACAATTGTTGCAAACTAAAATCCCGCCTAAAAGGAGAGAGTATTATGGTTATGGAAGAGATAATCAAAAAGACACAGGATAGGATGAACAAAGCCATAGAAGCATTTAGGAAAGAATTGAGTTCTATAAGAACAGGCAGGGCAAGCACTGCTCTTGTTGACAATATTCATGTTGAGTATTACGGATCAATGGTTCCTTTGAAACAATTGGCAAATCTTTCAACACCGGAGCCAAAACAAATAATGATACAGCCATTTGATAAAAACGCTGTTTCCGCAATTGACAAAGCACTGCAAAAAGCTGATCTTGGCGTGATGCCCAAAATTGATGGGACGGTAATAAGAATAATTTTGCCGCCAATGACTGAGGAGAGAAGAAAAGAGTTGGTTAAAAACATCAAGAAACATGCTGAAGATGCTAAGGTTGCCATCAGAAATATCCGCCGAGATGCAATTGATGAAGCAAAAAAAGAAAAAGACGCAAAAAAGTTAACAGAGGATCAACTTAAACATCTAGATAGTGAAATACAAAAACTGACAGACAAAGAAACTGCTGAAATAGAAAGACTTGTTTCCCTAAAAGAAAAAGAAGTCATGGAAGTGTAAAAAAAATGGGATTCCTCTCTTTTTTTTTGAATAAACCGGTTGCAAAAAAGATTAATTTATCCAAAGATGAAATCCCAGTTCATGTTGCTGTAATTATGGATGGCAACAGGCGTTGGGCGCAGAAACGAAATCTTCCAAAAGTAGCTGGATACAAGATTGGGCTAGAAGCCTTAAGGGACATATATAATGCCTGCATCGAGTTTGGGATAAAATATCTTACAGTTTATGCGTTTTCCACTGAAAACAAATTCAGGCCAAAAGACGAAGTTAAATACTTGGAATGGTTGATTGTTGAAGCGATAAACACTGAGATGAACATCTTACACAGTAAAAATGTAAAAATAAAGTTTTTTGGAAGAATTGAAGAGGTAAATGAGAGTATTCAGAATAAGATTAGAGAAATTGAAGATTTGACAAAGAACAACGAGGGTTTGAATTTGCAGGTAATGTACAATTATGGCGGCAGGGCGGAAATAGCCGACGCAGTCAAGAAAATTCTGGACTTAAACAAAAAGTTTGGGGATATCAAAGTTGATGAAAAAATTATTGCAGAAAACCTTTATCTTTCAAATATTCCGGATCCAGATCTTTTGATAAGGACAGGTGGAGACAAAAGAATAAGCAACTTTTTGTTGTGGCAAATCGCCTACTCAGAACTTTTGTTTGTTGACAAATTATTCCCGGATTTTAGAAGGCAGGAATTTTTACTTGCCTTAAAAGATTATTCAAACAGAAAGAGGAGGTTTGGCAAATAAAAACAATGATTGAAAGAATTTTAACTGCATTGATTGCGGTGCCGGCAATTTTAGCTTTAACATACTTTGGCGGTTTTTGGTTTTTGTTTTTGGTTTTGGCTATTTCTTTAGTTGCGCTAAACGAATTCTATAATTTGGTGAAACAAAAAGGATTTAATCCGTATTACACTGTAGGGAATTTGTTCTCAGCTTTGTTATTGATTTCAACATTTTTTAGTGGAAATTCTTATTTGTGGGAGAGAAATATCATTTTCATTTTGACATCTGCTGTTATTGTCTCGTTTTGTACAGCTGTTTTTATAAGAAGAAGATCCCAAGCTACAGCAAATGTATCATTAACTCTATTGGGGGTTGTCTTTGTTGGCTTGCTTTTCAGCTATCTTATCTTAATCAGATCATTGACTTTACATGGAAAATATCTTTTTATGCTGATGGTTGTTTTGTGGGTTTCTGATACACTTGCTTATTTTATTGGTAAGACAATTGGCAGACACCAGCTTAGCCAATATATCAGCCCTAAAAAAACTATTGAAGGTGCAGTTGCGGGACTTTTTGGTGCGATTTTGTCAACAGTAGCATTCTATTATTTAATTGAACCAAATTCGGGTTTTGAAATGTTGAAACATTACCTTATATTAGGATTTTTTGCAGGTGTATTAGGGCAAATGAGCGACTTGTCAGAATCTCTGATAAAGAGAGATGTTGGAGCAAAAGATTCAAGCAATATCGTACCCGGCCATGGTGGCGTTTTAGACAGGATGGATAGTTTTATTTTTTCTGCTCCATTTTTTTATTACTATCTTAAGTTTTTCGTCATGAGGTAAAGATTTGTGTTTGATTTGATAAAAGCTGCGTTAAAGGAAGATATTGGCTCAGGAGATATTACTACTGATCTCATTGTTCCAAAAGACGCTTTTGTTGAAGCAGAGATAATTGCAAAAGAAAATGGTATTGTTTGCGGCTTGGAAGTTGCAAAAGAGGCTTTTCTAAAATTAGACAAAAGCATAAAGTTTATATGCATAAAGAAAGACGGCAATAATGTAAAAATCGGTGAAAGAGTTGCAGTTATCAGGGGAAATGCAAGAAAAGTTTTATCAGCTGAACGGACAGCCCTTAATTTTCTTCAACATTTATCTGGTATAGCTACTGAAACAAAAAAATACACAGATCTTGTAAAAGGAACCAAAACAATAATTTTAGATACTAGGAAAACAACCCCTCTTTTAAGGAGTTTGGAGAAAAAAGCTGTTAAATGTGGCGGCGGCAAAAATCATAGGTTTGGTCTTTTTGACGCAGTGTTAATAAAAGACAATCATCTTTGTATTGAGAAAGACATCTCAAATGCGATAAGAAAAGCAAAAAGAGCAGGTAAAGTTGAAATAGAGGTCAAAAATATAGAAGAACTAAAAACAGCGGTTAAATCTGGTGCTGATATTATTCTGCTTGACAATATGAGTTTAAAAGAGCTGAAAACAGCCGTTAAAATTGTTAGGAAAATTTCAAAAAAGAAAATTTATTTGGAGGCTTCGGGCGGAATAACAAAAGAAAATGTCAAAAAAGTGGCAAAAACCGGAGTTGATTTTATTTCCATTGGTTCGTTGACACACTCTGTAAAATCTTTGGATTTTTCTTTGGAAGTGGTCAAATGCCGCTTAGAATCGGAATAATTGGACTGCCAAACGTTGGCAAATCTACGCTTTTTAACGCAATAACCAAGCTTTCTGCTTCTGTATCTAATTATCCTTTTACGACTATTGAGCCAAATGTTGGGATAGTTGAAGTGCCGGATTTTAGGACAAAAAAAATTGCTCAAATAATGCACTCAAAAAAAGTTGTAGAAGCAACAATAGAATTTGTTGATATTGCAGGGCTTGTTAAAGGTGCAAGCAAAGGGGAAGGGCTTGGAAACCAGTTTCTCTCTAACATCAGGCAGGTTGATGCAATTGGTCATGTTGTCAGATGTTTTGAGGATAGCACGATCTCACATGTCAACGCGCAGTTAAATCCAAAAAGCGATATAGAGGTAATAAACACAGAACTGATTTTGGCTGATTTGGAGAGTGTTATAAAAAAACTTCAAGACCTTGAAAAACGGGTTAAAAGCTTGGATAAGCAGGCAAAAGAAGAATATATTATTGCTGAAAAAATTAAGCAGGAGCTTGAAAAAGGGAATTTGCTTGCAAACGCACCTCTTACAGAAGAGGAAAAAATTTTTGCAAAAGAGTTATTTCTGCTGACAATCAAGCCTCAAATAATAATTGCAAATGTTGGCGAAGAATTTTTTAGTGTTGGTAAAAGTGTTTTAGCGGAAAGTGCAACAGAAAAAGCAAAAGAACTAGGATTTGGATATATTCTGATTTCTTCCAAGATTGAAAACGAATTAAATTTTTTAAGCCAAGAGGAAGAAAACCAATTTAGGCAAAGCATTGGGATAAAAACCGAACCGCTAAAAGAACTGATCACAGCATCGTACAAAATACTTGGGCTGTCAACATTTTTTACTGCAAATTCAAATGAAGCACACGCTTGGGCTTTTGAAAAGGGGATAAAATTGCCAAAAGCAGCCGGCAAAATCCATAGTGATATGGAAAAAGGTTTTATTAGTGCAGAAGTAGTTTCTTTTGATGTTTTGGAAAGAGAAAATGATTTTCACAAGGTTAAAGAAAAAGGGCTGCTCAGGATAGAAGGTAAAAATTATGAACCACGTGATGGCGATATAATAAATGTCCGATTCAATGTTTGAGCCTCATTAAACTGCCAAAAAAACAACATGCTTGCCATGATATAATTTTATTAAAAGAAGATGCAACAAAACTTGATTGATTTGATATTGGAATCTGAACAAGAAGCACTTGAAGTTATTTACAAAGCGCAGGAGCAGAAAAAAAATATAATTGCTCAAGCAAAAATTCAAGCCGCAAAAACTATTCAAGATGCGAAAAAAGAAGCCAATGAACTAATAAAATCTGCTATTTCGCAGGCAAGGCAGGAAGCTTTTGAAGAAAAGAAACTTATAGAATCCCAATGTGCTAAAGAAAAAGAACAAATTAGATTGATAACGCAAAAAAAGATTGATGAGGCGAAAAAGCTATGCCGTTAGCGCCGATGGAAAAAGTTTTAATCGCTGTTCATTTGAGCGAAAAAAACAAGGCTCTTGCGTATTTGCAAAAAGCTTCTTGTTTTCAATTTTCTGAGAAAAAAGAGAAAGATTTTTCTGATGCTTCTTTTGAAAATCATGCAGATCTTCAAGATGTTGAGAAAGCAATACAAGTTTTAGCAAGGATTTCCGGTGAAAAAAAGAATTTTATAGAAAATTTTGCTCCCTACAAAGAAAGCATAAAATTATCGGAATTGGTTGAGTTGTTTTCCAAATACAAGTTTGATGATATTGTGGAAAAAGTTTTATCCACTGATGAAAAGGCAAAAGATTTTGATAAAAAAATAAGCGATTTAAAAAAAGAAATACAAAAACTTTTACCATGGCTTCCACTTGATAAAAGATTGTCTGATTTATATCAAAGCCGCAGAACCAAGTTGTTGGCTGGTTCTGTCCCTTTGAAAAAGGAAAATCTTATTTTAGAGGAGATAAAAAAAGTAAGCAGTTTTGTTGCAGTACAAAAGATAAATGAATTTTCTGGCAGAAGCTACCTTTTGATTTTTCTTCTAAATGAAGTTGATTTGCAGGAAGAATTTTTGTCAAAATATTCCTTTTCGAAAGTTATTCTGCCAAAAATTGATAAAACTCCAAAGCAGGAAATCGAAATTTTGCGAAGTCAAATAGAGCAAATCAAAGAGCAAAAAGAACTTCTAGATGATCAGTTATTATTGCTTTCAAAGGAACTTCCAAACCTTAGGAAAGTTTATGATTTTTTGCTCCAACAATCTTTATTAAAAGCCGCAGAACAAAAAGGCAACCACACAAATAAGACAATTTATTGGAGCGGTTGGATGCCAAAAGAAAAAATTTTTCTTATTGAGAAAGGCTTACAGGAAACAGCGCCTGCAAGCGCAGTTTTTGTAGTCAAGCCTGAAGATGGGGAGAATCCACCAACGCTTTTGAAAAATCCAAAAGTTTTTTATCCTTTTGAGCTGATAACGGGTATATTTGGCTATCCCGGGAAAGATGAAATTGACCCTACAATTTTGCTCTCATTTTTTTATATCCTTTTCTTTGCGATGTGTCTATCAGATGTTGGATATGGAGTAGTTTTGACAATAGCATCACTTTTTTTCCTAAAAACATTAACCCTTTCAGAAGGCGGGAAAAAACTGTTGACTTTGCTTTTTATGGGAGGCATTGCTACTGTAATTTTTGGCGCAATAACTGGCGCGTATTTTGGTGCTGATCCGTCTATTTTCCCCCTGCCTCTTCAGCTGACGCTTTCAAAACTAAGATTGATAGACCCAATAAAAAATCCGTTGTCAGTGTTGATGATATCTATTGCTTTAGGGTTTATTCAAAATATTTTTGGTGTCTTTGTTTCAATGGTAGTTAAAATACTAAGAGGCAGGTGGCTGGAAGGCATTTTGGATGATGGTTTGTGGATCTTTTTTCTTATTTCGCTGGCACTTTTTGCAGTGGCAACATTTTTTTTCCCGGCAAAATCATTCATTTTTTCTAGATTAGCAATAATTGGAGCAGTTTTGCTTGTTCTTACACAGGGAAGAAGCGAAAGTTCTATCATCAAGAAATTAATCAACGGGTTGTTAAGTTTATACAGGACAACAAGTTATTTAGGAGATACCCTTTCATATTCAAGATTGTTAGCTCTAATGATGACAACTTCAATCATTGGAATGGTGATAAATCTGATTGCTCAGTTGACTCAGGGAATCCCGATTGTTGGATATCTTTTAATGGTTGTAATTTTGTTTTTTGGCCATATTTTCAACTTGTTGATATCAGTTCTTGGGGCATTCATTCACTCTGCACGCTTACAGCTTGTTGAATTTTTTGGCAAGTTTTATTCGGGTTCTGGGAAGGAGTTCAGGCCTTTCTCTTACAATACAAAATATGTCTCAATAAAATAAAAGGAGGTAATTTTTATGGATTGGGGAATAGGTTTGGCAATAGCGGGCGCGGCTGTTTCTGCCTTTCTGTCTGCAACAGGATCATCTATGGGTATTGCTATTGCTGCTGAGGCAGCAGGAGGGGTTATGACAGAGGATCCGGAAAAATTCGGACGGCTCCTTGTTATGGTTGCTTTACCCGGCACACAAGGGTTTTATGGGTTTCTGGGAGCTTTCTATATAATGATGAAAATAAATTTATTGGGTGGGGGGGTGCCTGTTTCATTTTCTGCAGGCCTTCAGTTGTTTTTTGCCGCTTTGCCGCTTGCAGTAGCCTGCCTTTTTTCGGGTTATTATCAAGGCAGAGCTGCTGTAGCAGGTATTCATTTAATAGCAAAAAGACTTGAAGAAATAGGAAAAGCTATAATTCTTCCCGCAATGGTTGAAACATATGCTGTTTTGGGGCTTTTGGCAACAATACTTTTAGTTTCTGGGATAAAGCTTTAATTTATGGGAATAGAAGAAATAAGAAAAAAGATATTTTCAGAAGCTCAGGAAAAAGCAAATCAGATTATTGATGAAGCAAATGTTGCTGCAAGAGAGATTCTTATTGCTGCAAAAAAAGAAGCAGAAAATATCCTGAAAAAAGCAAAAGAAGAAGCAGCAGCAAAAGCTGAAGAGGAAAGACGTTTGATTGTAATTCCAGCAAAGATTGAAGCAAAAAAACAAATACTTGAGGAAAAACGTAAAATTCTTGACGAGATTTTGATGGGTATTTCTGAAAAAGAAAGACTGGATAAAGAACTTGAAATCGCAAAGGTGTTATATGGGTAGCTTGAACTATTCAATTGGCAGAATACGCGCAATGGAATCTTTTTTGTTAAGCCAAGATTTTTTGCAAAAAGTTTTGTTTGCTAAGGATTTTAATTCTGCGATTTCTCTTTTGGCTGAAAACAAAAGGTGGGGACAAGTAATAAAATCTTTTGAAAACTCAGATGATTATTTGGCAATGTTAGAAATTGAACAGCGCAATGTAATTGCTTTATTGTTAGATCTCTCAGAGAGAGCGATAGAAATAGAAGCTTTGTCAAAAAAACACTTTATGGCATTTTTGCAAGATGATTATTTGCAAGATTTGAAATTAGCAGCTCAAAAGTCAAACAGTGCGCTGTTTAGAAAAATTGTTTATGCAAGCGAAGTTTTTTGGAAAATAATATATTCTCTTTTGCAAGGGGGTTCTCCTGATACAACTTTGCAAAAATACGCTTTTGTGGATTTTTCTAAAGAGATTCAATCTGGTATTGAAGAATTCAAAAAAGGAAGAGATTTTTCAGCCTTAGATAAAGAATATGACAATATACTGCTTAAAACAGCAAAAATTGCTAAATATGAATCTTTTGGAATAAATCCATTGATAGGATTTTTTATCTCTCAAGAAATGGAAATAAAAAATTTGCAATTGATTTTATCATCGAAGAAAAACGGAGTTAATCCTGAAAAAACAAAAAATTATTTGAGAGCAAGCTATGTATAAGATTGCAATGTTTTTTGATAAAAATTTGAGTGCGCCTTTTGAATTAAGCGGGGTTGAGGTCTTTTCATCAAAAGATAAAGAGGCGATCCGTACTTCTTTGGAAAAGATCAATTCTGAAGGAAATTATGAAATAATTTTTGTCCCGGAAAATATTGCAAAAGAAAACGAAGATGAAATTAACAAATACCCTCAATTAAACATCGTATTGATCCCGGATATTAGCGTTGAGAGCGGATTTTTTATGGATTTTTTGGGAAAAATTACAATCAAAGCAACAGGAGAATAAAAGGCAATGATAAAAAAAATTTCTGGTCCGCTTGTTGTGGCAGAAGTAGAAGGGGCCAAAAAGGGAGATCT
>Ga0123519_10017071_pt1 | contig 10015 bp, 13 predicted proteins | sample YelNatPaOPRAMG02_FD_87396 | JGI IMG/M metagenome (GOLD analysis project Ga0123519, IMG submission 87396) | Hot spring microbial communities from Yellowstone National Park - Yellowstone National Park OP-RAMG-02 (version 2) | ecosystem: Environmental > Aquatic > Thermal springs > Hot (42-90C) ...
CCAGATTGAGGCGGAGGTGGTATGATGGAACGACAGGTTGTGATCTGTAGTCCGGGAGGCCGAGCGGACGGTCCTTGCGGCTGTTATGCCTGCCGCTTGCGGCGCTTATTGGATGCGGTGGCCGAGATGCGGCACGCGCAGCAAGAGTACTTTCGTACACAGTCACAATCAGCCCTGGACATCGCTCGCCGGGCCGAACGACGGGTCGATAAGTTGATGGCCGAGATGTGTGAGCCGCAGTTATTCTGAGCATAGGGAGCCGAAGCCATGTTGTCGATTGTCGCAGTTTGTACCAAGCCGGGGATATTTCAGAATTGCACGTGCCTGACCTGTCGTCTTTGGATTGCCGAGCGGACGATTGAGGAGGGGCGGGATCGTCTGATGGCATTGTGCGGGGATAGTTACACGGTGGATGCTGAGTCGGTTCGGGAGGTGGCGCGATTCTTGAGTGAGCAGTTGGCGTTTTTGGAAGAGGCTGCAAAGCGGGGGCGATGGAGAGGAGATTCAAAGGAGTGAGATCATGGGCAAGCTTGTTTTGTCACGGAGGCCGAAGGAGCGGGTGCTCATCTGTGTCGATCACACGGTGATCACCGTGACCGTCTATAAGACATCGGCGGGGAGTGCCAGCCTGGTGCTCGAGGCCCCGCCGGGGGTGCGGATTCTGCGGGAGGAGCTGGCGGCCCCGGAGCGGGGGAAACGGGGAGCCGGAATGATTGAGAATACACCCTAGATGGTGGAGTGTGATCAGTCTGGAGGATGTCCGGACATTGTCCGGACAAGTTCCGGAAAGCATGAGGAAGAATTCCGGCGAGCCCTAGCCGGTGAATCCGGAGTACGGGAACCCGGAACGATAAGGACGTGGTATGTCGGCGGATTTCATCTTGTTACGGACGACATTGCCGCAATGCCGCGAGGTGGTGATCTTGGCGGAGTTGTGTCGGTGCGAGAGCGACCTGATCCTGGGGCGGCTGGCGCGATTCTGGATCTGGGCAGATGCGGAGACCACTGACGGCGTTCTACCGGGCGTAACTGTGGACATGCTCGTGAGAGCCCTCCATATCCCGGAGGCGTTTTTTACGGCTCTGGTTTCTGTAGGCTGGCTTGAGGTCCACGAGTGGGGCCTGCAAATTCCGAACTGGGACAGGTGGTTCTCGGACTCAGCAAAGGCACGCTACGGCGAGGTCATTCGCAAACGGCTACAGCGGTCAGGATGTGATCCCCCAAAAGTTGTAAATTGCGAAAATGTCCGGACAATTTCCGGACAATGTCCGGACAATGTCCGGACTAAAGAAGACAGAAGAAAGGAGAAAGAATACAAGAAAATTCCCCCCCTTAAATCCCCCCCGCAAAAACGCGGGGGGGAGACCATCGATTGGTCGCGGGTGATCTTTCCGGAGGGCTGCGATACGCCGGAGATCCGTGCTGCCATCCTGGAATGGCTGGAGTACCGGCGAAAGATTGGCAAGCGCTACCGGGACCCGGAGAAGCAGATTTCCCTGCTTCTGATGGAGCACGGAGCGGAGATTGTCAAGGCCGTCTGTCATTCGATTGCCCATGGGTATCAGGGGTGCTTTATGCCACAGAAAGGAGGTCATGATGGACATCGAGGCAGCAACTGGGCCGCCGGCCCGGGACAACGGCACCCGGACGACGCCACGATCCAAAGCCGCGGATGGTGACGTAGAACCTGTCGCCCTGATGGATGTCGTTCGCGAGATCGTGGGGCGATTGCCACCGCCTGATCCCGCACATGGGTGGCAGCCTCCCCGGGAGCCGCGCCCGTTGGAGCGGTTTCTAGCCGAATTGGGGCCTCACCATGCAGAGGCGACACTGGAGAATTTTCACCCGCCGAGCAAACAGGCCGAGAAGGCAAGGGAGGCGATTCGCGTCTACGCCGCGAATCTCGATCAGCATGTGAGGGCGGGGGAAGGGATTCTCATGTATGGGCCATCCGGTACAGGGAAAGACCATCTCTTGGTGGCCTTGTCCAAGCTGGCGATCGGCTCGGGGTATCGCCTCAGACGAATTTCCGGGCCCGAATTGTTCCGCATGATGCGGGATGCCATGGCTGACGGCGAGGAATCGCAGCGACTGGACAGCCTGAAGTTTTGGCCGATCCTCGTGTTGAGCGATCCCTTGCCGCCGGTTGGGGCCTTGACTCCCTACCAGGCGTCAGTCCTGTATGAGCTGGTCGATTGGCGGTGGTCGCACAGGCGTCCCATTTGGACCTCACTCAATGTGGCGAGTTCGCAGGAGGCCGACCAGCGGCTGGGGGCAGCGATTGTGGACCGACTTCAAGACCGGGCCCTGGTGATTGCCTGCGACTGGGCGAGTCATCGCAAGGCCAAGACGGTGATCAAGCCCTATGGGACATAAGGGGAGCAGCAACTGATTCAGGCTGATGATGCTATAATAACGGCAACGGGCAGTGATGCCCTATGAAAAAAGGGTTGGGAGCATCAGGATGGCACGGAAGTCCCTCGACCTTCAGCTTGTTGAGCGTTTGGCGGCGATCGGTTGCACGGACCGGGAGATCGCCCTGATCTGCGGGTGCGGCGAGGCGACGATCCAGCGGCAGGGGCGGGAGGCCCTGGATCGTGGTCGGGCCAAGCTCAAAAAGTCCCTCCGTCGCAAGCAACTCGAGCTGGCCCGCAAGGGGAACGTGCCGATGCTCATCTGGCTCGGCAAGCAATATCTCGACCAACGCGATCGACAGGATGTCAACCACAGTGGCGAAGCGATCACGGTCACAGAGCGTATCGTTACCCATCGCCTTGACTCCGCATCAGGCTGAGTTCCTCGATGCCCCGGACGCGATTGTGGGGTTTGTCGGGGGCCGGGGGGCGGGGAAGACGTGGATCGGGGCCTACCGGCTGTGCAAACGGGCGGAGCCTGGTAAGACGTACCTTGTCATTGCGCCGACCTACACGATGCTCCGCGATATCTGCTGGCCGGTGTTCCTCGAGCAGGCGCGACGCCTGCGGTTCCTTCGCGACACGATCCGCAGCCGTCTGGCGGTAATTCTCGGCAACGGGGCGACCATCCTTTTCCGCTCCGCAGACCAACCCGATCGCCTGCGGGGGATCAATGCCGCGGGGGCCTGGATCGACGAGGCCTCCCTTGTGTCCCGCGAGGTCTACGACGTCGTGCTGATGACGCTGCGGCAGACCCCCGGGGCCTGGCTGGCCTGCACGTTTACCCCCAAGGGGAAGAGCCATTGGACCTATGAGGTCTTCGGCGTCCCTCGACCTGGTGTCCGCACAGTCCATGCCCGCACGGCGGAGAACCCCTTTTTGCCCTCCGATTTCGTGCGCCGTGTACAGGACCAGACGACGGACCTGCTCGCGCGGCAGGAACTGGAGGGGGAATTCATCGACCTGAGCGGGGTCGATTGGCCGAGCGAGTACTGGGGCGACTGGGTCCTCGTCGAGCGATTACCGGACCGATCGCGGTGGCTGGCCTCGGCCGTGGCCGTCGATCCGAGTTTGGGTAAAGAAGCCAACGTCGGGGACTACTCGGCCATCGTGTTGGTCGCGGTGTGCGATGATCTGGTTTGGGTGGAGGCCGGCCTAGAGCGTCGTCCGCCCTGGAAGCTGATCCGCGACGTGATTGCCTTTTGCGACCGGCACCGTCCGGACCTGGTGGGTTTTGAGGCCAACCAGTTCCAGGAGCTGTTGGTTCACGAATTCGAGCGGGCCACTGGCGGCAGCGGCCTCAGGTGGCCGGTCTTTCAGATCAAAAACAGCGTCAACAAGCTCTTGAGGGTCCGCCGGTTGGGGCCGTACATCGTCCGCCGCGAGCTGCGGATCCTCGACACCCCCGGTGGGCGGCTGCTCTTGCAGCAACTCATGGAATTTCCCCAGGGCAAGCACGACGATGGCCCAGATGCCTTGGAAATGGCCATTCGTCTCATTCTCGAAACGTCAGGAGGATCGATCCATGACACGTAGTTCCAACGAGGTGACATCCGGTTCTTTGCTTGAAGGCTTACTTCAGGACTTGATGCGGGATGATCCGGCCTGGGCCGAGTTCCTGGGTGGGATCGCCTATCTCTGGCCGCCCTACCGTACGGAGCGGGAGCACGAGCAGATCCGCAACGAGAGCCGCTGGCTGGTGAGTCACCATGCCTTTGCCGCGGCCGCGTTGGAGGTGCGGCAGAGCTACGTCGTGGGCACGGGGCACACCTACACCGTGCGGGCCAAGCCCGGGCAGAACCTTGCGGATGATGTCTTGCAGCGGATTCAGGCCGAGATCGTCGATTTCATCGAGCGGGATCAGTGGCAGCATCGGCAATTGGAGAACCAGTGGCGGCTGGATCGTGACGGGGAGGTGTTCATCCGTCTTTTCGATGTGGACGGTCATTTGGCCATCCGCTATGTCGAGCCGGAGCAGGTGGCCTCGCCGCCGGGATCCGACGCGCCCTTTGGGGTCGTCACCGATCCGGACGATGCCGAGACGGTCCGATCATACTGGGTGCGGCGGGACGTGATGCGATCCGACGGCTGGGAGGAGGTCCCGGCGGAGGAGATTCAGCACCGCAAGGCCAATTGTGACCGCACGATGCCGCGGGGGCTGCCGGTCCTCTTTCCGGTTCGCGACAATCTTCGCAGGGTGTGGAAACTCCTGCGGAACATGACGACGGTGGCCGGGATCCAGGCGGCCGTGGCCATCCTCCGCATGCACGGGGCGGCCCCGGCAGGGAGCGTCCAGCAGTACGTGGCGCGGATGGCCGCGGCCAGTGGCACGGCCCCCCCGAGTTCTCAGATCCCGCCGACCTACGAGCGGTTTCCGCCGGGGGCGATCATCGACGTGCCGCCGGGTGTCGAGGTCAAATTCCCGGCGGAAGGGATCAACGTGGCCAACTACGTGCAGGCCGTGCAGGCCGAGCTGCGGGCCGTGGCCGCCCGTTTGTGTCTGCCCGAGTACATGCTCTCCGGCGATGCCAGCAACGCCAATTACGCTTCGACGTTGGTGGCCGAGGGACCGGCCGTGAAGGCCTTCGAGCGGTTGCAGTCGCAGACCATCTGGTGGGATACAGCGATCCTCCGCAAGGCCCTGGAGATCGCCGAGCGGGCTGGGCGGCTCCCGGCGGGGGTTTCCCAGCAGATCATCATCGAGGCCGAGGCCCCCCTTGTGCAGAGCCGGGACCGGCTGAAGGAGGCCCAAGCCGATCAGATCCTCCTCACAATGGGTGTCGTTTCGCCGCAGACGGTGGCGGCCCGCCACGGCTATGACTACGAGCAGGAGAAGTCGCTGACCGTTCAAGCCGAGGAATCATGATGGCCAACGTCACGGTCCAGAATGCCATCGCGTCGCGTTTGGCGGCGGCCGCCCACCTCCGCCAGGCCCGGATCCTTTCTCTGCTGGGAGCACGCCTGCGCAGCTTGCGGGCCAAGGCTAACGAGCTGGTCCGTCGTCTGGCCCGGAAGGCGGCCGAACTGGGTATGGCGGGTTTGCCGCACCTGGCCGGGATCATCCGCGGGGAGCTCGACGAGCTCCGCAGCGCGCTTGAAGGGGTCCTGGAGGAGTTTGCCCGCACCGGCTATGAGATGTCGCGGGAGATGCTTGTCAAGACGATCGGGGCCCAGCGGCTGTTGGCCCTCATCAACCGCGGGACGATGACGGAGGCGGAGGAGCCGACGGCCGGGCAGATCGTGGCCCGGTATCAGCTGGCGGGGATCCCACTGGAGGAGCTGGAGACCTACGTGAAGAGCCTTATCTTTCGGCCGCCGGATGCCGAGACGGTCAGTCGCTGGCTGGTGGAGAAACCGCCCGGTGGGTTGAGCTGGGAGGAGCGGTTTTGGCGGTGGGCGGTCCCGGCCCAGGCTGCATTCCTTACCCAGTTAACCCAGGGGCTGGCCGCCGGGGAGAACCCGACCCAACTGGAGCAGCGGATCCGTCCCTTTGCCGATGGTCTGTTCTACAAGAGTGAGCGGATCGCGCGGACTGAGGCTATGAGGGTGGCCGAGCGGGCCAACCGGGCCACCGCCGAAAGGATGGGGCCTTATCTGGAAGGGCTCCAGATCGTGGCCGTGATGGACGAGTGGACACGACCCCATCACGCGGCCCGCAATGGCCGGGTCTTCTACCGCGGGGAGGATGGGGTTTACCGGGACGAGACGGGCGAGATTTTGCCGGATCTGCCGGACGAACCGAATTGCCGCTGCATGACGATTCCCGTGCTGACAATGCCGCCGGAGCTCCGCGGGCGATCAGCGGCTGGGGAGGCCTTCCGCACGGCGAGCGGGGGACTGATCCCGGACCCGGCCAGCTATGCCGAGTGGTGGGAGAAGGCCTCCCCGCAGGAGCAGAGAATCGCTGTGGGAGCCGGGCGGTACGAGCTTGTTCGCGATCGCCTGGCCAAGTTACCGACACCTCGTCCACCGGAGTGGATCGACTTCATCGACGAAAAAGGGCGTCTCTTACCGCCATGGCGGCTGAAAAGTGAGAGCGCCGAGGAATGGCAGCGGCGGCGCGAAGCCGTGGATGCGATGCTTACCCAGCGGAAGCTGCTCTGGCAGCAGGTCTCCACGATGGGGTTCCGCGCTCCGCTGGCCTGGATTCCAAAGCCGCTTCACGGGGTGATGGCTGGGGATCTCCAGTCGCTGGTCCGTCTCCAGCGCGAGCTGGTGACTGCTGCTGCACGACGATTGACACCTCCGTTGGCGGAGCAGAAGCGACGCCAGCGATGGCAGACTGACCTCCATCCTGCGAAAGAGGTCCGACGGGAGATCGAGCGTCGGCTGGATGTCCTGCGTCGCCAGATGGACGAGATCAAACCGATCATTGCCGAGATTGAGTCGTTGGATGTCTTGCCGGGACGTCGGCGGGAGATGCTGGCAGCTCTCGATAATCGGATCGCGGATCTCCGTCGCGAGATGGCCCTGGAGGCCTTACGATTGCCGGAGAAAGAGAGGGCTGCGATCAAGCGTGGAGAACTGACCGGGCTGGACCAGAGCATGGAAGAAAAACTCGACCAGGCCGTGGGGTTCCTTGGGTCCATCACCTCGAAGGAGGTGGTCAACGATCTGGCTCTGGGTCCGGTCAATGTGTTCAAGGTGCCGCCGAGATCGCGGGGCTCCTATGACCCGAACACGGCCACGGTCAAGATCGCTCATGACCATCATTTCGAGACCTACGTCCACGAGTTGGGGCACCATCTTGAGAAGGCGCTCCGCCCCAGTGTTCGACAAAGAATCAATAAGCAGTTTGCCGAATGGACGAAGGGGGCCGAACCGGAGTGGCTGGGGAAGCCCTACAGAAAGGATGAATATTACTTGCGGCGGACCGACGGGGGTGTCTGGCCCGGTTCAAACTATGCCGGGAAGATTCGTCAGGGTACAATGGAACCGACGGAGCTTGTCACGATGACATTGCAGTCAATTGCCATGGACCCGGTGGGTGTTGTGCGGGATTGTCCGGAGGTGTTTGACCTGATCGTTGATCTATTGAGGGGGACATGACCATGTCGTATGGACCGAAGGCCACGATTGAGGTGAACGGGCGACGGGCGACGCTCGACCCATCGTTGATGAGGGTTCGTAAAGTCTTTAACTGGGATGAGTGTTGGATCTGCGACGATCCGCTGTTTGCTTCAGAGCTCCGCGAAGCGACACGGAAGGCGCTTGCGGGTGTCGCCGGTGGGTTTGTCAGGGACGAAGTGGCGCAGACGGCCCGGAGGGTCGCCGAGCTTCTCGGTGGGCGGGTGGTCGAGCTTATCGATTGTGAAGTGCGTCCCGAGGATCATGAGGATGGCCCTCCTGGGGTGATTTGGGGATAGTCAATCGAGGTGAGGAACGAGGTGGCAACGGATGGCGAAACGTGACGTGACGGCGGTCAAGACAGAGGATGATGTTCGCCCAGCGGACGATCCGAATCGGCGGATGATTCTTCTGGCCCACGAGCGGTTGGACGAGCTTTGCCGGGAGGCCGAGCGGTCGAAGTTCTGGGGCGTCCTGGGGGTGGAGCTGACCTTCGAGGCCGGTGTGATCCGCCTCCTCCATCGGCGACTGGACGGGCGGGATAAGGTCTGACGGAACGAACTTGAAAAACAAGAACCACCCATGACGTGGAAGCCTTATCTGGTGAAAGCACTACCGGAGGCGTTCGGGGATTACGTCTCAGCGGCAGCGAAAGCCATGGGCTGTGATCCTGCCTGTACACGGCCCTTCTGGACTGGATTATCCGACGTGGAGGGGTGGTCACGGTTCGGGACGTGACGCATGGAATCTGGCGATTCCGGGGTAAACCGGAAGACGCCGAAACGGCCCTGCAAGCCCTTGTCGATAAGGGTTTCGGGGCGTGGGAAACGATTACTTCTTCCCAAAGGGTGGGTAGGCCAAAAACGGTATTTAGAGTTATGGAGAGCGCATCACCATCACCAAAACTTCACGAAAAGGCCGTTTTACGAAGTTATGGTGATGGTGATGTTGGTGATGAAACTACACCACAACCACCGACTAGCGAACCCGAGAATGATACTACCCCCAAAGGTGGTAGTGATCAAGTGGACTTGTCAGAGATTGGCGAGTATGACCCGAAGACGATTGCATTATCGTTGTCGAGCGGATTGTCGCAACGCGTGATGAGACAGAAGCTTTGATGCGTGAAGGGAGTGGGTAATCATGACCAACAGCCGGCGCAAGGGGAAACGGGGGGAGTTGGAGGCCGCCGAGGCGCTCAAAACGTTAGGTATCAAGGCTCGGCGGGCCGTCCAATATTGTGGGCGGGGGTGTACGGCCGACCTGATTACTGATTGGCCAATTCACTTTGAGGTCAAACGGCAGGAGCGTCTCAACCCTTATGAGGCCATCGAACAGGCGGCCAACGACAGCAACGGCAATGTGCCGGCCGTCCTCTGGCGGCGGAATCGGCGTGACTGGTTGTTGATTCTGCGTTTAGATGATATACCACGTTTCGTCGAAGTCTTTGTGCAGCAAGAGGGATTAACCCTTGAGCGCCCGGGCGCCGAGGGGTAAACTCACCGATGGGTTTACAGCGGCAAACGGATTTCAGCCCATCAGGCCAAGCGACTTAAGGCCCGCGGGAAGCCCGTGGAGCGGCAAACCGAGAAAAAAGGTAATGTATGGCCGAGTACATTTCCCCAAAAGAGTTGGCGAAACGACTTCAAATCTCTATCCGAAGTGTTTGGCGGCTTGTCTCATCGGGGCGGCTGCCCCAACCGGTTCGACTGTCGGCCCGTTGTGCCAGATTCGACTGGCACGCGGTGGAGCGTCACTTGCGGGCGAAAAGCAAGCAAAAGGACAAGCCATGACACCGATTGATCGAATCCTGATCGAATCCTGTTGGCTTTGGAGGCCCGCGGTTGTCGCCCCCGGAAGGCCAGAACTGGATGGGAAGCCCGTTGTCCCGACCACGAAGACCGAAAGACGTCATCGACGCCACGACAATGAGCAACGCGATTACCATGACCGGATGACACAAACATGAAACACGGCGAGTCTATCGCCAGACACTTGACAAGCCGAGACGAGCTGGTATATTGAAAACAGAATTGGGTACCAGAACAACTGGGCCCGCGTGATGCTCAGGCATTGCGCGGGCCTTTTTTGTTGGCACGGATGAGCCATGGCAGCGGAACGGAAGACCAAGACCGAAGACGGGATGGAGTTTCCGGCGGAGGCCTACGCCTATGTGCCGGATCCGGACAAGCCTTCCACCTGGAAGCTGCGTCTCTGGGAAACACTCCAAAGCAAAGAGACGCCGCGGCAGGTGGGGATGGCGATTGCGGCCCTTGGTCCCGGCGGGTTCCGCGGGAACCGGGTCGAAATTCCCCCAGAGGACTTGCCAACGGTCAAAGCCCGGATTCGAGCGGCCTGGAAGAAGGTTCACCCGGACGCCGACCCGGACGAGATGCCGCCGCTCCTGCGGGAAGATACGGGCCATGGCCAGGAGCAGGATGTCACCATGGACGGCCCTGGCCAGCGGCTCGTGGAATACACCTCCAGTACGGGCTTGGCCCTCCGCGTGGATCGGCAGCGGGGGCTGATTCAGG
>Ga0123519_10017083_pt1 | contig 10013 bp, 7 predicted proteins | sample YelNatPaOPRAMG02_FD_87396 | JGI IMG/M metagenome (GOLD analysis project Ga0123519, IMG submission 87396) | Hot spring microbial communities from Yellowstone National Park - Yellowstone National Park OP-RAMG-02 (version 2) | ecosystem: Environmental > Aquatic > Thermal springs > Hot (42-90C) ...
TCTCTATCTGGGGTTGGCCATTCATAACCATCAGCCCGTGGGCAACTTCGACTGGGTCTGCCGCCAGGCGTACCGGCAGGCCTACCTGCCGATGATCGAGGCGCTGGAACGCCATCCGCGTGTACGTTTAGCTCTGCACTATAGTGGGTGCCTGCTGGATTGGATCGAGGCTAACCAGCCTGAGTTTCTCTCTCGTCTGGCCGCTCTCGCCGCTAGGGGGCAGGTCGAGATCATGACTGGCGGATACTACGAGCCCATTCTGCCTGCCATCCCTGACGATGACAAGCTGGGGCAGATCGAGAAGCTCAGCGATTATATCCGAAGGCGATTGAACTACGAGCCTACCGGCCTCTGGCTGGCAGAGCGCGTTTGGGAACCACACTTGCCCAAGTTGCTCGAGCAGGCGGGTGTGAGTTGGACGGTGCTTGACGACTATCACTTCAAGCGAGCCGGTCTAGGGGACGAAGATCTTTATGGCTACTACATCACCGAAGAGGAAGGGGCGACCGTCAATCTCTTTGGCACCAGCAAGCAGCTTCGCTATTCTATCCCCTGGCGATCGGTGGGCGAGGTGCTTCAGTATCTACAGTCGCAGGCTTCCGAGGAGCCCCGCATCGCCGTCATGGGGGATGATGGCGAGAAGTTCGGCATCTGGCCCTACACCTATGACAAGTGCTGGCAGCAGGGATGGGTGAACGAACTATTCTCCGCCTTTGAGAACAACGCTGATTGGCTTCACACGGTACCGCCAGGAGAGTTCGTAAGACGATACCCGGCTGCCGGTCGCATCTACCTGCCGACTTCTTCCTATGCAGAAATGTCTGAATGGTCGCTGCCGGCGCAGCGAGCCTACGAATACGGACAGCTTTCCCGCCGTCTAGAGGCAGAGGGGCAGGATGGGATCGCCAGCTTTCTTGCCGGCGGTTTCTGGCGCTATTTCATGGTCAAGTATCCCGAAGTGAATCAGATGCACAAGAAAATGCTGCGGGTACACCGAAAAGTGAAAGCGGCCAGGGCACGGAAAGCTGCTGAGAGCGGTCAGCAGGAACTCTGGGCGGGACAGTGCAATTGCGCTTATTGGCATGGCGTCTTTGGCGGCACCTACCTCAACCACGTTCGCAACGCCATCTACGAGCACCTCATTACCGGAGAAACCTTGGCCGATCGTGCTCTCCACGGCGACCGCAACTATCTCCTGATCGACGAGAGCGACTACAATTGCGACGGTAGCCCTGAGCTTACGGTCGACACCCGGCTGCAGTCGGTCTCGCTGAGCCCAGCTCAAGGGGGGAGCATCCTAGAATGGGATCTTCGGCACCCTGCCTACAACCTCACTAACGTTCTGACGCGCCGCCGCGAAGGTTATCATCAACAGTTGCTGAGCGCAGAACGAGCCCCCGCCGAGATGGCGACTGCGGCCGCGAGCAGCACCGCCACTAACATTCACGAAGTGGTGCGAGCCAAGGAAGAAGGTCTCAACGACCGCCTGCACTACGATCGCTATACCAAGCTCTCACTCCTGGATCATCTACTGGCAATGGAGACCACGGCAGAGGATTTCGCTCGGGCCAGAGTTCGGGAACTGGGGGATTTCATTGATGCTTCCTACACCTACACCATCAGACGCCGACGAGAGGCGGCGGAGATCGTGCTGGAGCGCACCGGCCAAGTCGTATCTGACGGCTTCTATCGACGACTGAGCGTGGAGAAACAGCTTTGGATACCGGGCGATCGAGCTGGGTTTGGCCTCCAGTATCGGGTCTTCAACCCAAGCGACAAGGTGGTGAATGGTCGGTTCGGCTCAGAGTGGAACCTCAACCTCTCGGGAGGGACCGACGGCCGAGGGGTTTTTCTACTGGCTGATGGAAGGCCAGTGGAAGGCTGGACTCTTCAATCTACGCTCGACTCTGGAGCCGAAGATCTGGTAGTGGGCAATCGTGACTTAGGTTGGCAAGTACTCATCCATCTGAGTCCAGGTGGAAGAGTCTGGTGCTCGCCGCTGGAGACCATTTCCAATTCTGAGGGCGGCTTCGAGCGCACCTACCAGGGCACCACTTTTCTATTCCATTGGCCGCTCGATTTGGCTCCAGAGGGGCTGTTCCACAAGAGGCTTAATCTGACGGCAGAGCCGCTACCAGCTTGACGTCGACCGCTACGGCAAGCCGCGCGAAGAGTCTCGAGTGGAAAGGCATTCCCGCCAGCGGCATGCGGTTAGCCACGTTCGCGTGACGCACGATGAGCAGGTAGCTGTGGCCGGGAAGCAGAGCCATCGACTCTCGTCTGAGGTCACCTAGCAACCGGCGCGAGTGCTCAGCGAAGAACGCTGAGAAGAGTTGCAGTGGCCGCTTGCCGGGTCGTTGACTTAATTCTGGTTCCCGCAACCCAACCGAGCCGAACTCGCGCTCAGAACAGAGGGTGTTCACCCGCCCTAGTCACCGTTCTTCCCTTGTCTCTCAGCGCCTCGAAGGTTGCGCGCGGTCCCATGCAGACATTCTAGCGTACTTGCCTTTGGGGTTTCGACTGGCCTCAGCAAGGCGAGAACCTCGTTCCGCCCCACCTCGAAGCTGCCATCAACGGCTACTGGTTTGATTAAGAGGCAGTGCTTGGGGTGGTCGGATGTGAGTGTCCGTGCTATCATCTTCGCCAGACCGAGGCGAAGGAGCCGTCGGATCAGGAGATACAGGATGAAGCGTTCGGACAGTCTGGCAAGGCTGGGTGAGTTCTATGATATCGTGATCGTCGGCGGGGGTGCGACCGGCCTGGGAGCAGCTGTAGATGCAGCGAGCCGCCGCTACCGCGTCCTATTGGTAGAAGCACGAGACTTCGCTCAGGGGACTAGCTCCCGTAGCACGAAGCTGGTCCACGGCGGTGTGCGATACTTGGCGCAAGGGAACATTCGGCTGGTACGCGAGGCCCTAATTGAGAGAGGACTTCTCGTCCACAATGCACCTCACCTGGTGAGCGAGTTGCGCTTTCTAGTCCCTGCATATGAATGGTGGCAAAAGCCCTTCTACGGGGTGGGGTTGACGTTCTACGACGTACTGGCTGGCTCACTGGGGCTGAAGGGGACCGCGTTTGTGGATGCCGCAAATGCTCTGCAATTGGTGCCTACCCTGTTGCCCGAGCGGCTCCGAGGCGGTGTACTCTACAGTGACGCTCAGTTCAATGATACTCGCTTGGCTATCAGTCTGGCCCGCACGGCGGAAGCCCTGGGGGCAACTCTTCTGAACTATGCGCAAGTGACGGCGCTCCTGAAACAGGGGGAGAAGCTTAGCGGAGTGGTAGTCCGTGATGCCGAGAGCGGACGCGAGTACACGGTGCGGGCTCGCTGTGTGGTAAACGCTGCCGGCGTCTTCTGCGATGCCGTGCGCCGCCTTGATGACCCGAGCGCCACACCAATCGTGGCTGTCAGCCAGGGGATTCATCTCGTACTAGATCGGCGCTTCCTGCCTGGAACGACGGCTGTCATGGTTCCCAAGACTGACGACGGCCGCGTCTTCTTCTGCGTTCCCTGGCAAGGGCGAACACTCCTGGGAACCACTGATACGCCGGTGCCCGGGCCCGACGAAGAGCCGGCACCGCTCGCGGCCGAGGTGGAGTTCGTGCTGAAGCACGCTGGCCGCTATCTGGTTGAAAAGCCGACCGAATCCGATGTGCTGTCTGCCTATGCTGGCCTGCGGCCGCTTGTCAAAGGAAGCACAGACAGGACATCGGCGCTTAGCCGCGACCATACCTTGCTGGTCAGCCCCTCAGGACTGGTCTCCATAACGGGCGGCAAGTGGACGACTTACCGTCGGATGGCGGAGGCAGCCGTCAATGCCGCCGCCTCTGTGGCCGGTTTGCCTCGACGAGCTTGTCCCACCAGAAATCTCAAGCTGTATGGCGCGGAGGGAACTCACGCTCAGTGGAAGGAGTTGGCAGCAACGTCGGCCGAGATCGGCAGCTATGAGGCGCTTTACCCGGGCCGTTTACACCCTCGGCTGCCCTACACTCGAGCAATGGCTGCCTTCGTTATCGAGAACGAGATGCCCGTGAAGCTAGAGGATGTTCTCTCGCGGCGTCTGCGAGCGCTGATCCTGGACTGTGCGGCTTCGTTGGAGGTGGCGCCAACGGTCGCTCGCCTGATGGCGAATCTGCAGGGCCGGGACGAAGCGTGGGTGGAGCGAGAGGTGTCTGATTACCAGCGTCTCGCCAGCCTCTATCGCCTGCCAACTGCTCTATCAAGTGCCAACTAAAGAATCCCTGGGATGCGTAGCCCACCCGTGATAGCGCCCAGGCGCTTGGCAGCTAGCTCGCGCGACTTGGCGGCCGCCTCGTTGACGGCGGTCAACACGAGGTCTTCCAGCGTCTCCACATCCTCGGGGTCTACTGCCTCAGGTGAGATCTTGATCGACTTGACCTCTTGGTGTCCGTTCATAACAACGGTAACAGCTCCGCCTCCGGCGCTCGCTTCCACTGTCTCGTTCGCCAGTTCTTCTTGCATCTTCATCAGCTTTGCCTGCATCTGGCGGATCACGTTCGGCTGCATTCTGGTCTCCTTAGTTGGGATGGGCTGCCTCGGACATAGTAGATGTAAACGGTCGGTATCTGGAGGCACGTCTCGGCCTCAACCTGATGGCTTACCCCCCGGCCTCGATTCAAACGGGCCCATATTCACTCGGCGGATACGTGCTCCCTGGGCGACTGAGTATTGTACGAGCGGGTCTTCGGTGATGTCGGCGTTTTGCTCACGCTGAACATTGTTGGCGAGCGTGCAGCGAAGAAAACACTTCCTGCCCAGCACCTCACCGATCACCCTCTCGACCAGCACTCTGCTCTTGGCCTCCTCGATGGCCTGCTGATGGAAGCGATGGCTGAAGCCCACTACCAGCGTGTCTCCCTCTATTCCGACCGGCCAGGAGGAGCGTAGCAGTGCCTGAATCCGCTTGTTGACCGCTCCCATAGCCTCAATGACCTGCCTCCACTCCTGTTCAAGCTGCGTGCCCTGGGCAGTCAAACCCACAGGTGGGGTCGTGCTGGCTGGTGTCTCCGCCCTCTTGATCGTTTCAGCTGACGTCGCTGGAGAAGTGGCTGGCCGAACTCGTTCTGTCGGTATCTCAACGGTCTTGGCCGATGAGTCGTCCCCTGCGGGAACGCGCACGGGTTCTTCGCTGAGTGACGGACCGAGGCGATGATGCGGCTGGGAAGAAAACTCGCCCGCCGTCGGATGTGGGCGTTGGTGTGCGCTGACCGGCACGGCTCTGCCATCCTCCATCACTGCTTCCACCAGCGCCAACTCGAGTGGGAGCTGGGGATGAACAGTGGCGCGAAGTGCCACTTCGGCCCCCTGAAAAAGCTTCACAGCGCGCACCGTGCGTTCCAGAGGGACAGTGCGGGCCAGGTCGCGCAGTGCCTCCATTTCTTCCGCTGTTGCGTCAACCAAGTCTGCCTGGTCGCCGCCGAGCTGCAAGAGCATGACTTTCCGCAAGTACTCGACCACCTCGCGGCAGAACTGGCGCAGGTCGTTTCCTTCGACTACCACCTGATTGATGAGGCGAAGACCCTCGGCCAACTGGCGCTCCAATACAAGCCGAGCGAGGCCACGCACGCTTTCCCACTCGCCTACACCCAGGGCTGCTCGTACCTCGGTCTGGCCAAAACGCGGGCCGCTGTAGGCCACCAATTGATCCAACAGGCTTACGGCATCGCGCAGGCTGCCCGTGGCTGCTCGCGCGATCAGCTCTAGTGCCCCCGGCTCCACTTCCAGCCCCTCGCGCTCAGCGATGAAGCGCAGTCGCTCGACTATGACTGGCAAGGAAGGCCGACGGAAGTCGAAGCGCTGGCAACGGGAAAGAATGGTGGGCGGTAGGCGCTGAGCTTCGGTGGTGGCCAGGATGAAAATGACGTGGGCGGGAGGCTCTTCGAGTGTCTTGAGCAGCGCGTTGCAGGCCTCAGTAGTGAGCATGTGGGCTTCGTCAAGAATGTAGAACTTGTAGCGGGCCTGACTGGGTGCGAGGTTCACTTTCTCGCGTAGGTCGCGAATCTCGTCTATTCCTCGGTTAGAAGCAGCGTCGAGCTCAATGACGTCGAGACAGCGGTTCTCGTTGATGGCAACGCAGAGGTCGCACTCGTTGCAAGGCTCACCCCGGCCGTTGCGCTGGCAGTTTACGGCTTTGGCGAGCACGCGGGCGGTAGAAGTCTTCCCGATCCCACGGGGGCCGCAGAATAAGTAGGCGTGACTAAGCCTCCCCAGACTGAGGGCGTTGAGCAGAGTGCGAGTGACGTGTTCCTGGCCCACGATTTCGGCGAAGGTCTGCGAGCGCCACTTGCGGTAGAAGGAGTGGGACGTCAAGGGGGCCTCCAGCGTGCGACTGTGCCTCTATTATTCAGGAAGCCAGCGGCTTTGTCAATCGCGCCAGCGGATGGACCGCGACAGTTCCACGCTCGACCCGAAGCAAGGTGCAGTTCTCTCGGAAGGAGGGCTCCAACTGTTCCGGGTCGGTGGTAGTGATGAGCACCTGCTGTCTGGGCTCGATGACGCTGAGAACATAAGAACGGCGGTCACGGTCTAGCTCCGAGAGCACATCGTCCAGCAGCAGGATGGGAGGCTCGCCTGTGCACTCGCGCAGATACTGAGTCTCAGCCAGCTTCAACGCGAGGACCACTGTACGCTGCTGGCCACGAGACGCATAGACACTGACTGCTCGCTCGTCAAGAAGAAACGCCACATCGTCACGATGCGGCCCCAGCAATGTTGCTCCGTAGGAGATGTCTCGGGTTCTGCCCTGTTGGAGACGAGTGGAGAAGACTTCGCGGAGTCCCGCTTCCGTGAGAGAGGTAGGCTTGTCGATGGCTGGAGGCGCCACCTCGAGCCCTGCTCTGCTGCTGGAGTCGTTCTGTTGTGGCTCCGGGGCACCATTGGCCGCCTCAACCAACTGCAGGCTGGAGCGATAAATGGCTCGCAACCGCTCCTGACTGGCGGTGAGGCGGCGGTGAAAGTCGGCTGCCAACTGGCTCAAGGTACCGATCGTCTCTTGCCGTTTGCTGAGGATGTAGGCGCCAGCTCGCGCCAACTCCTGGTCCCAATAGACCATCTGGTCGCTGGAGCCGGAATGGTCACGTAGCAGACGAAGCAGGTGATTGCGGCGAGTGAGAACTCGGTTGTAGTGTGCGAGCGCACGCACGTAGCGCGGATCGACTTGGGAGATGGTAACATCAAGGTAGCGACGGCGGATGAGAGGAGGCCCGTCTACCAACTCCATGTCCTGAGGAGAGAACATAACAACGTTGGCAAGGCCAATGAAGTCCAGTGCGCGTTTCGCCACGCCGTTGACTTTGAGCCGTTTGCTCATCCCACGGGCGCCGGAAGCGTATCCACCATTGCTGTTGGCCGTAAGTTTGCTGTCGTCGCTAGCCGCGACCTCCAGGCGTGAGACCTGACCTTCTCGCTCCAGTTCTGCCACCACCCGGAAGTACGGCAAGGGTTCGTCGCGAGCCAGCCAATAGATGAGATCGCGATCCGACGTAGCGCGAAACGACTTGGCGGTAGCCAAGTAGTACAGCGCTTCGAGCAGGTTGCTTTTTCCGGCCGCGTTGTCGCCGCTAACCACCGCTATCCCCGGCGGCAGGTCTAGCTCTAGTCGAGCGTAGTTTCGGAAGTTGGCCAGGGACAGATGACGAACGTGCATCCGGGTGAAGGCCCCTTCTAGTACGGAGTTGGCGGTCAGCAGAGAGATTATAACAGCCCTAGCCGGGGCCAACAACGGTTGATGGGAAGCGGCTGATAATCTCCATGGCTCCGCCCTTAACTACTCATCGCCGGCCCGCGGGCTTTCCTTGACAGGCTCGTCTTCTGTCCCTTACCATCTCCACGAGAATCCGCGAAAAAGCGAGGTTAGTGAATGGATATTACCTGGCTCGGCATCTCGTGCTTTCGACTGCGAGGCAGGGATGGAACTGTATTGACAGACCCATATGCTAAAGCAGGCGGCCAGAGCATGGGCCACCCGACGGCAGATATCGTCACGATCAGTCACCGGCACTCCAACCACGCCAACGTGGCTGGAGTGGGCGGCGCACCGAAGGTGGTCGATGGGCCGGGCGAGTACGAGATCGGGGGCATCGTTATCACCGGCATCTCCACCTTCCACGATGCAGAAAGCGGCCGGAAGCGTGGGCGAAACACTGCCTACCTCATCGAACTGGAGGACGTCCTTGTCTGTCACCTGGGTGACATTGGGCATATCCCGACCACGGAGCAGATAGAGACCATGACCGATGTCGACGTGCTCCTGGTACCGGTCGGAGGCGAAACGACCATCAATGCCGCTCAGGCCGTGGAAGTGGTGAACCTGATCGAGCCGAGAATCGTGGTGCCGATGCACTACGGTGCTGGGGCTGACACTTCTAAGCTGGATCCGGTTGAGCGTTTCTGCCGGGAGATGGGAGTCAAGGAATGGCAAAGCCAATCCAAGCTGACTGTCACCTCCACTAGTCTGCCCGAAGGACCGCAACTCGTCATTCTGGACCAGAAGCGCGCCTAAAGCGGCTGGGCCAGAGGCCCACCCAGAAACGGACTAAACGATATCCTTGCTGAGCGTGCTCAGGAACTCACGGTTATTGGCCGTCTTGGGCATGCGCGCAATCAGCGCCTCGATGCCCTCGGTTCCGCCGATTGCGGCTACCATACGGCGCAGGGTCCAAACCTGGCGCAGGGTGGCCTCGTCCAGCAGGAGCTCCTCGCGGCGTGTCCCCGATCGAGGAATATCGATGGCCGGGAAGACACGCTTTTCGGCTAGCTTGCGGTCGAGCACCAACTCCATATTGCCTGTGCCCTTGAACTCCTCGTAAATGACATCGTCCATACGGCTGCCAGTGTCGATGAGGCAGGTGGCAATGATGGTCAAGCTACCGCCTTCCTCGATATTACGAGCCGCACCGAAGAAGCGCTTGGGCGGGTAGAGGGCCGCCGGGTCGATGCCGCCCGATAGAGTGCGACCGCTGGGAGGGACGATGAGGTTGTAGGCGCGTGAGAGGCGGGTAATGCTGTCGAGCAGAATGACGACGTCTTTGCCGCCTTCCACCAGCCGCTTGGCTCTCTCCAGCGCCATCTCGGCCACGATGCGATGATCTTCCACCGGCTCGTCGAAGGTGGAGCTGACAACCTCACCCTTCACCGACCGTTTGACGTCTGTCACCTCCTCCGGACGCTCACCGATCAAGAGAACAATCAGGTGCACATCTGAGTAGTTGGCAGTGATGCCATTGGCAATATGCTTGAGTACAGTCGTCTTGCCGGCCTTGGGGGGTGAGACGATCAAACCTCGCTGCCCGCGGCCAATAGGAGACACCAAATCGATCAGGCGTTGGGTGAGGTTAGTGGGCGTAGTCTCGAGCTTGAGCATCCTTTCGGGGAAGATGGGAGTGAGGGAGTCGAAGTGAGGGCGTCGCTTGGCCACTTCCGGGTCTAGCCCGTTGACTGCCTCGACCCTGAGCAGACCGTAGTACTTCTCACTCTCCTTGGGTGGCCTGACTTGCCCCGTCACCTGGTCGCCGGTGCGAAGGCCGAATCGACGGATCTGAGACTGAGAGACGTAAATGTCGTTGTTACTGGGGAGGAAATTAGGGTCCTTCCGTAGGAAGCCGTAACCGTCCTCCACGATCTCCAGTACCCCAGTGTCGAATAGATAGCCTTCGTGTTCCGTTTGCGCTTGCAGCAGCTTGAAGACGAGTTCGTGCTTCTTCAAGTTGCTGTAGCCGCTGACGCCGAGCTCCTTCGCCAGGTCCATCAATTCATCGCGGGTCTTGGATTCGAGTTCTGCAATGTTCAGCACTTGCCGCTCCACGGTGGCAGAATGAAGTAACTAATTACGAAACGAACACCAAGGGCTTCCAGACGTGCTCACCACCATTCACCGCAGGCGAAGCAGCCTGGTATGGTTGCTGAGAACGCTCAGAGAGGAGAAGTGCCTAGCGCAGCGATCCAGCACTCCACTACTCAACGAGAAGCCTTAGCGCTCGAATGTCTTCAACAA
>Ga0123519_10017086_pt1 | contig 10012 bp, 8 predicted proteins | sample YelNatPaOPRAMG02_FD_87396 | JGI IMG/M metagenome (GOLD analysis project Ga0123519, IMG submission 87396) | Hot spring microbial communities from Yellowstone National Park - Yellowstone National Park OP-RAMG-02 (version 2) | ecosystem: Environmental > Aquatic > Thermal springs > Hot (42-90C) ...
CGATTACGGGAAAGGTCTACTGCAATTACCCGGATCCCGCCGCTGCCGGCGGAACCGATGGAACCGGCTGAACCGGCTTGATGATTAGCGGACGATAAGCCTGAAAAAAAGCAAATATATGTATTAAATACGCCGTTATGGTTTTAACGCTGTTTACAAACGGCGCTTTTTGTTGTATCATACTGCTTAGTATCGCTTTGATTTCGGGAAGGATTCATTATGGCGGGTAAAAACCAGATCGAGATAGATTATTTGGCTCCGGGCGGAGGCAAAAACAAGAAGAGGAAAGCGGTGAACGGCAAGCTGCTGTTGATATCGGTCGCCTGCGCGCTCGTCGTCTCGCTCGCCGTAATAGCGGCGTTTTTCATGACCGGCGCCGTCTCCGCAGCGAGAATAGTTGATTTCGGGACGGCCGCTGCGGGCGTAAAGATAAACGGCATTGACGTTTCGGGGATGACGAGGGAACAGGTTCTTGAAGCTACCGCGGGAATAGAGCGGGAGCTTCTTAGCAGGGCGAAGTTCTCCCTCGATGTGAACGGCGAAATTCACGAATATAACGCGCAGGATTTCGGCATAGCGTCGGACTATCAGCAGATAATCGACAAAGCCATGGAATTCGGGCATACGGGCGCTTTCGGCGAACGCGAACGGGACTTGCTTAAGGCGAAGAACGAAGGCGTGGATTTCGAGGTGACGCTTTCGGCCGACGAAAACGCCGTTAAAGACGCTCTTGCCGCAATAAAAGCGTCTCTCGACAAGCCTGTCGCCGACGCGACCGTAGAATTTACGCCGTGGGGCCACTCCGCCGACGGGACGCCTTTTTCCCCGGATCTTGCGACGATAAAAGCGATAGTCGAGGCGGAGGCGCGCGGTAAGGAATATACCGGTTATCCGGAGCGCGTGACGATTCCGGAATCCGAAATGCCAAGCCTTTACAGGTACGAATATTATAAGAACGACCATTTCGAGGCGGGCTATAACGCGAAAAAGAAGGAGTTCGTAACCGGTTACAGGCCGCCGAACGCGAACATATCGCGATTCTATTACACTCCCGAATCGCAGGGGCTTTCCGTAGACATGAGCTCGGTGTCCGGACAGATCATGAGCCAGATTAAAAGCGGAAAATATGAGACTATAACCGTTCCGTGCACGATAATAGAGCCTTCGGTAAAACTTGCGGATCTGAAGAAAAACACGCAGCTTATTTCCTCCTGGACTTCGAGCTTTGGCAAACCCTCGCATTATAATTACGACAGGAACTGGAACGTCGCGATGATATCGAGCCTCATCAACAACGGCGGGACGGAGCAGGGAGGGCAGTCTGTGATACTTCCGGGCCAGCAATGGTCGGTAAACACGATAGTCGGCCCGAGGAGTGCGTCCACGGCGGCTAAAATAGGCTGGAAACAGGCGGCGGGTATCGAAAACGGAGGCTATACGCCTCAGTACGGAGGCGGCGTCTGCCAGCTCGGGAGCACGACGTACAACGCCGCGAGGAGGACGGGGCTTACCGTCGCGAAGTTCACTCACCATACGATACCCTCGGACTATATACCGATAGGCATGGACGCGACGCTGAGCACTCCAGCGCCGGATCTCGTGCTCCAAAACGACGGTACAGTGCCATATTATATTGTATCTTACGTAAACCCCACCGAGAAGAACGTTACGGTGGAGATATACGGCCCGTCCCTGACCGATCCGGCAACAGGCAACGACGTCATATATACTTATACTTCCGCCGTAACGGGCAGGTACGGCACTCCGGTTTCAAAAGTTATCGAGTGCACCGTGCCTACGATCGCTCCGGACGGGACGGTAATCGACGGGATAACTTGTCTTGAATATCAGTACGCGTACGACAGGCAGGGGACATACGCGCGCGTCTGGAGGCTCGTTTATTCCCTTGACGGAACGCAGCTCGACTATTCGGTCTTTTCCGACAGGGAGACTTATCCGGTAATAAACGGCACGCTGTATAAATGGACCGGACCGCTTCCCTCGCCGTCTCCTACCGAATCTCCGGCCGAAACGCCTACCGGGTCGCCGACGCAATGAGCTTTGCGCGCGGTAATTCCGCCGGATAATTTTCGAAAAGCGCCGCGATACCGAAAAACGTTTACAGGCGGCGTTTTTATTGTATCATATCGGCGGATTTGCGGCGTTTTTGGAGATAATATGTCCGGGGAAGAAAATAAGGAAGTTCGCGGTATGGAAGACGGTTCCGCCCGGGAAGAGCGCGGAGCGAAAAGAAAACCGGTAAAGATCTTTATTGTCGCGTCGGCGTGCGCGCTCGCGGCCTTGGTCGCCGCGTCCGCGCTTTTTTTGTCCGGCAAACAGGAGGAAACCGTACGCATTGTCGATTTCGGCAGGGCGTTTAACGGCGTTTCGGTCGGAGGCGTCGACATATCCGGAATGACGAGGCGGCAGGCGCTTTCCGCGACGGCCGGGCTCGAAGGGAAGCTTCTTGGGAATCTGAAGTTCACGTTGGACGTAAACGGGACCATGCATGAGTACGGCGCGGACGACATGTGCGTCATAACGGATTACGAGGACGCGCTTTCAAAGGCGCTCATGCACGGCCATGAAGGTTCGTTCGAAGAGAGGCGCGCGGCGATCGAGGACGCCGCAAGCAAGGGAGCGGATTTTCCAATCACGCTGTCGGTCGACGAGGAAAGGCTAAAGACGCGGCTCGCCGTAATAAAAGGAGAGCTCGATACGGCGCCTCAGGATGCGGCCGCGATTTTTACGCCTTGGGGGCACTTGGCGGACGGGACGCCGTACGCTCCCGATTTAAAGACGATAAAAGCGATAGTCGGCGAAGAGGCGCGCGGAAGGGACTACGGTAAATTTCCCGCGCTTGAGAGGATCGATCCCGCGGACATGCCGAATAAATTAAGATATAAGTTTTGGCGGAATTCAAAATACGTCGACGGATATGTGCCGCCGGGCTGGGACATATCGAGGTTCGTGTACCGCGACGCGGTAACCGGAGTCTTTGCCAAAACGGACGAGATAAAAGACGACATCGTAAACGCGGTAAAAACCGGCGATTATTCGGCGATAACGGTTCCCTGCGAAATAACGAGCCCTTCCGTGACGCTCGAAGAAGTCAAGGCCAACACGCAGCTGATTTCCTCCTGGACGTCGAGCTTCAGCGAACATTACGGCTACAACAGGAACTGGAACGTCGCGATGATATCGAGCCTCATCAACAACGGAGGCGCTTCGCCGCAGGGACAGGCCGGGTCGATAATACGCCCCGGAGAGACCTGGTCGGCGAACCTGACCGCGGGCCCGAGGGATTCAAAAACTGCGAAGACGATAGGCTGGAAAAAGGCCGCGGGCATTCAGGACGGCGGGTTTAACCCGCAGGTAGGCGGAGGCGTGTGCCAGCTCGGGAGCACCACGTACAACGCGGCCATAAGGTCGGGGCTTACGGTCGCCGAATTCAACCATCACTCGATACCGTCGAATTATATTCCGATCGGACTGGACGCGACTCTGAACACAAAGCCGAACCTTGATCTTAAGCTCAGAAACGACAACCCCAAGTGGAATTATTATATCGTTTCATACGTCAACCCGAAGGACAAGAACGTTACGGTAGAAATATACGGGCCGCCCGTTATGGACGCGAAATACGGAAACGTAATATACGACTACGTTTCAAAAAGAACCGGGCGGTACGGTTCCGGAAAGACGGTAACGAAAACGACGAAAACGTCGATAGAAGCCCCGGACGGTACGCGCGTCGATAAGGATAATCCGTATTATAAATACTCGTCGGCGAGGAGCGGGACGACGGCGCGCATATGGCGGCGGATTTACGCGCCCGACGGGACGATGCTCGCGGAAGAGATCTTTTCGGAGGTCGAAAAATACCCGCCGGTCGACGGGGTAACATACATGTATGTCGGTAACTGACCGGCGCCGTCAACATAAATGTCGTAATATGCAGAAAATGTGGTGTTGACGAAAAAAACTAACGGTGATATTATTGTTCGTACACAGTTTATTGAAATTGTGTATATTATAATGCAATGGTCAAAAGAACTGATGAAAGAATCCTAACCTGAAGCGATGCCTAATGACATTCAACCTGTGTTATGAAAAGTCATCTCGTCTTAAGAACCATGGAAAAGAAAAAAAGGAGTAAAAATGTTTGAAGACAGAACACTAACTTGTGTGGACTGCGGCGCCGATTTTGTTTTTACCGCATCGGAGCAGGAATTCTTCAGTGAAAAGGGATACGTGAACGATCCCAAGAGGTGCTCGGCCTGCCGTGATACGAGAAAGCGCCAGAGGAGAGACGAACGCCCGATGCACGAGGCGGTATGCGCGGAGTGCGGAGCGAAGACGACCGTTCCTTTCCAGCCCACGGGTGAGAGGCCGGTCTACTGCAGCGATTGCTTCAGGGCAAGAAAGAGCCGCTATTAAAGGGGTCCCCGAATGGCCGATAGGCTTTAGGGGCACGCGGATCAGTTCAAAAAACTAAAATAGCAGCGGAGCGTCCCCGCACTTGATTGAATAGCTTGCGTAAACAGCATTCAATCAAGTGTGGGGACGCTTTTAAATCCGGGTGAAAACGGTTCAAACGAGATGTTTAGCCGTTGCAGATCCCCCCCCGGGCGGCGGCGAGGGGTGTCCGAAAATGCGATTTCGGCATAGGGGTCGTTCCCTGAAATATATGGTATATGTTTTTTGTACACGAATATACGTAGCGGCGGTCATCGGGCGCCATTTATTTTCGATACCCTCGCGGGTAAGAAAACCGAATCTTTCGTGCTATGAGTATTTATGCAGGGCCAAAGATTACTGATTGTGGATAAAGGGAATAATTGTTATAATAAATCGAAAAAACGCCGAATAAATGAGGGCAATAAGATTTAAAGGGGGGATATTTATGCCTTATATCCCATGCGAACATGCAAAATACAATCTCTTGCCCCTGTGCCGCAAATATGGAGGCGAAGTGTTCAGTTATCCGTGTCAGGAATTGCAGCAAATTGAAGCCCTTTTACCCAAAGGTGAACTTCTGATTCCATATGGATATGCAAGTTATCAGGAGTATGATTTAAAGATTGACGAGTATGTTTTAAAGTATGGTCTTACTGATAATAATCTGAATGAAATTGGCAGGATGCTCTGTTCATATAAGGATTTGGTTCATAGAATGAACATCAAAGAAAATTGGTCTGTTGTTAAATATATGGGTGAAACTATGCCGGGATTGTTCCTGACAAAAGGCAAATACTATTATTGGCCTTGTTCTGAAGAGCGTCCTGTATATGAAGGGGTAATCGATGACGAGGAATTCACATCGTACCTATACCCGACAGGATCGGCGCTATGGGAAATCGCAGAAGACCCTCTTGGCATGGCCGGAAGAACGTTGTTATGCGTACAAAGGGGTGGATCGCTATTAAACATATGGAGGCATAAATGATCATCAGAAATTCCTATGCCGAGGTGAATATAACCGATGTTACGCCTGCGAAAGAACTAAAAAAAGACCAATATGACGCCGTTTTTGAAACCGAGCCAAGCTATGAAGAATAAAGGCGTGCTTTTTCCGTAACTATTACAGGTGCAAAAACATACCGTTACTTGCTCATAAACTATTGTTTTGCCCAGCCTGATAATTGCGCTGTCCTTGATAATGACAGGCTTATTGTATTAATGGATGATATTCTATACGTTTTTAATGTAAATACGGGCCATTTGATACTTCAAAAGCATTATGATCAATTTTGCACATACTTCGAGATTTACCCGTTTGACGATGCGTATGTCATTTACGGCGAGTGTGAAATAGTTAAACTTAATAGAGACTATGAAATCGAACGGCGTTTTAGCGGGTGCGATATATTTGTCAGGCGAAGCGGGGATGATAATGCATTTATGATTAATGGAGATACAATTCAGTTATTTGATTTCTACGATAATTACTATGAAATAGATAAAAATGGAAAGCTGATTAAAGAGATACTTTCAAATAATGAGTAGATATATTCAGCTGATCTAAAAAAGTTACAGGTGATACAATTCGCGTATAATGGACACGCTAAAGGAGTATTGTTCGTCTATACAAAATGTCCATAAAGAAGATAACGGTAAAATACTGCGGCGAATGACATGGAAGTTAAAATTTATTAGACAGAAGGGATGTCTTATGGCCGTATTGACATGCGATTATTATTCATTGGCGAGAAAAGGGTTCGTCTCGATGGCGGTAATATTGCCGATAGAACGGTTGCCAGTCGGGCATGACCCGGCGATTTATACCGCCGGAGCCTATCCCGCGATCTATCTGCTTCACGGATATTCGGGCAACCGCAACGATTGGCTGTTTCGCTCGCGTATTGAGGAATGGGCTCAGAAATACGGATACGCAGTAGTCATGCCGGACGGAGCCAACCGGTTTTATCTTGATAACGACGAAACGGGGGAGCTTTACGGTGCGTTTATCGGTGAGGAATTGGTCGATGTGACACGCCGGATGTTTCCGCTTTCGCATAAACGCGAAGACACGGCGATTGCCGGCATGTCTATGGGCGGTTACGGCGCGATCCGCAACGGACTAAAATACAACGAAATATTCGGATCAATTATCGCGTTTTCTTCCGCGCTGATTACGGACGAGGTGGCGGCAATGCGGCCCGGCGTCGGAAACGGGATGGCTCCATACGGCTATTACCGGCATACGTTTGGCGATCTTGGAAAACTGCGTGAAAGCGACAAGGATCCGAAGCATCTTGCAAAGATATGCAAGGATTCGAATTCCCATATCCCGCGATTATTTATGGCTTGCGGCTCGGAAGATTTTTTATACGACCGAAACGTTGACTACCACGAATATCTTGAAACCATTGGCTATTCCCATGAGTGGCGGGTGGAGAAGGGCGGACATGATTTCGATTTCTGGAATAAGGCTATGTTAGCTGCGCTGGAATGGCTGACGGGGCAATAAGGGCCGCGCCGGTTTAAAGTCAAAATATAAAGCCCCGATTGCTTTTTTCAAAAGGGGCCTTACGGATCGCCGTGCTAAGAACGGGTTTTGTTTTTGACTGCGTGAATTTGCGCTATATCTCGCTTTCGGATTCATTCAGTTTGAACCTGCCGACCATTTCCTTAAGAATATTTGCCCGGACGGAGAGCTGTTCGGAGAAACCTGCGGTTTCCTGGGACGTCGCTGAGTTTGTCTGAACTACACGCGACAATTGCTCTATGCCTTTGCTTATTTTTTCTATACCCTCGGCCTGTTCGATCGATGCCGCCGCTATCTCGTCTGAAAGCTCGACGGTCTTCTCAACACCCTCGACTATTTTAAGAAGCGCTTTTGCGGCTTCGTCCGCTATTTCCGCCCCCGCACCAGTTTTTTGAGACGAATTCTCAATAAGCGCGGCGGTTTCCCGCGCCGCATTCGTAGTCCTCGCGGCAAGGCCCCTTATCTCGTCTGCGACTACGGCAAAACCTTTGCCGTACGTACCCGCTTTCGCGGCCTCTATCGCGGCGTTCAACGACAAGATATTCGTCTGGAACGCTATGTCGTCTATTACCTTTATTATTTTTGAAATATTTTTTGACGCTTCGTATATCTCCTGCATCGCGCTCTGCAATGTCTGCATTTTTCCTTTGCCGATTAACGCATTATTCTTGGCGGCAAGCGATATCCCGTTAGCCAGATTCGCCCTCTCGGCGTTGCGCGCAGTCTGTTTTGACATTTCCGACAGGGAGGCGTTGAGTTCCTCAAGAGCGCCGGACTGCGCCGTCACTCCCTTCGAAATCGTCAGGCTCGCATTTGAAAGCTGCATCGAACCAACCGCAACTTCCTGCGCCGCGAGATCAATATCGCGAAGCACGCCGGAGAACGCATTGATTGATTTGTTTATCGCCTCTTTCAGCACAATGAAGTCGCCCTTAAATTCCTGTTCGATTTTCCGGTCAAGTTCGCCAGCCGCTATTTTACCGAGCACTTCAGATATTTCGCCTATATAACTGTTCAATATGCCGATCGTGTTGTTGACGCTCTTTTTAATCATTTCAAAGTCGCCCTCAAAGTTTCCGCTTACGGCGACATTGAGGTTACCGTCCGCAAGCTGTTCAAGCGCGTTCGAGGATTCGATTATCGGCGAGATCATCGCGTCTAACGTCGCATTAATACCTTCGACTATTTTGCGGTAGGCCCCTTGATGTTTGCCGGCGTCGGCCCGAACAGAGAGCCTCCCTTGCGTTGCGGCGGTTATCAGCATATCCGTGTCTTCAGACAAATCCCGTATAACTTTAAGGATTTTCCTGAACGCCTCGCGCATCTGCCCCACTTCGTCCTTAGTATCCGCGCCTGAAACGTCGATGTCCGTTTCTCCGGCGGCAAGAAGTTTAAAATTGTCGGTCATCTTCTTTATCGGTCTGCTTATGTTCCCCGCGATGAATATCCCGATTAGCGCCGATAGCGCAAGGACTGCTCCGCAAGTTAAAATCGTGATAAGCAGGACCGTATTCGAAGTTTTTATTGATTCGTTCGAAACGATCTCGGCGTTGCAAGTGACCGAAAACATGAGCGAATCGAACGCCCTTTGCGCGCCGATCTCTGCGTTTTTTAGTTCCCCGGACGCCAGTGAATCCAAAACGGGCTGCTTGTCCCCCGACTTAAGTTTGGACGTAGCATCAAAAAGGCATCGTTTATACGCATTGTATTTTGAAACCATGTTGCTATAATCAGAGGCGTATTCCCGCGGTATCGCGGATTCGAGCTTTTTCAGATCCGCCGCTATCATGCTGTCGGAACCTTTTATGTTTGAAATACAGAGGGACATTTCGTTTTCAAATAGAAGCGCATGGCGCAGATTTGTCTTTTCATTATCAAATTCCTTGATTATATTCGCAAGGTTTTTTGTCGGCATGACCACGTCCGAATAAAGCGATTTCACAGTACCGCTGACTCTATTAATATTCATTGCCGCGTAAGCTACCATCGACGCGCTCAAAAGAGCGATGATAAGAAATCCGGCCAGCAGTTTCGGAGCTATTCTGATGTTCCCGAAATTAAACATGCGCCGCCGTTTGGAACCGCCAGATTTCACTTTCCGTTTCGCTTTTTCCAACGTGTCGGTCTTATGCGCTAAGTGCGTTTCATGATTTTTCTGTCCGAACATTTTCATTAGACATTTCCTCCGTAAAAACAGGGTTTCATTTTTATTAATCGTTATTTGTTTAGAAAAGTTAACCGATTGACATAGAGATTAGTATTTTAGCTTGGCATAAGCGAAAAAGGATTCGCAAAAAACCGTTTAATATTAATTTGATGCAATTAATATGGTAAAAAAATAATATATATGAAGCCATGAGGTGTGAATTTAATTATGTCAAACAGTTGACATGCCAAGGACGCTGATATAAAGTATTAGCGGACAAAAGAATGTCCGCAACCGAAGACTATTTTTAAATACGTTACAATGCGGGAGAATAGATCGATGAAGGGCGATATTATCATAGTCGAACAACACCACGTCCGCGCCGCGCAAAAAATCGCGTCGCATATACTGCCAACGATACTGAACGGGAAAGGAAGATATGTGGTAACGGTTTCAGGCGAATCGGGCAGTGGAAAATCGGAAACGGCCAAAGCCTTAAGCGACGCGCTTGGCGCAAGAAATATAGCTTGCGCGGTTTTGGCTCAGGACGATTATTTCATATTGCCGCCGAAGCAGAACGATAAAAAAAGAAGGCAGGACGACGCCTGGCTGGGACCTCACGCGGAGGTCAATATGAACCTGTTGAACCGGCATATTCTTGAGGCTTTGAATGGCGCGGATAAAATTTCAAAACCGCTTGTGGATTACGACAACGACAGCATATCCGAGGAAACTCTCAGTCTTGAAGGCGTAAAAGTATTGATAATCGAAGGCACATATACCGCTTTGCTGAGGCATGTCGACTGCAGAGTATTTATAAACAGAAACAGACTCGACACATTGGAACACAGGAAAAAGAGGAACCGCGGGAACGA
>Ga0123519_10017087_pt1 | contig 10012 bp, 9 predicted proteins | sample YelNatPaOPRAMG02_FD_87396 | JGI IMG/M metagenome (GOLD analysis project Ga0123519, IMG submission 87396) | Hot spring microbial communities from Yellowstone National Park - Yellowstone National Park OP-RAMG-02 (version 2) | ecosystem: Environmental > Aquatic > Thermal springs > Hot (42-90C) ...
AAGTACCTACATTCCAAAAATAATCGGTTGAATGAGCAAAAAGAAAAATATGGCCTCCTTCTCCTGGGAAAGCGGTGCCAGCAGCATGAGCAACACCTTCCTTTAAGGCGGCAAGGTAAGTAGCTTCATTAGTTGTATCAATATTAGCAAGAATCTTGGCATTGGCGCCGATTTTGGGAATAACGATGCTAAAAAAAGGGTCTTCGGGCACCAAAAACTCCACCGAGTTGATGTTCAAAGCCTTAGCCAAAAGGCCTCTTTTTTCTGGAGTTGGTTTCTCGTCTAAATGTTTGTTATCGGCTATAATGTATTTTTTTTTAACGGCGTTGTCGATGAAATATCTTATCTCTTCTCTTGCTGGTTTATAAAAGGTTTTGGCTATCATAAAAACCGATGACAAGATCAAAAAATTGCCGATTGTGCGCAGTATTAGAATTTTGACATATTCGCTCGTCCGTATGTTTTGAAGATGATGTTTTAATTTAAATCTCACAGAATGCTTTAACAACTTTTAATTTGAAAAGTCATAGCGGTCTGCTCCAATCATTAACTCATCGTTCTCTTATATTCTATCATAATCTCAATCTTAAAACTTGAAGCGTTTGCTGAAACAAAAGAAGTTTTTTTAAAAAAAATCAAGACCAACGAATAAAGACAGTGCCGCTAGAGGGAATCGAACCCCCATCTTACCCTTAGGACGGGTCTGCTCTATCCGTTGAGCTATAGCAGCATAGATAGCGGATATGATATTTTATCAAAATATCCACCACTTTTAAACCCTTGTTATTTGAAGAGCGATTGCTATAATTATATTTATGTTTATCGTCATTGAAGGCATCGACGGCGCCGGCTGCGAAACTCAAGCCAAATTGGTCGCTGATAAATTGCAGAAGACCGGAAAAATGGTCTCCCTAATCAAATATCCAAACTACTCTTCACCAATTGGACAAATGATCAAAAAATTTTTATATGAAAATGAGGTTCTGACAGCCCAAGAACAGTTTTTGCTCTATAGCCTTCAATTTGTTTTTGATACCCAATTTATTAAAAAAGAAACAGAAAAAGGCTTCCTAGTTGCCGATAGATATTTTACCTCAACCTTATGTTATCAAATCCTTGAAGGAGTTGAGGAAAAAACTGCCTTGCGTTTTGCCGCCGATTTTGGCATAATTAAACCTGATTTTGTTTTTTATCTTGATGTTGCTCCGCCTGTTGCCGCCAAAAGAAAGTTTGGCGAGAACAAAATCCTTAATTTTCGGGAAAAAGATTTTCAGTTCATGGAAAAAACTTACGCGAAGTACAACGATCTGGTTAAAAGAGGCGTCTGGACAAAGTGGGAGAGAATAAACGGCGAGCGCGAACCCGATGTGATAGCAGAAGAGATTGTTAATAAAATTAAAACTTAAAAGGCTAACGCACTTATTAACGAAAAGAAACTTAAAATTAAATCAATCTATGGATGACTTTATCGAACGAACGTTAATTATAATTAAACCAGACGCAGTTCAACGCGGCCTGATTGGTACGATTTTCGAATTTTTTGAAAACATCGGCCTCAAACTACTTGTCGCCAAAATGGTTCGTCCAGAAGAAGATGTTATCAGAAAACATTATCCCGGCACTAAAGAATGGGTCATTGAGATGGGTCAGAAAACTCTGACTAGTTTCAAAAATTCCGGAATCGATGTTAAAAAAACGATGGGAACAGATGACCCTTACCAGCTGGGAAAGTTTGTTTATGACCGATTAATCAAATACTGGCAGGAAGGGCCAATAATTGTTTCTGTCTGGGAAGGACCTCATGCGATTGAAATTGCCAGGAAAATAAGAGGTCATACCATTCCCTATCTTTCGCCTCCAGGCACTATTCATGCTTTTTATTCTTATGATTCTTCTCCTCTTTCGGCTAGCCTTAACCGAGTAGTAAAAACCTTTATTCATGCATCGGGCAATAAAGACGAAGCTCAGCGTGAAATCAAATATTGGTTTGGCAACATGGAATTTAAAAATTACGAACGTGATATTGATAAACTTTATTTAAAATAAATCCGACGATCTTAAAATTACATCTATGGAAAAACAGCAAGCATTAATAATCATCAAACCAGACGCAGTTCAACGCGGCCTGATTGGTAAGGTTGTCAAACGTTTTGAACAAGCAGGATTGAAAATTGTTGGTTTTAAATTTGACTGGGCTTCAGAAGAAAAAATCATTACGCATTATCCCTCAAGAGAAGATTGGTTTAGAAAGGTTGGCGAACGGACGTTAACCAACTATGCCAAAAAGGGGCTAGATGCCAAAAAACTTTTAGGAACAGATGACGCGCTTGAGATCGGGAAAATGGTCAAGAGGTGGCTTATTGACTATCTTCGCGAATCTCCTCTTCTTTTGATGGTTGTTGAAGGCTATGAAGCTATTGAAATCGTCCGTAAACTTTCCGGCAACACCATCCCGCTTTTGGCAGCTCCGGGCACGATCAGAGGCGATTTTTCCATTGACAATATCGATCTGGCCAACGCCAACCGTCGACCCCTTCGCAATATCATCCACGCCTCGGACACCCTTGAAGATAGTAAAAGAGAAATAGAGATCTGGTTTACTCCAAAGGAACTTTTCTCTTATAAACGGGCAGATGAGGAGATAATGTTTAAACTCAAACAATAACTCATATTAATTGTAAACGAACAATCAGATTAGTTGGAAATTGGTTATTGTCCTTTTTACCTTTTCTTCAAATTCTTCTACCGTTCCGTTATTCGTCAATACATAGTCAGCCATTTTCATGCATCTTCCCACCTGTTGTCCTGATTTTCCCTGTCCTACTCCCCAATCTCTTTTGTCAACTGCCAAAAATTCTTCCCATGTTTTCGGATCCCAAGATTTCTTTCTTTGCAAAACCCGCTCGAACCTAGTTTTTCTTTTGGCTTTGATGCCGATGAGGATAAAATGAGGTAAAGTTTTAAAATATTTTATTTCCGCCGGATTTCTTATTCCTTCAATGATAATCTTCCGACCGTAATTTTTTTTCACCATCTCAATTGCCTTTCTGGCTAAAATATCATCGCCATACTTTTTCCGCAATTCATCGCCCAAATCCTGTAGAGTCTTCCGGGTAAACCGGCTTACGTGCTTTTTTTTAAGTTCTTGATGAATAATTGAGGATAAAGAAAATGGCTGAAAGCCATAATTTTTGATAAAAAAATCAGTTAGAACCCGTTTTCCTGAGGCAATTTGACCAATTACTCCAATAAAAATTCGTTCTTTAGTCATGACATGATTATATCAATTCAAAAACCATATATCCGATTAACAAAAACAATTACCTTCTCACCGTAAAAAAGCATCATTGCTGTTCCCAATGCCAGAAATGGCCCAAAAGCAATCTTACTTTTGAGTTTTACTTGCTTAAAAAGAATCATGATTAAACCCACCAAAGCTCCAGAAATAAAAGCTAAATATAAGGAAATTAGACCTGATTTTATTCCAAGCAAAAATCCGATTGTAAAGGCAAGTTTGACGTCACCAAACCCCATCCCCCGACCGTGTGTCAAAAGATAAAGAAGAAGTATTGGAGTCATTACTAAAAGTGCCGCCAACACGCGGTTGACAAAAAAAAGCGGACTAACATCTTTACCGATGGCAAAAAGGGAAAAGACGAAAAAAGCAATCTGAAGCGAATCTGGAATTATCTGATATTTTAAATCAGTGAAAATGACCACAATCAAACAAGCAATAATACCAAGATAAGCTATTCTAACTAAATGTTCTATCCCTTTTTGAACAGGATTACTTAAACTTTCTCCTATTGGCAGATAAACCCATGCAACAACAAACATAACGGCCGTTAAAATTTCAACTATTGGATATATTGGTGAAATTTTCTTTTTGCAGTAACGACACCTACCCTTAAGGACTAAAAAGGAAAAAACAGGAATTAGATCAAGGTAAGAAAGTTTGTGGCTGCAGTGATCGCAGTGAGAACGCCCGGATATTCCCTCAAAGTTCGGCAAACGATCAATTAACACATTTAGAAATGAACCTATTGCAAGCCCGAAAATAAAAAGAAAAAGATAAAACATGTTAGATACTTAATATCCTATCAAAATCCTTGCTCTTTTCAAATGGACCAATGAGAGAGAAATTGAGATTTTTTGGTTTAAAGAGTTTATCGGCCAGATCAACTACCTCTTCTAACTTAACTGCGTTAAGCTTCCTTATAACTTCGTCAGGCGTTTCGATTTTATCCTCCAATAACGCTGGTGTACCTAAAAAACTAGCTAGTCTGTAGGAATCTTCAAGAGCCAGAAGCAATCTGCCTTTAACCATTTCCTTAGCTCTAACAAATTCGTCTTGAGTGATCCTGCCTTTAGCGATATTCCTATGTTCATCCAACGTCACTGTAATCGCTTCGCGAAGATTTTCCAAATTATTACCTACGCCCGCTTGAGTTGAGATACTGCCGGTATCCTGATAAAGAGAAGTACTGGTGGAAATATAATAAGCCAATCCCCTTCTTTCCCTTACCTCGATAAAAAGCCTTGATGAAGCGCCTCCGCCAAGAAGAGTTGCCAGAAGCGATAGAGTATATTTGCCGGGATCAAATAATGAAAAGGCGCGGAAACCTAGCACAAAGTGTGTTTGCTCCGTTTTTTTATGTTTGATCAAGTTTTGAGGGGTTTTTTGAACTTTTTTAACTATTTTAAATACCGCCTTCTTCCCTTGTTGCCAACCACCAAATTTATCCTTGATAATCTCAAGATAGTTGCCATTTTCTTTCAAACCGCCAGCAATCACCAAAACTGCATTTTTCGGATGATAAAGATTTCTCATGTAATCGGTAAAAGTCTTGCGATTAAAAGTGACAACTGTATCTTTTCTACCGATAACATCAAAACCAAGAGGGTTACCCTTATAGATCAAATTTTCAAAAAGCTCGCCCACTTGACTTTGAGGCATGTCTTCATACATATTGATTTCCTGAACTATCACTCCTTTTTCCCGATCGATCTCCTCTTCCGATAGAATAGGATTGAGGATCATATCGGCAAGAACATCAATAACTGTATCAAAATGTTCAACTGTCGCTTTTATCCAATAACCAGTATGGTCTTTAGTGGTAAATGCATTGAAAACGCCGCCTAATCCTTCAATGGTTGAAGCGAGGATAAGCGAGTTAGGATATTTTTTCGAACCTTTGAAGGCCATGTGTTCAAAAAAGTGAGCAATCCCATTATTTTTTTCGTTTTCATAACGCGAACCAGCGCCAACGAGAAGAAGAGCAGATAAAGTAGGAAAAGTCCCTGTATCAATAAGTATTACTCGAAGACCGTTATCAAGGGTAAAAAACTGATGTTTCATTCTACAATTTTACTCTTATTTACTGCCAAGCTCAAGTCAATAAAAAGGCGACCTACATATTCCGCTTCCTATTGTTTTTAAGCTGAAAATCGGGTAAAATAAATAGTCTTCTTGGGCCCGTAGCTCAACTGGCAGAGCAGCAGCCTTTTAAGCTGTTGGTTCAGGGTTCGAGTCCCTGCGGGCTCACATGGAGAAACGTCCACAAAATGGCGGACGCTTATTAAAAATAGCTTAATATATCAACCTCGTGCTTTTGAGTTATCAGACCCTGATTTACCTTTCATAAAGCAGAATTTACCCAACAATCGGTAAATTCGGTAAATTTAGCAAACTTCCTTTTAAGAATATATCCTCCGGCTTAAAAATACTTATTTGTTGCGGCCGCTATTGATAAGTAATATTGGCGATAATAAAGAAGCTTTAGAGGCGAAATATAAATCCGACCTTTGGTAAATTTCCCCAAAGAATTAATTTCCCCATAAAATTTTTGTCATTAGCTATCCTGATGATAAAATAAATAACCAACGGTAAAAGAATACCATTTAAAGACTGGGTAAAAAATACCATTTCAAACAGTGAAATTGACGGGATAAAAACAATGAACGCTGCTATAACCAATTGAATAATAAAAGAGGTGTAAAAACTTCTTCCTTTGGTAAATAAAACATCCAAACTCCCTTCAAAGCCAAAAATTTTCGTATAAGCGTAAGCGGTAGATAAACATACCTTCAGAATACTCTTAATCGCCGCATTCACCAGTCCGAAAGCGAAAAGAATCTCAGCAAATTCTCCTGCGAAAGGTCTGACAGTCATTACTGCTTGCTCTCCGATAGCAAGAGAAATTCATCGCGTAAATAAGCTGGCCGCGGTGGTAACAATGATGAAAAATAAAAAAAGCTTGTAGTTAGGACGCCGAAGTATGACTCCAGTTGGGTATATTTAAGTTTGTCCGGAGAAATTTTTTTAACAATATAAGAACTTTTGACTAGGAAAAGCTACCAAGGAGTAAACGTAATGCCTAAAGTAGCTACGCTTGCAAGAATAAATTCTTTATTCATTTTGAAACTAATTGGCAGAAAAAGATTAGTCAAAGCCTGCGACCAGCTGAAACCGACTTTAAAAGTGGAAAAAATGTATGTCAAGTAAAATAATATAAAAATATTAATATTAAAAAAATTTTCTGAATAAAATCATAGTTCCCTTTGATTGAGGCAATTATTGAAACAAGCACAAAAGCAGTGACTGCCTAAACAATTGGTATCTCCAACATTTCAAGTGTAATTTTTAAACTCAAAAAAGTTGGTAATCACTGTCCCAAAGTTGACTATCACCAATACTATAAAGACAAAAAGCGCTGTTTTGATCCCATAATTTTTTCTGATATGTGCTCCCAAACCCTTGCCTGTAACGATAGCGATTCTGACCGAGGTTTTTTTGAATCAAGGCAGAGATTATTGTTATCAAAACTAACTAAAAATAAAAAGAATAGAATATCCAAATTTAGCTCTTGCCAAGGCATAAGTGACTATTCCAACAGCGTCATTGTCCGCTACTGCGGTAGTCAACCTGGGTCTAAGATAGCCAAAAAAATCAAAATTTTTCTTTTTATTTTAGATAAATAATCCATAGACCGATAAATCTTATCGCTTTAGGACGAAATTGAGGATTTTGCCAGGGATATAAACTTCTTTATATTCTTTTTCTCCGATATACTTTCTTACCCGCTCTTCTGCCAAAGCTTTTTGAACGACAGCTTCTTTTGAAAGATTAGAGGCTAGAACAATTATCACCGCTCTTAAGCGGCCGTTAACTTGCACCGGAATTCTCACTTTTTCCTCAAGAAGTGCTTTGGCTTCAAACTGTGGCCAGGAAGAAAGATGGATTGACTCTTTTTCGCCTAAAACATTTCTCCAGATTTCCTCGGTGATAAAAGGCGCAAAAGGAGCCAGGATTTGAAGAAAAGCTTTTGCATTTTTAACCGACAGTGTGTTTATATCAGCTTCATCATGCGTATTGTTGTTATATTGTTTTATTCTTTTATTATTATTTTTTACTTTTGATTTGTAATTTTGATATTTGATATTTGATATTTGGTTTTTAATACTTGCTTCCCAATCGTTGACAAATTCCATCATAGCCGCAATTGCGGTATTGAATTTTTGGTGTTCAAGATCTTTGGTCACTCTTGCTATTGTCCTGTGCAACTTAATAACCAATTGTCTGTCTTCTTCTTTATGATTTCTTTTGTTTGGATTTTGAAATTGTTCGTGATAAAGCTTCCATATCCGTGTCAAAAACCGGAATGCACCTTGAAGCGTCGCGGTTGACCAAGCGTTTTCCTGATTGAAAGGCGCCATAAACATCTCATAAAGCCGCAGCGTATCAGCACCATACTCGGCCACAATCTCATCAGGATTAATAACATTGCCAAAGGACTTGCTCATTTTGCGCCGATCAGACGCCAAAACCATACCAACGTTACGAAGACGTGTAAATGGTTCGGAAAAACTTAAAAGACCCAAATCAAACATAGCCTTAACCCAGAAACGCGAATATAAAAGGTGAAGAACGGCATGCTCGGCTCCTCCCAAATACCAATCAACCGGCAACCAAGGCGATTGTTTGATTTCTGCTTTAAAATTTTCAGCTGTTTCTTCTTTTTGATTTTTAATCTTTGATATTTGATTTTGAGCGAAGCGAATAAAGTACCAACACGATCCTGCCCAATTGGGCATCGTATCAGTCTCCCGCCTTGCCGGACCTTGGCAAACCGGACATATAGTTTTTGTCCACTCTTTTATTTGGGCCAAAGGCGATTCGCCTGTTGTTGAAGGCTCATAACTTTTAACATAAGGAAGCTTTAATGGTAATTGATCTTCTGGTAATGGAAACAAACCATAGAGACTGGTTTTAATCTTATTCTCCAATTTTTGACCTTTGATTTTTGACTTTTGACCTTCTTTCGTATCCCACCAAGTAATTTTTTTTCTGGCGCATTTCTCGCAATAAACTATCGGTATCGGCTCTCCCCAATATCTCTGACGGGAAAAAATCCAGTCACGAAGCTTATACTGAATCGCTTTTTTGCCTATTCCCTTACTTTTCAATTTTTCAACAATCATTTCCCTGAAGTCAGCCGATCTTATCGGTTTTTTGAAAAAATCAGGATTGCCAAAAAATTCTTCTACTTCTTTTAGGTATATCATATACCCCTCGGCAGTATATACTTGGTTCTTAATCGGCCTCTCTCCTTCTTTTGGAGTAATTACCCATTTAATCGGCAAGCCGTATCTTTGGGCAAATTCAAAGTCACGCTCATCATGGGCGGGAACCAACATAACTGCTCCGTGACCATAATAACCCAAAACATAATCTGCCACCCAAATAGGAATTTTTTCGCCGTTAACCGGATTGACGGCATATAAACCAGTAAAAACGCCTGTTTTTTTCTTAGCTAGATCAGTTCGTTGCAGATCAAGTTTTTTGCACGCTTCTCTAACGTAATATTGTATATCTTTGTAATAGTTTGTTGGTATTTTGATCTGTTTTTGAAGAATTTTTTTGATCAATTCATGTTCCGGTGCTAGGATAACAGCGGTTGCCCCAAAAAGAGTATCCGGCCTGGTTGTAAATACTTTAATCAATGCCTCCGATCCGTCGATCCTAAATTTCACTTCAGCTCCCTCCGATCGGCCGATCCAGTTTTTCTGCATATCAATAATTCCCTGTGGCCAATCCAATCCTTTTAAGTCTTCAAGCAATCTGTCGGCATAACTGGTAATCCGAAAAACCCATTGGGGCAAAGTTTTTCTTGTTATCGGTTTACCACACCGCTCATGGGTACCTTCCGACAAAACCTCCTCTTCGGCCAAACCAGTTTTGCAGAAAGGGCAATAATAAACAGGCAGATCTTTTTTGTAAAGAAGACCCATTTTGAAAACTGAATAAAAAGCCATTGAGTCCATTGGTAGTAGCTGGGGTCGGTAGTAGAAAATTCTTTGTCCCAGTCAAAAGAAAACCCTAAATCAATCATCTGACGCTTAAAATTGGCAATATTTTCCGGCACCATATCCATTGGGTTTTTCCTTTCTTTTATGGCTGCATTTTCTGCTGGCAGACCGAAAGCATCCCAACCCATTGGATTTAGAACAGCATAACCAAGCATACGAAAATAGCGAGCAAGAACATCGGTACCGGTATAAATACGAACATGCCCAACATGAAGACCACTGCCAGATGGGTATGGAAACATTGCTAACGTGTAGGTTTTGGGGTGTTGTGAGTCTGGCGTTTTGGTTTTATAAGTTTTATTTTTTACCCACTCTTTAGCCCATTTTTTTTCAAACTCTTGCGGTATATACTTAAACATATCTATATTTTATCACCTAAAGCAAAAGAAACAAGTTGCTGATCATCGGATAATCCGGTTATGTCTAAACGTCAATAAAACCCATCTCAATCCCTTATCTTAGTATATTCTTACTTATCTATAATCCTTTATTAGGAATTATTAAATTAAATTATTAAAGTAATAGATAAGATTAATTTAATAACAAAGGTATTCTAGTTATTCAATTATTCAAATAATCAAAACAACATTAAGGGATTATTGTGGTTGTAATTGTGATTAAGATTGAGATTATAATTATGATT
>Ga0123519_10017089_pt1 | contig 10012 bp, 10 predicted proteins | sample YelNatPaOPRAMG02_FD_87396 | JGI IMG/M metagenome (GOLD analysis project Ga0123519, IMG submission 87396) | Hot spring microbial communities from Yellowstone National Park - Yellowstone National Park OP-RAMG-02 (version 2) | ecosystem: Environmental > Aquatic > Thermal springs > Hot (42-90C) ...
CGGCAAAAAGCAAAAGCAGAATACCCACGACTCCCAGAACAACCTTCCCCCAAAGGTACATGGTCATCCCCCTTTATTTCCTCGTGGTCTCCTCGCGGAGTTTGTCGATGAATCTTGAAGCTTCTTCTGCCGAAAGGCGGGCAAGGAAAGCCTCGTCCACTGGTTTCCCCTGGCTCTTGAGGAGATCCCGGATGAAACTCTTCTGCCGTTCGGTGGCAGGACGAAAGGCCTCGACCGTCTCTTCCTCTTCACCCTCGTAGAGGTACAGTCCCACACCAAGGAGGGTAGCGCACTTTTTCAAGGCGTCGGAGGCCGCAGCCTTCAGGTCGTCCCCAAGGTCCACGAAGGACCCATCGGGGTTGTAGGCAATAGCCTTGGAGCCGAACTGCTCCTTCACCACTCCTCCGCAGCTTAGCCTTCCCAAAACCCATACATATCCATTCTCCAGGTCAACATGCTTCTCCTTGATCTCGAAGGACCAGTCTCCATCGAAGGCTTCGTTCAGGCGGCGGATAACCGAGGCCGTCTCCACATAGAGGATGGTTCTTCCCCCTGGTCCTGGCCGGCTCTTCACCTCTTTGCGAGAGAACTTCTTTTCAAGGATTTCCCGATTTTTCATGGGCATCACCACCTTCTACAACCAGAAAGTCCCCGTTTTCTTCCGCTCTCACGGGGATGAAGCCTTCTTCAGCCACGATGTATTGCCCTTCCTCACTCAGCGCAAAGGCGATGAAATCTCCGACACTTCCCTCAGGAGGCCGGGCAAGGTAGAGGTAGAGGGGCCGGGCAAGGGGGTATTGCCCCAGGCAAACGCTCTCTTTCGTGGGGAACACGCCCTCAAGGGCCACGACCTTCACCGTTTCCCGGACGTATCCAAGGCCCACATACCCGATGCATCCCGGGGAAGAGGAAACTTCCTGGAGAATGGTGAGGTTTGAAACGAGCATGAGCGCTGAAGGGGTGAGCTCTTCTTTCTGGAGGACAACTCTGTTGAAGACCTCGAAGGTGCCCGAGGCGAACTCCCGGGAGATGGGAACAACGGGCACCGGAGGTCCCCCAAGGTCCTTCCAGCTTCTGATATCCCCGGTGTAGATTCGCCGAAGGTTCTCAAGAGAGAGGGTATCGATGGGGTTCTCCGGGTGAACGATGACGGCGATGGCGTCATAGGCGATGACCACCGGGATGAGGTCCTTGCCCCGGGCACGGGCTTCCGCGACCTCCTTCTCCTTGGCCTCTCGAGAAGACATGGCGATGTCCGTTATGCCGTCAAGGAGCGCCGTAATGCCAACGCCTGAGCCGCCACCGCTCACGCTGATGTCCACCTCAGGGTGCTTCTCCATGTACTTTTCCGCTAAAATCTGGACGAGAGGCAAAACAGTAGTGGAGCCCTGGATGACGATGCGCTCCCCTGCCCAAGCGAGGGAGAACAAAAGACTCAGGATGATTCCGACACAGAGAGCATTTTTTGGTAAAAGCATACATCTATCCACCTGCCGAACTTGAATCCCGCCTCTTTCAAAACACCCCGGAGCACAAAGCCGAGTTTCTCGTGGAGCCGGATGCTTGCAATATTCTCACTGGCGATGATGGCCACGATGGAATGGTAGGAGAGACGTCTGGCTTCTGCAACGAGGTAGCTCAAAAGCTCGTACCCGATGTGCTGCCGGCGGAATTCCCGGCGCACGTATATGGAGTCGGTCACCGTGTACTGATAGCCTTCACGGTCAGAGTACGGGCTCAGGCACGCCCAGGCAACCACAAGCCCCCCTTCTTCGGCGACAAGGAGTGGGTACCGTTCGTTGTGGCTTTCAAACCACCGAAGCTGCTCCTCCAGGGACCGGGGATGGAGGTGGAACGTGGCAATGGTGGTGAGCACCGCCTCGTTGTAAATCTCCGTTATAGCAGGGAGGTCTTCCTGTCGAGCCCGCCGGATAACCAGGGTCTTCTCTTTCATGGCGTTCATATTGTAGCAGAGCGGGTAGTATAATAAAAGAAACGGAAGGGGGGAAAAGCGATGAAGTGGATGTTGTGTTTTGTGTTCGCCCTCAGCCTCTTTTCTGCGGCTTTAGCCTTTGCCCAGGACGAAGCGAAACTCCTTGAAGAGGCTATTTCGCTCATTGAGGCGGGGAAAGTTGACGAGGCCCAGAGAATTCTTGAGGACGTGCGGCTTGCCCTCTGGAACAGGGCCCCCATGGTCTGCCCGGTGTACTGTTTTGTGGAGGAGAAGCCTGAAAGCTTTGGTGTGTACCGTAAGCGCGTTTCCAGTACTTTCGTTGCCGACGAGACCATGTATGTCTACGCCGAGCCCAAAAACTACACCATCCTCAAAGAAGGCGATATCTACCACATTTTCCTCACCGTGAGCTATGCGGTGTACGATAAGGACGGCAATTACCTCGGAGGCGAGGACCCCTGGGAGAACTTCCGGTATCTCGTCCAGAGCCCCGTATTTGAGCTCTTCCTGTCGCTTTCCTTTGACTTCACCATTGACCCCGGGGAGTACGTTCTTGAAATACGGGTGAAGGACCGGCTCTCCGATAAAGCAACGAGCTTTCGGCTTCCCTTTAAAAGAATCTAAGGTTCTTTTGGCGAAAAAGGGCTGTCACCGGTCTTTTCCGCTTGAGGAAGATAGAGGAGGGCCGGTGATGCAGCGAGAAAGAACGGGTTCCTGGGGGTGAAGAGTCACAGTTCCGTAGGAAAGAGAGGCTGGGTAAGTCGAGCTTTCCGGGAGCGCAGGATGGGAATGGTTAGAACTCTACCCTTACCCTTTGCCGTGCTTCCTCCTCAGCCTCAAAGTAGTCTCGCTTCGTAAAGCCGAAAGCGCGGGCAAAAAGGAGCGCAGGGAACTTCTCGATGGTGGTGTTGTACCGGTACACGGTTTCGTTGTAGAACTGGCGGGCATAGGCGATTTTATTTTCGGTTTCGGCGAGTTCCCCCTGAAGGCTCTGGAAGTTCTCGCTGGCCCGGAGTACCGGGTAGGCCTCGGCCACGGCGAAGAGCTGGCGCAGAGCCTGGGTGAGGGTGTTCTCGGCTCTCCCCTTTTCCTGTGGTCCTTGGGCGGTGATGGCTGCCTGGCGGGCCCGGGCGACGGCCTCGAAAACCTCCTGCTCATGGGTGGCATACCCCTTCACGGTTTCAACGAGGTTCGGGATGAGGTCGTACCGTCGCTTGAGCTGCACCTCAACCTGAGCCCAGGCGTTGTCCACACGGTTGCGGAAGGTGATGAGGCGGTTGTAGAGGGCGATGAGGTACACCAGGACGATGACGATGATACCCAAGAAAGCAGCCAGAATCATGCGAAAACCCTCCTCGAATTTCCCCCGAAAGGATTTTTCCCCTTGCTAACCATATCAGGTCCTGGAGTACCGCACAAGTCCTTTCGGGGTTTTGCCGAGGAAAAGTTCTCGTCCTTTGGAATGACGAAGTGTCCTTGTTGTCCCTGTGCGGGGTGCTTTTCCTTTACGAGGGGTTTCTTTCTTTGTTCTTACGTGGGCCTCGTTCCGGTCTCTGCAAGGGGTAGGGCGACAGAGTACTCCATAGAGGTTGCTTCGCGAGGTGGAAGAAGCAGGGCTTGTAATGACGCGTGAAAAAGAGTCACCACAAGGGTTTTTCTGTCACTGTGGGTCCTCTTCCCGTCACCGCAAGGATTCCTCTTTTGTCACCGCGAGAATTTCCTTGCTTTGTCACCGCAAGGGTTTCTCTTTTCTCACTGCGAGGAGCTTTCTCTTTTGTCACTGCGAGGAGCGAAGCGACGAAGCAGTCCCGTATTTTTCCATGAGGCGAAGGAAAGTGAGACTGCTTCGCAAGCGAAAAGACGACCTCGCAGTGACTTCCCCCTCTTGTCATTGCGAGGGCCAGAGGCCCGAAGCAATCTCGCAATTGAGACTGCTTCGGAGACGACACGACGACCTCGCAGTGACCCTTTTTTGTGCGTCATTGCGAGCGAAGCGAAGCAATCCGACGGTACTTTTCGCCGTTGCAAGCGAAGCGAAGCAATCTGAGATTGCTTCGCCAGACGAACAAACGAGGCTCGCAATGACTCCTTCTTCAGTCATTCCGAGCCCTTTTTCTTCAGTCATTCCGAGCCGCAAAGCGGCGAGGAATCTCTGAGATTGCTTCGCAAACGAAAAGACGAGCTCGCAATGACCACCTAAAGGGCGAAAAGTGAGACTGCTTCGCAAACGAAAAGACGAGCTCGCAGTGACTTTTTGTCCTTGCAAGGAGTCGCAGGGTCCTCAGGGTAGTCCACACCCTGGGGATACTTCGCGAGGGCTGAACCTTTGGTTGATGCTTCCTGTACCTGCCGGGGTTCTCCGGATTTGACTTCTTGCGCCTTTCCCCGTACAATCCTAAGAAAACGCTACAAGGAGTGACGACCCCTTGGAGAAGCAATCTCCCCCCTGGAGGGTCATGTTAGGCAACGAAGCCTTCGCCCGGGGAGCCTATGAGGGCGGTGTTGAGGTTGCCGCAGGCTATCCCGGAACCCCAAGCACAGAGATTCTCGAATTCCTGAGCCATTACCGCGAAGTCCATTCCCGCTGGTGCCCCAACGAGAAAGTGGCCTTTGAGGTGGCTGCCGGAGCGGCTATAGGAGGGAAGAGAGCCCTCACCACCATGAAGCACGTGGGGCTCAACGTGGCAAGCGATGCCCTGATGACCCTGGCCTACACCGGGGTGAATGCTGGCTTTGTGGCCATTGTCGCCGATGATCCGGGAATGCACTCCTCTCAGAACGAGCAGGACACAAGAAACTACGCCTTCTTTGCCAAAGTTCCCTGCCTTGAGCCGGCGAATCCTGCCGAGGCCAGGGAATTCGTACGCCTTGCCTTCGCCATTTCTGAGATGTTCGACACCCCGGTGCTTGTCCGCTCCACCACCCGGGTGTCCCACAGCCGAGGCGTGGTCGAGGAAGGAAAACGGGAAAGTGTTCCTACCCGGAGGTATGAAAAGCGGGCGGAGAAATTCGTCATGATTCCTGCTTTTGCCCGGGAACGGCGAAAAGTTCTTGAGGAGCGCCTGAAGGCCCTGGAGCAATGGGTGGAGGAGACGCCCCTCAACCGGATAGAACTCCGGGACCGGAAAATGGGCATCATCACCGGAGGTGTGCTCTACGAGTACCTCCGGGAAGTTGCTCCCGAGGTCTCGGTCCTGAAGCTTGGGGTAAGCTTCCCCCTCCCCAGAAGGAAAATCCGGGAATTCGCCTCGCAAGTCACGGAGCTCTTCGTCCTTGAAGAACTCGACCCCGTCTGGGAGCGGGAAATCAGGGCCATGGGGATACCGGTCAAGGGCCGGGAGGTCTTCCCTCGGATTGGGGAGATTACCCCCGATGTCCTCATCGAGTGCCTCTTCCCCGAGAAAAAGCGTGACTCTGTGGACCTGAGCCACCTCCTCATCCCTCGTCCGCCGACGCTCTGCGCCGGCTGCCCCCACCGGGGGGTTTTCAAGGTCCTGCGGGATATGAAAGCCGTGGTGTGCGGGGATATCGGGTGTTACACCCTCTCGACGCTCCCACCGCTTTCTGCCATGGACACCTGCCTCTGCATGGGGGCTTCCATTTCCGTCGCCGAAGGGATCAAGCTCGCCCACCCCGAGCTCTTTGTGGTTGCCGCGCTTGGCGATTCCACCTTCGTCCACGCCGGTATCCCACCCCTCATTGACGTCGTGTACAATAAAACCCCCATCGTGGTCCTTGTCCTTGACAACAGTACAACGGCGATGACCGGGGGACAGGACCATCCGGCAACAGGGAGGACCCTCATGGGAGAGGAAACGCACCGCCTGGACCTTGCGCAACTTGCCCGGGCAGTGGGCGTTCCCTTTGTGGAGACTATCAGCGCCTACGAACCCAAGAAAATCCGGGAAGCCCTTGGAAAGGCGCGAGAGCTTTCCGAGCCCGCATTTGTCCTCATCCAGGGTCCGTGCCAGCTCAAAAAACCCAGAGGCACCGTGCGTCGCTTCCGTGTTCGGGAAGACCGCTGCCGGGGGTGCTTCGTCTGTCTGAGCGCCGGATGCCCTGCCCTGGCGAAGAACGCAAAAACGGTGGTCATCGTCCCTGAACGCTGCAATGCCTGTGGACTGTGTCGAGAACTCTGTCCTTTTGCGGCGATTGAGGAGGAGAAAGTATGAAAGGGAGCATGGTCCTTTGCGGCGTTGGAGGCATGGGCATTCTCAAGGCCAGTGAAGTCATCGCCCATCTCGTCGTTCAGGAAGGGCTCTCCGTGCGCCAGTCGGAAGTCCACGGCATGGCCCAGCGGGGAGGGAGCGTGGTGACCCACCTGCGGTATGGAGAAGAGGTGTTCTCACCCCTTCTTTTCCGGGGCGAAGCTGACTTCATGGTCGCCTTTGAGGAACTCGAGGCCCTGCGATACCTCCCGTACCTCAGGCGGGGTGGAACCGTCATCCTGAATCGCCTCACCATGTGTCCTCCAGGATTCGACCCATCCCGGTACCCGAAGCACATCCCCGAAACCCTTGAAAATGCGGGATTCACGGTCCTTGCCGTTCCCGCAACGGACATCGCCCTCGAGCTTGGGGACATCCGGGTAACGAACTCTGTCCTCCTTGGGGTGCTGAGTCGGGTGTTTCCGGTGGGGACGGAACATTCCTGGGAAAAGGCTCTGCAAAAGGCCTTCCGGGGGAAAGCGCTTGACCTCAACCTCGAAGCATTCTGGAGGGGACGGGGATGAAGCGCATCGGGTACATCGTCCTGGGTATGCTCCTGCTTCTTTGCCTCGGGACCGTATACGCTTACAGCGTTTTTCGAAAGCCCCTTGAAGCGACCTTTGGGGTTGGGGCGACCCTGAGCGGTCTTCCGTACATGCTTGCGCTCTTCTTCTACGCGCTTTTCATGCCCATCGGAGGGAAACTCCTCGGGAAGTACTCCCCGAGGTTTGTTGCTCTTCTTGGAAGCGTCATGACGAGCCTTGGCTGGATTGGCGCCGGATTCTCTCGCTCGTACCTCGGTCTTTTAGCCTTTTACGGTGTTCTCTGCGGCATCGGGGTGGGTATTGCCTACGGAGTGCCCTTAGCAGTCTCGGTGAGCTGGTTCCCCGAAACCCCCGGTGTCGCCCTGGGGGCTACTGTCATCGGTTTCGGTCTTTCTCCCCTCGTCACCGCCCCTATAGCCCGGCGGCTTGTGGAAGCCGCAGGGCCTCTTTTTGCCCTGCGGTCTCTTGGGATTGCGTTTCTCTTTGTGACCGTTCCGATTGCTCTGCTCCTCCGCTTTGCCGAAAGCCGGGAAACGTCCACCCAGAGTCCTCCTCCACCCCGTACTAACCTCATCCGGCAGGGGAAGTTCTGGGCCCTGTGGATGAGCTTTTTCCTCGGAACCTTTGTGGGCCTCTCGACAATCAGCATCACAGGGCCGGTGGCACAGGAGGTTGTGGGACTTTCGTACGAGAAAGCCGCGCTGAGCGTCTCCCTCTTTGCCATCTTCAACGGTGCGGGACGCCCCCTTTTCGGGTACCTTGTGGACCGGAAAGGGTTCAAAACGGGAGCGCTCCTCTCGTATCTCTCCACCATCGTCGCATCGCTGCTTTTCTTCGCCTCTCCCCATGCGGTGACCTATACTTTCGCCTTTGCGGTCCTCTGGATGAACCTCGGTGCATGGCTTGCCATGGCACCGGCAACGACGTACGCTCTTTTCGGGAGGGCAACGTACGCCCAGAACTACGGGATGGTGTTCACTGCGTACGGTGTGGGAGCCATCGTAGGGACCTTTGTCTCGGGGATACTTCGGGATCTCACGGGGAGCTACCTCGCTGCTTTTCCTCTCAACGCTCTTCTTGCAGGAGGAGGCATCGGCGTAGTGTTCCTTCTTGAGCGCTTTGCCAGGAAGGAGAGATGCGCATGATGCAAAGCGCCTGGACGGTTGTTTTCGCTGGACTCGGTGTCAACCTCACCCTGGGATTCCTGTACGCCTGGGGCGTTATCGCTGCAACGCTTGCCAAAGATTTCGGCTGGAGTGCGACACAGACGCAGATTCCCTACATACTCGCCTCCCTTATCTTCGCCCTTTCCATGGTCCCTGCTGGATGGCTCCAGGATAGAAAAGGGCCCCGCACGGCTCTGTGGCTTTCGGCGCTCCTTGCAGGGGTGGGGTTCCTCGGAGCCTCCGCTACCCTTACGGTGTCTGGCCTTGCGCTCTTTTTCGGTGCCTTCTTCGGCCTTGCCATGGGCTTTGGGTACGCCGCACCAACGCCAGCAGCCATCAAGTGGTTCCACCCCCAGCATCGGGGATTCATTTCGGGAATCGTGGTCAGCGGCTACGGCATTGCCCCGGTGTACATTGCGCCTCTTGCCCACGCCATCATCGCACGCTACGGGCTTTCCCGTGCCTTCCTCATTTTCGGCTGCCTCTTCGCCGGGGTCATCTTCGCCCTGTCCTTTCTCATCGCCAATCCCCCCGCATCCTGGACCCCCGTGGTGTTGCCTTTTGGGAAAAAGCACGTAGCTCTGAAAGCTGCAAAAGACTTCACCCCGAAAGAAATGGTAAGAACCAGGGCTTTCGCGCTCCTTTGGGTGCTCTTCCTTCTTGGTACCTTTGCCGGGCTTCTTGTCATCGGGCAGATGCCGCGTATTGCCGAAGAAATTGCCGGGCTTGAGTACGGCTTTGTCCCCGTTGCCCTCTATGCGGTGGCGAATTTCCTTGGCCGTATGAGCTGGGGGACAGTTTCAGACCGCTTGGGACGTGGGAAGGCGCTGAGCCTTGCCTTCCTGATCCAGACCATCGTCTTTTTCGTCTTTGAGCAGCTCACCAATCCTGTGCTTCTTCTTGTGGGGAAAAGCCTTGTGGGGTTCACCTTCGGAGGGATGCTCGCCGTCTTCCCCGCGGTCTGTGCGGATTTCTTTGGCCTCAAAAACCTCGGGGTGAACTACGGCATCCTCTTCACTGCCTGGGGCGTGGGGGGCATCATCGGTCCCCTCCTTGGGGGTCTGAGCCGGGACATCACAGGGGGGCACACGGTGAGCTTCCTCGTGTCAGGATGCGCAAGTCTTTTGGGGGTATTCTTAAGTCTTCTTCTCTTGAAGCGGGGAAAGACGATGTCCCAGGAAGCACTTGAAGAGTACCTTGCCTTTCTCCTTTTGGGGAAAGTTCGGGGTTTCAGGCTCATCGACCCTCGTGAGGTCGTCACCGGAGAGTGGGTCCGCCTGAAATGCCAGTACGGATGTGACGGGTATGGAATGTGCCTTACCTGCCCACCCTATAGTCCTGAGCCCCAGAGAACACGGGAAATTCTTGACGCCTACACCCGGGCGGTTCTCCTCTGGCAGCCCGAAAGCTGGCGGGATCTCCGCAGAATCTGCGCTGACCTTGAGCGGGAGCTCTTCCTTTCCGGATACTACAGGGCTTTTGCCATGCCCTCCGGACCCTGTGAGCTCTGCGACCCATGCCCCCGGGAATACCCATGCCGTCATCCGGAACTCGCCCGCCCCTCTATGGAGGCCTGCGGCATCGACGTGTACGCCACGGTGCGGAAATTCGGCTTTCCGATTGAGGTTGTCCGTGATAGAGCCTGTCGGGCCAACTACTACGGCCTGGTGCTTGTGGAGTAGGCTCCCCTGGGGCCGGTTCTCTGCTCAGAGGACTGGAGTGTCATTGCAGGCCTTGTCTTTCGCTTCTCAGGCGGTCATCGCAAGGTCGTCTTCTCACCCTTTTCTGTATTGCTGTGACCCCGTCTTTTTGCCCCTTTCTTTGTCCTTGCAAGCTCGCATTTTCGCCTCCGAAGCAGTCTCAACCACCAGATTGCTTCGGGCCTCTGGCCCTCGCAATGACTGGGGAAAGTCACTGCGAGGTCGTCTTTTCGCCCCTTTCTTTGTCACTGCGAGGTCATAGTTTCGTTGGCGAAGCAATCTCAGAGATTCCTCGCCGCTTCGCGGCTCGGAATGACTGGAGAAAAAGGGCTCGGAATGACTGAAGAAGGGGTCATTGCGAGCCTCGTTTGTTCGCCTGGCGAAGCAATCTCAGATTGCTTCGCTTCGCTCGCAACGGCGAAAAATGCCGCCGGACTGC
>Ga0123519_10017106_pt1 | contig 10006 bp, 12 predicted proteins | sample YelNatPaOPRAMG02_FD_87396 | JGI IMG/M metagenome (GOLD analysis project Ga0123519, IMG submission 87396) | Hot spring microbial communities from Yellowstone National Park - Yellowstone National Park OP-RAMG-02 (version 2) | ecosystem: Environmental > Aquatic > Thermal springs > Hot (42-90C) ...
CTCAAATCACTTCAAGATTTACAAAGTGAGTTTCCCGATGTGATCTTTAATGCTCGAGGTCGTGGTCTAATGTGTGCAATTGATCTGAAAGATAAACTATTTCGAGATGAACTAAGAAAAAAGTTATTCGAGAATGGTTTAATAATTTTAGGTTGTGGAGAAAAATCAATTCGTTTTAGACCGAGACTTTCTATTACCAGAGAGAACATTAACGAAGCAATGGAAATATTTAGAAAATCAATCAGACAAATAGTATGAAAGGAACTCTCTATTTAGTTTCAACACCGATTGGAAATCTTGAAGATATCTCTCAAAGAGCATTGAATACACTCAGAACAGTTGATTTAATTTTATGTGAAGACACAAGAGAAAGTGGAAAATTGCTTTCTCATTATGAAATAAAAAATCAATTAATGAGTTATTATTCACAGGTAGAAGATCAAAAAATCCCATTAATAATTAATCTTTTGAAAGATGGAAAAAACATTGCCTTGATTTCGGATGGGGGAACTCCTTGCATTTCTGATCCAGGTTCAAAACTTGTAAAAGCTTGCATTGAAAATGAAATTAAAGTGGTTCCGATACCTGGACCTAATTCAATTATACCAGCTCTTGTTTTGAGTGGATTTGAGATCAAAAGTTTTTATTTCGAAGGATTTATTCCACAAAAGAAAGGACGGAAATCGAAACTCGATGAAATTGCAAAAAGAAAAGAAATGACCGTATTTTTTGAATCACCTTATCGAATTCCAAAATTAATTGATGAATTAAATGAATTGTGTCCTCAGAGAGAAATTGCACTCTGCCGTGAATTAACCAAAAAATTTGAAGAAGTTATTCGAGGAAAAATTTCAGACATAAAGAAAAATCTTTCAACTCTAAAAATCAAAGGTGAATTTGTTGTTGTTTTGAATTCGATTAAGTGATAAAGTTTTCAACAGATTAAAATTAATTTAAATCCCACCAAAAAGTCATTCATAATTTTTGGAATGTTAAATTTTTCAATAACATTCTTCTATTAATCCTCAGTTTAATCTTTGATTTACGGATTTTCGTTAGAGTTTATACGGAATTCCGTAGATACATTGATAATTCGTCTGAAATTATTGCTAAAAATCAAAAAAAATCAGTTGGCATTTTATTTGTCTTATATATAAATGATGAATGAAAAATTTCAAATAAACCTTGAAGGAAAAATTCTGGAAGTTATTAAACCAGCGAATAAATGTTTTGTTAAAATCAACTGTAATTCATTCTTGATTGATATACCCTGTCCTGAAAATTGTGATTTCAGACTTGAGGATAATGTAATCTTAAAATGCGAACTTATTGTCAATCAAATCACATCCAAAGAAGAAATTAATCAACAAACAAACAAAATGGAGGTGCAAGATGAACGATAAACAACCTACCTACTGGGAGGTAATGGAGCAGAGAGGATATACAAGAAGAGATTTTATAAGATTTTGTTCTTGGATGGCTGCATTTATTGGCCTCGAAGCAACGGGAATTACAAAAGTTGTCAAAGCTATGGAGACTAAACCCAGACTGCCAGTTGTGTGGTTCCATTTCCAAGAATGTACCTGTTGTAGTGAATCATTCATCAGAACTTCACATCCAATTGTGGCTGATATAATTCTTGATAAAATCTCTCTTGATTATACAGAAACTCTTCAAGCTGCTGCTGGTTTTCAAGCCGAAGAAGCACTTCACAATACGATGAAAAAGTATAAAGGCGAATATGTAATGTTAGTTGAAGGTTCAATACCTACTAATGATGGTGGAATTTATTGTACAATTGGTGGTCGAACTGCACTTGAGATTGTTCAAGAAGCAGCAGAAGGTGCAAAGGCAATCATTGCTTGGGGAAGCTGTGCTTCGAATGGTTGCATACAATCTGCAAACCCAAATCCAACTGGTGCAAAACCTGTTCATAAAGTCATTAGTGGTAAACCAATTGTTAAAGTTCCAGGTTGTCCTCCAATTGGAGAAGTGATGGCGGGAGTAATTGTTCATATTTTAACTTTTGATAGGATCCCACAACTTGATGGATTGGGTAGACCAAAGGCTTTCTACTCAAGAAGAGTTCACGATACTTGCTATCGCAGACCAAATTATGATGCTGGATTGTTTGTCGAGACTTTTGATGATGAAAACGCAAAAAAAGGTTATTGCTTGTATAAAGTTGGATGTCGAGGTCCTGTTACTTACAACGCTTGTGGAGTTACAAGATGGAATAATGGAGTAAGTTATCCAATCCAATCTGGTCATCCCTGCATTGGTTGTAGTGAAGAAAGGTTTTGGGATAATGGTCCATTCTATCAACACCTTGCATCATTCCCAGGTTTTGGAATTGAAACAACAGCAGATAAAATTGGTGTTGCCATTGGTGCAGCAACAGTTGCTGGTATAGCTGCTCATGCAATTTCAACTAATATTCGTAAGAGAAAGCTTATTAAAGAAGAAATAATTGAAAGCAACGAACAAGGAGGTGAACAATGACAAGAATAGTTGTAGATCCAATCACAAGAATTGAAGGTCACCTTCGAATTGAAGTGGAAGTTAAAGATGGTAAAATAGTTGATGCTTATTCATCTGGAACTATGGTGCGAGGATTTGAGATAATTTTAAAGGGTAGAGATCCAAGAGATGCCTGGGCATTTACCGAAAGAGCCTGTGGTGTTTGTACAACTGTCCATGCTCTTGCTTCTGTTAGGACTGTTGAAGATGCACTTGGAATAATTGTTCCACCGAATGCAGAACTTATTAGGAACTTAATGTTTTGTGCTCAATATCTGCAAGATCATGTAGTTCATTTTTATCATTTACACGCACTCGATTGGGTTGATGTAGTAAGTGCATTAAAAGCTGATCCGGTGAAAACCTCGGAGATTGCTCAGAAGATTTCAAATTATTCAAAAAGCTCACCAAAATATTTTTCTGATTTGCAAAAAAGATTAACAGCTTTTGTGAATAGTGGTCAACTTGGAATTTTTGCAAATGCATACTGGGGACATCCAGCTTATAAACTTCCACCTGAAGTAAATCTTATCGGTGTAGCCCATTATCTCGAAGCACTTGAATGGCAAAAAGAAATTGTCAAGATTCATACAATATTCGGTGGAAAAAATCCACATCCAAATTATTTAGTCGGTGGTGTTCCTTGCTCAATCAATTTAGATGAAGCAAATGCAATAAATTCTGAGCGTCTTGCTTATGTTGGAAAATTACTCGATGATGCAGAACAGTTTGTAGAACAAGTCTATTTAGCTGATGTGTTTGCTGTTGCTCCTTTCTATCTTGAGTGGGCAAATTATGGTGGAGGCTTAAAAAATTATTTAGCTTATGGTGATTTACCTACTGCTGGATATAATGAAGTTTCGAAATTTAAATTCCCAAGAGGTGTTGTACTTGATAGAAATCTCAATGAAGTTCATCCTGTTGATGGAAAAAATCTTGATGAGATACAAGAATATATTACACACTCATGGTATGAATATTCAGTAGGTGATGATAAGCCATTACATCCATGGAATGGTGAAACAAAATTTAATTTTACTGGACCAAAACCACCGTATGATTATCTAAATGTTCAAGGTAAATATAGCTGGCTGAAAACACCACGCTGGAATGGTAAACCAATGGAGGTGGGACCATTAGCAAGATTAATTGTCGGTTATGCTTCGGGTAATGAAGAAATTAAGAAAGCTGTAAACGAAGCATTGAAAAAGTTGAATGTACCGGCAACAGTTCTTTTCTCTACACTTGGACGAACAGCAGCCAGAGCTATTGAAACGAGATTGGTTGCAAGATGGGCGAAAGAATTTTATCAACAACTTTTATCAAACATTAAGAATGGAGATACAAGAACTTTTAATCCAGAAAAATGGGATCCATCAACCTGGCCATATGAAGCTAAAGGTGTTGGAATGACCGAAGCCCCTCGTGGTGCATTAGCTCATTGGATTGTGATCAAAGATAAAAAGATTGAAAATTATCAATTAGTTGTTCCTTCTACCTGGAATGCTTCACCAAGAGATGCAATGGGACAAATGTCTGCTTATGAAGCGTCATTAATTGGAACGCCAGTTAAAAATCCAGAGCAACCACTTGAAATATTAAGAACCATTCATTCATTTGATCCTTGTATTGCTTGTGCAGTTCATATTTATGATGAGAAGGGTCGTTATATTCATCAACTCCAAACTTTTTAGGAGGATGAGATGAAAAATGAGAAAATTAAAAGGGTATATGTCTGGGAATTGCCAGTTAGATTTTATCATTGGATAAATTTTTTATCGGTTGTTACTTTGTGCATAACTGGTTATCTGATAGGTTCTCCACTGGCAATTAAAAGTGGGAGTGAAGCTTCATTTAGCTATTGGTTTGGGACAATTCGATTTCTGCATTTTGTCGCTGCTTTCGTTTTCTTCTTCAATTTTTTATTTAGAATTTACTGGGGATTTGTTGGAAATAAATACGCGAATTGGAAAAATTTCATTCCCTCTTCGAAAGAACATTTACAAGAAATTTTAGATGTTCTGAAAGTGGATATTTTACAATTGAGAGTTAAACCTTTGAAATCAATCGGACATAATGCTCTTGCTGGTTTTACTTATTTCTTAACATTTCTTGCATTCCTGTTTCAAAGTATAACTGGTTTTGGAATGTATTCCGCAATGAGTAAATCTTTTCTGCCAAAATTATTTTCATGGATAGTTCCTTTGATGGGTGGAGATTTTGCGGTTCGTCAATGGCATCATATGATGATGTGGTTCTTTATAATTTTTGCAATCGTTCATGTTTATCTAGTATTTTATCATGATTATGTTGAGGGTAGAGGTGTAACATCTTCGATGGTTGGAGGTTGGAAATTCATTGAAAAAGAAGAATAATATCAATTCCATTTTACTCTTCCAGTGGTGAGGTCAAAATTTGATCTCACCACTCACTAATTAAATATATGAATTCAAAAATATTAGTTCTTGGAATAGGCAATCTATTGATGGGAGATGAGGGCATTGGTATACATATTGTTCAAGAATTCCAAAAAATAAATCCATTTAAAAATTTAGTTGATGTCGTTGATGGTGGAACTGGTGGTTTTCATTTACTTTCATATTTCCACGATTACAGAAAAATTATTATAGTTGATGCAGCCATTGGTGATAAACCAGCGGGAACAGTTGAAACATTAAAACCAAAATATTCTGATGATTTTCCCAAAACACTTACTGCTCATGATATTGGTCTGAAAGATTTAATTGACTCGGCATCAATATTGGGTGACTTACCAGAAATTAAATTGATTATTGTTTACATAGATAAATTTCAAAATTTAGATCTGGAAATAAGTAAACAAGTTAGAATGGCTATACCCAAAGCAATCGATCATATTTTTAATGCAATTGAAGAATTTTCTAAGTAATAAATTCTTTAATTATAGCTTGTCTTGAGTTTATAAGATCAAACTAAATTCACCAGAATTTTAGTTACAATCATTCATAGATTGGATTATTTTTAAGTTCTACTAAAAGAATCATCCCCACACAACTAAATGAATAGAAATTTTTTCATTGATTTTAAGCTTAAAAATTTCTCTGTTATTAATTATTGAGATTTTATAAATTATCACTAAATTTCTCGAAAAGAAATTGATCTTTTTAAGTGAAGACTGATTGATAAAACTTATGAAACCTTTGATTCTGCTTACAAAAAATCAAAAGATGCAGGAAATACTTTCGAAGCTTGATCAGGTAATAGATACCGATAGTTCAATTTTATTAATAGGTGAAACCGGAGTGGGCAAAGAATTATTTGCGGAATATATTCACAGAAAGAGTAAAAGATCATTGAATCCATTTGTTAAAGTTGGGTTATCTGCAATTCCAGCTGATTTACTCGAAAGTGAGTTATTTGGCCATGAAAAAGGGTCGTTTACAAGTGCAACATCAGATAGAAAAGGTTTATTTGAGATAGCTAACAATGGAAGTATATTTCTTGATGATATTGATGATTTTCCACTCGCACTTCAATCTAAACTTCTTCGTGTTCTTGAATCAAAAGAAATTTTAAGAATTGGAAGCAATACACCTATTCCTATTAATGTTCGTTTGATTACTGCATCGAAAGTTGATCTAAAAGAACTAGTTGATACAGGAAAATTCAGATTAGATTTATATTATAGGATAAATGTAATTCCAATTTATATTCCACCTTTAAGAGAAAGACCAGAAGATATTCCTCTATTAATGGAACATTATCTTAAACATTATGCCCCTGACAAAGATATTAAAATTTCTGAGGAGGCTCTGAAATTATTAGTTCAATATCATTGGCCAGGGAATGTAAGAGAATTGAAAAACCTTGCTCAGCGTTTGGCAATTTTTGTAAAAGACAAAGTTGAACCCAAAGATTTACCAGTTGAATTCAGAATTGAAAATCCAATTCAACTTATCGTGAAAGCATGCAAGCATTGTTTTATAAGTGATGGAATGGATTTTAATCAAGTAGTTAGTTGTCTGGAAATTAATTTAATCAAAGAAGCACTAAAAAATTCAAATGGCAATCAATCTCAGGCGGCAAAATCTTTAGGACTTTCTCTTTCTACTTTTCGTGATAAAATAAAAAAATATAAAATCGATTTTGATAAATGACTTAAATCCAGAATTAATTTCCTCAAAATCTTAACTCCCTTCTAACCCCACTCTCATTTACTTTCATTAACTTTGTAAAAAATGAATTTAATTATGGAGGTAAAATGATTATTGAGAAAAAAATTGAAGAACTTGGTTATCAGCTTTCAACTCCACCGAAACCACTCGCTGCTTATGTTCCCTGCATTAAAGTTGGAAATTTGATTTTTACTGCTGGACAAGTTCCTTTGGTCGAAGGTGCATTAAAATATTCAGGTAAAGTTCCCATTGAAATTTCAGAAGAAGATGCTTTAAAAGCTGCAGAAATTTGTGCATTAAATTGTTTGAATGTAATTAAAGCTGAGATAGGTGATCTTGATAGAATTAATAGAATTGTGAAGGTAACAGTTTTTGTTAATTCAGCAGATAATTATTCAGCTCAACCAAAAGTCGCAAATGGTGCATCAGAATTTCTTGTTAAAGTCTTTGGTGATGCTGGAAAGCATGCGAGAAGTGCTGTTGGTGTATCGTCACTTCCATTAAACGCACCAGTCGAAGTTGAATTGATAGCCGAATTAAAAGAATAAAAATTAATTAAGTCATAAATTTTAGAGTGAAGTAATTAACGCTCTGGTCATGATGAATTTTGGTTTTAATAGTTTTAAGCTTTCCTATATTTATAAAAAAGGAGATTAAAAAATGAATCGTTTATCAATCAAAGAAGTTGAAAATTATCTCAGTGAAATGAAAAACTGGTTTATTGAAGGTGATTCAATTGTCAAGAATTATGTTTTCGTAAATTTTAAAGAAGCAATGAAGTTTGTGAATAAGCTTGCTGATCTTGCTGAAGAAGTGAATCACCATCCAGATATAAAAATTTTTAATTACAGAAATGTAACTGTTAATCTCTCAACTCATAGTGCTGGTGGTGTAACTCTGAAAGATATCGAACTCGCAAAAAAAATTGATGAGTTGTATTTCAAATGAAAAAAGAAGAGAAACTGGAAATTTTTAGAAATACAGGTGCATTGCAGGAAGGACATTTCCTTCTTAGCTCTGGACTTCATAGCAATGTATATTTTCAATGTGCATTAGTGCTTCAATATCCAGATTTAGCAACTTTATTCTGCAAAGAAATAGCAGATTATTTCTCTCAATTTGATTTCGAAACAGTCATTTCTCCAGCAATTGGTGGAATTTTAGTTGGACAAGAAGTCGCAAGGTTACTCAATAAAAGATCGATTTTCACCGAACGAACAGATGGGAATATGACTTTGCGAAGAGGATTTCATCTTAAAAAAGGAGAAAGAGTTTTAATTTGTGAAGATGTGGTAACAACAGCAAAATCATCAAAGGAAGTTCTTGAAGTTGTGAATTCTTATGGTGCAGTTGCAGTAGGTTTAGGTTCTATTGTTGACCGAACAAAAGAAAAACCTCAACTTGATTTTCCGTTTTTCAGCACAATAAAAATTGAAGCAGAAACTTTTGATCCAAATGATTGTTCGCTCTGCAAGCAAAATATTCCTTATGTAAAACCAGGGAGTAGAAAATGATGTTGTTATCAATTCATCAATTCCTTGAAAAAATACTCAAAGACTTAATTCTTGTTGATGTTGCAATAGGAATTATAATTTTTGTTGGATCAATTTTATTCGGCAAGATTTTAAATTTTGGTTTTAAATCAATCCTGAAACCTATTTTCAAGAGAACTAAAACAACACTTGATGACAAAATTTTAGAATTGCTGATAAAATTTGATAACAGAGTTTTCAGTGTTTTGGGTCTTTATCTTGGGTCAAGTTATTTTAATGCAAGAATTAAGAGTGAAGAAGGACTTAAAAATTTAATCTCCATAGGCACATATAATTTTCTTGTTGGATTTTTCGATTTAGTTTATCATTTACTTTTTATTGCTGCTGTCATAATTGGAATTTATATCTCGTCAAAGTTATTTAATCTTATTCTGGATTATTATGTTGAAAAGAAGAATTTAGAGAAAGCTCGAGGTTCACTTCATGATTTTGTACCCCTTCTAAAAAATGTGTTTTTAATAATAATTTCAATAATAGGGCTTTTAATAGTTTTAAATCGATTTAATATTAATGTCAGTGGAATAATCGCAACACTCGGAGTTGGCTCACTTGCGATTGCTCTTGCTGCTCAGGAAACTCTGGCTAATATGATCGCCGGTTTTGTGATTTTAATTGATAGACCATTTAGAGAAGGTGATAGAATTAAACTTCCAAGTGGAGAAGTTGGTGATGTTTTTGAAATAGGAATGAGAAGCACAAAAATTTTAGACTTCGATAACAACTTGATAATTGTCCCTAACACTGATTTAGTTAAATCAAAAATTCAGAATATGACTTATCCCGATTATGTTTCGAGAGTCTTTGTTGATGTGGAAGTTGCTTACAATACAAATATTGATCTTGCAAAGAAGATTTTAACTGATATTGCAAAATCTCATCCACTAACTTTGCAAGAATTTGAGCCAGCTGTCTTTGTAACGAATTTTACTCAAAATGGAGTTTCGTTGCGACTTGTATGTCGAACTGCTGATTACAGAAATGTTTATCAAATGCAAAGCGATTTCAGAGAAGATATCCTAAAGCGATTTGCTGAAAACAAAATTGAAATACCTTACTTGCAGGTCATAATAAGAAATCCGCAAAGCTGATGGAAATCTTTGTAACTCTAATTTTAATTTTAATTGGTTTAATTCTGATAACTTTAGAAGTTTTGCTTCTTCCTGGTCTGATAGTTGGAATTTTTGGTGGACTTTTAATTGTCTCAGCAATTGTTTACGCAACTGTGACGCTTGGATTTTATGCAGGAATTTATACAATCATTTTATCATTTTTGGCGTCCATTTCTTTATTTGTTTTGTTTAAGAAATTAAAAGTGTGGGATCGATTCATTTTAAATGATGAACATAATGTATCAAAAAGTAAAAATGAAAATTTAATAACGAATGATTTAGTTGGTAAAAATGGAATTGCTTTGACGGATTTAAGACCATCTGGATTTATTCTTGTTGATAATAAAAAATTAGATGCCCAATCCAGTGGGGAATTCATTCCAAAAAATTCGAAGGTAGAAATTGTTTCCATTGAAAGTTTCAAAATCACAGTAAAAAAAGTAGAGGATTAACTATGAAAAGAATTTTAATCATCATTTATCTTCTGAATTCAGTTTTATTTTCTCAAATAAAATTTGAAGATTTCTTCACTGATAAAACTTTAAGATTTGATTATTATCATGTTGGTGATGTTAACTCACAATTAATTGCTTTTGATGAATTGCGAGAGGAACCATTCTGGGGCGGACCAAGGAAAAATTTAATTGATACATTCAATTATGGAAATTAC
>Ga0123519_10017111_pt1 | contig 10004 bp, 6 predicted proteins | sample YelNatPaOPRAMG02_FD_87396 | JGI IMG/M metagenome (GOLD analysis project Ga0123519, IMG submission 87396) | Hot spring microbial communities from Yellowstone National Park - Yellowstone National Park OP-RAMG-02 (version 2) | ecosystem: Environmental > Aquatic > Thermal springs > Hot (42-90C) ...
GAAGTCAAACGGGAAGTGAATGTGAGGGCCCTGTACAAAAGAAACACGGGCGATGTATCCTCGCAGGGTGATGGCACAGGCACAGGCGACAAGGGAAATCCTGCCGGCAATCCTTTTTCCACTTCGTATACGGGCAATGGCACAGGAGGGGACGGAAGTGGTCCCGGTGCAGGGGGAGGAACAGGAGGAGGTTTTGGAACCGGTGTGGGAACCGGTGTGGGGTCGGGGGTGTCTTTTCGTCTTGAGGGCAGGGTAAAACAATATCTCCCTTATCCTGAAAAAGTAAAAAACCGTGCAGGCATTGTGGTGGTTGAGATAAAGGTTGACCGTCAGGGCAATGTGGTGGATGCCGTCCCCGGTGCCAAAGGATCCACTACCCTTGATGAAAATCTTCTCAGGGCCGCCAGGGAAGCTGCCCTGAAAACAAAATTTGAACGCAAACCCGATGCCCCCGAATTTCAAAAGGGATACATTACCTATAATTTTGTTCTGGAATAAAGGATCAGTTTTATCCCGATTGCAGGAGAGAATGTTTCTGTGATTATTTTATCTTATTTAACGATTGTTGCAGGGGTTGCTTTAGCCCTTTGATTTCTTCGGCGTTATTCCTGACTTGTACCCTTCGAATTTAGTGCGGTCATAAAATATTGATTATCAATGCTAATGTGGTTTAAAAGTGGTAATTTTACCGCACTAAGGCACTAATTTAATGATGCGGATAAGGGTTGTAAAAACGGCTTTGAACGGTAAGGCTGTTCAAGTAGCCAATGATACGGTTTGAGTCCGAACCGATATTCCTCAAAAATGTCCTTTCTCTATTCCGGTCTATCGGCATGCAAATACCTCCGAAAATTTTCAAATAACCTGAAAATGTAGTGGCACAAAAATATTTTCGTCTATTTATATCGTTGATATTCTGTATTTTATATTTTGACAGGTGTCAAAGTCGAGGAGCCCGCCTGTGGCTGTCAGGTTAATCGAAAGGTGAAACATCTTAAATAAATGACACTAGATTACAAAAAGTATTAATACCCATTTTAATAATTAAAATAAATAATTAATTCATATAATTTAATAACATATAATAAGTGAATAAATAAATGCAATATTTTTATTATAATATTAAATCTGTATAATATGTTGTTAAAAAATATTTCAGTATTTATTTTGATTTTCGTTTTTTTTCAATATATTTTTTACGATGATTACATAAATTTTATTTAAATTTGACTATTATGAAAACACTCGCATCCATTTTATTTATTCTGTTTTTTTCTGTCGCATCACTAAATGCACAGATAAAAGTTTTTTCCAACGGAAATACTAAGGTTGGATATACTTCAAACACTCCTTCTTCACTTCTCACTATTGGAAATACAGCAGGGGAAACGAACTCTCAAGTTTATGTTCATAATTCTATCACTGGGTATTTAACATACACTAAGGGCATCACAGTTATTTCTCCAATACCTAGTACGTTTAGTAATTCAACAGGCATATTTGGGTAGGCCCTTTTATCATCCACCGGTACTGTTCAAAAAGCAAGAGGGGTTTATGGTTATGCATATATAGGTACAGCAACCGACCGAGGCAGATCATATGGGGTATATGGTGTGGCAGGTAATGCTACAAGTGGTTATAATTACGGAGTTTATGGATGGCTTGCCGGAACCAATAATGGAGCGGCTGTGTATGGGAGTATCACGGGGGATGATGTAAATACAACTGGAAGATATGCCGGCTTTTTTGATGGACCTGTGTATGTAAGAGTCAGTGGAGGAGCTTTTGGCATGATCGTGAGGGATAATGGTATTGTAGGTATTGGACAATGGCCTGGTGATGTCTATAAATTACAAGTATTTGGTACTGCTTGGTGTCAAAATGGTATGTGGGAACAATCTGATAGTTCAACCAAAAAAGAAATAAAAAAATTGACAAAAGATAATAATACTTCCTTATACGAGTTGTCTGGTGTTACTTATAAATTCAAAAAGCCAGCCGAAATTAAGAATAATCAAGATAAGCAATACACACAAACATCAGATACCGGTTCAGTAATAGAATCAACGGTGACAAACCCTACTGAAGATGTCGAGTCAACTGCGTTATATGATAAAACCGTATATGGATTTGTTGCTCAGGATGTGGAAAAAATATTTCCAGATCTTGTTTTTACCGACAAGAATGGGTTAAAAAGCATTAGGTACAATTCATTTATCCCTCTTATTGTTGAAACACTAAAAGAACAACATTTGGTTATTGATACATTAAGACGGGAAAACGAATTTTTCAAACAACAATTATCTACCTGTTGTGTCAAGAATCAATTAAAATCCATGGCTGCCCTGTCCGACGAAAGCATAAACTCCGGGGCAGTATTGTACCAGAATATGCCTAACTCGTTTAGCGAAAAAACCGAAATTAAATATGTGTTGCCCGACAACACCGGCAGCGCCATGATTTGCGTGTACGACATGCAGGGAAAACAACTCAAATGCTACAACATAGCAGGCAGCGGCGAAAACAGCATAACCATTTACGGCAATGAACTTTCTGCCGGAATGTATCTCTACACGCTTATTGTGAATGGGAAAGAAGTGGATACCAAAAGGATGATTTTGACGAACTAATAATTTGAATTTTATGCAACGATTTATTATTTGCCTAATGTTTTTCTCGTTGGCTTCTATGCTAAGCGCGCAGGAATTTGTTGATACCTTATTCTTTAGAGATGCCGTCGGAAACCGCGACACCATCATTATTGGCTACGACCCTCTGGCAACGGATAGTATTGATGAGCAATTCGGGGAAATTGATATAACTAATAAACCCTATGATTCTGTTTTTAGTGTTAGGACTTATATATTTGGACTAAATAAGAAAAGGATTTATCTTAATAAACAAATAATGAAAAAAAATTGTCCTGCTTCTATGTATAAGAAGTTTTACCTGACAATTGCATGTAAACATTTTCCTTTAACTATATCATGGGATAGCACTTTATATGATGATAGTTGTAGATCTAGTTCGTTGATAACTATCGCACAAAGTGGTTGGTTTGATGTAGGTGGTTATGTGTATTATTCTTTAAAAAAACAAAATAGTGTAACATACTATAAAACATATTGGGTGTTAGACAAATATGACATAATTACAGAAAACATAATTACAGAAAATAATGACACTTTATTTTTAATGATTGTTGGTATTGGAAGTTATAACGCGTACAATAAAAAAAATGACAATGATGTTTCCATTAATATTTATCCAAATCCTTCAAATACATTTTTTTCAATCCATTCTAAAGATATATTGTCAACTGTTGAAATGTTTAACTGTTATGGTAATATCTTATATGAATGGTATCCGAATGAAAAAGCGTTTACATACGATATTTCGATACTAAATTCCGGAATATATTTTTTAAGAATCACTTCTTTAAATCATGAGGTTTCAGTTAGAAAAATATTAAAAGAATAGTGTTCAAAAGATGCATTCTTCATAAACACAATAATTAATAATTTAATATGAGAAAAATACTAATATTTATAATAATACTCTTCGGAAGAGTATTAAATTCCCAAACCATTGTAATTAACCCTCCTCCGGCATCTTTTAATAAAATTTTCCTGTACCCCTGTGGAGATACAGCTGATTATTCGATAGCTGCATATCCACAACATACGCCCATAAAAACCATTCGGATTGCTTTTCATGTTATTCAAAAAACAGATGGTACCGGAAATTTTCAGAATGTGAGTGATGATATTAATTTCTTAAAACATTTGATTGATAGTTGTAATTTCCGTTTTGAGAACATAAGGCCGCATACTGATCCGGTGGATACCCCTGTGGTATATGATTCCAGGTACAGGTTTCAGCTTGATTATATCTCATTTTATCAGAACGACAGCTTGTGGGAGGGTAAAGATAATTTAGGAGGGGAAGTTGCCTCACTGTTCATTTATGAAAATATAATTTTACCACGATCAGATTTAAGCACCACACAAAAAGAAAATACCTTGCATTTCATCATTGTAGGTGGTGGTACTCCGGGTGGCCATGCATGGTATGGTATTCCTGTTGCATACTCAAGAGGGGCAAATAATCCGGGTGGTTATTATTATTCTTATACGAACGCAACCCCTGTTGAAAAGAAATATTGGGAGATTTTTCCTCATATTATTCACGAAACAGGTCATAATTTAGGACTACGTCATACATTTGAAAGTGGTTCATGCATTTATAATTCTAGTGAGTGCGGGACGAATAATTATATGTCGTATTGGCACAATTGTATTTCGCCCGTTGGTATTGATGCAGGTAAAAATAAATGGTCACTTACCGATTGCCAGTTATCACAAATTCATTACAACATTGAAACAAATGCAGGTAACTTAGAGAAGATACAGGTACAGGATTATTGCGAATATAATCCCAGTGAAGGAATTACTATCGGATCAAATGAACACATCCATTGGAAAGGTTGCAAAAAGCTTTTGGGTGATTTGGTTATTTACGGCAAACTCGATTTCGATTGTAATATTTCTATTCCAAGCGAGGGGAAAATTATTGTAAATTCAGGCGGGGTGTTAACTATAAAGCAAGGCACTCTTCTTAATTATTGCGGACATGCATGGAAAGGCATAGAAGTAAACGACAGGGGTGCGCTGGTTATTGATTCTTTTCCTTACGTTGATTTCCCGGTATATATTAAAAACGGGGGCACGCTGGTAATACGTTCCAATACCACTCCCTATGTAAGAGATAGAGGGTTTATAGATATTGAAAGCGGCGGGTTCTTTTGTATGGATAGCAATTCGTATGTCAACCTGCTTGGGTTTTCCAATGTGTTGAATATACATCAGGGCAGTCAGTTTGGCAACAATAGCCAAAGGGTAACTGCAAGTTGTGTGGTAAGCAACCCTTCTCAAATATCACAATATCCCTATAATTATGGAACGATAAATGTTTTCACTGACCATACTTACATTCAAAATGAAACGTTAAGTGATCAGCGTTATATTTTTGGAATAGATATTTTTGCCGGAAGTAATGTTACCACCCTAAAACCAATCGGCCCGGCCATTATTGCATCCGGCGCCAATGTTATTTTTGATGCTCAATATGAAATAACACTGGATAAGGGCTTCGAAGTACAATCAGGAGGTCAGTTTGAAACAAGATAATCACTACTCACCCCGCCACTGCGCGCAAGCCAACAAAAAAGTCAGTCGCGGGGTGAGTGTTGCAAAAATTTTAAAAACATAACCTATATGAAAACATTGTATTTTTTCATCGCAACGCTTATCCTGTTTGCAGGATGCAGGAAAGAAAAAACTGAAAGCTACTCCATCAGCGGGGTGGCGCAAAAAGGCCCTTTTTCGCAAGGCAGCAAAGTAACAGTGTACGAGCTGAACGACAAGCTGGAACAAACCGGTAAGGTTTTCAAAACCGAAACCACCGACGATTTCGGCTCATTCTCGTTAAAAGACATGCTGCTTACCTCATCAATAGTACAGGTAGAAGTGGAAGGTCGTGCATACAATGAATTGTATGGCGGATATAGTGATGTGGTTACCATTGGTAATATTGTTGATCTGGATAAAGCCAATGTAGTAAATGTGAACATATTGAGCGACCTGGCACGTTTACGTATGAAATACCTCATTCAGAATGGTTCGCGTTTTGACAAGGCACGGTCGCAGGCCGAAAGCGAAGTTATGAAATGTTTCGGGCTCGATAGTTTTTATGTAGCCGGTTCCGAAATCCTGGATATTACCTCGGGCACCGATGCCGGCAGCGCCCTGCTGGCCCTTTCATCCATAATTATGACATCCCGGCAGGAAGCGCAAATGATGCTTCAGCAATTCATTGCTAAAATCCGTTCCGATATTGAAACCGATGGTACTTTAAACGATAATCAGTTAATATCTTTCATTAAACAGGGCATGTCCAAAGTGAATCCTGTTGAAGTAGTGAATAACTTGTCAGTTTTATATGGAAAAACCATACCCTCTTTTAAACCTCATCTTGATGCAGCTATGGGAAGATTCTCTCTTACTGTCATATCATTTTCTGATGTTACTTTTCCTGACCTCAATGGCAATATCCTGGCCCGAAGCGAAGATACTCTACGTTTGTCCGATACTGCCGTGGTGTTATTAATAAAATTTCCCGATGATGGCTACAAAAAGATACGGGTAAACGTGGTTGCATCAAACATACATTTACTTACTATTTCAGAACACGGTACTACTTACGAGGGTGATGGCACCACCGTCCTGCTTGGCAGTGACAATAATAAAGTGAGCTATGAAATGAATTATACCCGTTCTACCCGCGAAATACGAATTAATGCCAGTAATTTTGGTTCCGAACTTTTTTATGTGGAAATTGACGGAATAAATAACTTCCCTAATAATATTATTAAAAAGAAATGGTTGATGCTGAATATGAACTGAAAACGATAATCACTTTAACCCTCCGGAGGGTTAAAGTAACAAGTCAGTCGCGGGGCGTGTGATGTAAAAGATTATTACATTCAATCTATATGGACCATCTGGTATGAAAAAGTATAATACTCCCCAAAATTAAGACCACTGGTTAAGTGTAAATTTAATAACTTTAAGCCAGTGTCTTGAAAGCAAAGAGACAAAAACGTGCAGGAGCCTTTAAGGCCAAAGTGGCCATTGAAGCAAATTCAGGAGAGAGGGACTTCCTGCTGATACGTGGATTACATTATCATAAAAAGGAAACTTATATTTGTTAACCTGTGGTCTAAAAGAAGGGAGTAGCTAAGTGTTTTTATTCATGCCATATACTGAGTCGTGTAAGGGATTCGGTGTGGAAGTAGCCGTACACATTTTCTTTTTTTCCGTTGAGATACAGGTTGCCCTTCGGGTTGGCAGGGGGACCGCTGAAAGGACCAAAACGCCAGTCGGTGGAAAGCATCACCTCCACCAGATATCTCAGGTAATCGCTGCTGATGTGGGCCATGGCAACCGTGATTTTTGTCATGGGAGGGAACCGTGTGTTTCCAATGGAGTCTTCAGGGAAAAGCGATGGCGACGAAACTTCCAGTCCCTTTACATACAATCCGTTGAATAAAGCATCCCCGCCAAACGATTTTTTACTGAGTGAATCTGAAAGGAGGCTGTCGTTCATGAAGGTATCCCAGAGGTAAGCATTGTTGGGTTCAGGAGGATCGGCAAAGAAACAGGCCACGCTCACACGGGTTACCCTGGCGTAAGATCCATTCGGGAAAATTCTGTATCCTTCGGAGCTGATAAAGCGGATTGAATCCATCCACACCGGCAGACGCATGGTGTCGGCAGCCGTAATCTCGTCAGTTCCTTTTTTGATGACCACACGGTAAATACGTCCCGGATAGCCTTTGAAAGGAGAAAGAGAAATGTATTTTCCGGCGCTGTTTTGATAAGCAAAAGGATACGTGTGAAGGAGTTCGTTTTGATAAAGCTCTTCAACGGTCATGGAGGCATCTGTGATGGGTTCAAATTCATTCTTTTCTGTAAAACTCCGGGTATTGAAAAAACGGATTTCCTGAAAAACGGAATCAGAGGTAATTTTCCCTTCCACCCCATAGCAACTGTTCATTTTTTCCAGATGAGGATCAAAAGGATATTCACAACCTGCAGAGGCAAGCAACAGAAAAAGGAATGGTATGTGTTTGTGTCTTTTCATGCCGTGGTCTTTAAAATCTGAAATTCCATGACAGGGAAGGTATTCTCGGGAAAATCACAATTTGTGTGAATTTCATCTTTGAGGGGTCTTTCTCATCAGGGCCGTAATCAATCATCCATGGATTTTTCCGGTTGTACACATTGTACACCGAAAGGATCACTTCCTGGTAAAATTTCTTTCCGGGCTTTTCCTTTTGTTTCCACGCAATGCCAAGGTCGAGCCTGTGGTAATCAGGCAGGCGGTAGCCGTTGCGTTGCGATACAATTCCCACAATCTGCCCTTCGTAGTTGTATTTTCCTGTGGGCATGGTGATGGCTGTTCCTGTGTAATATATCCAGTTGGCCGACAACTGGAAGGACGGAGTGAGGTTGTACATGATCACCACCGAGAGGGTATGCGGCCTGTCGTAAGGAGCCGAGTAGGGTTTTCCGCCGTTGATTTCAGGGAAATACCGTTTGGCTCTCGAATAGGTGTATCCTGTCCAGCCCTGCAGTTTGCCCGATTGTTTCCTTAGCAGCAGTTCAATGCCATACGACTTTGCTTTGCCGGTACGGAATTCCTTGTCTATTTGTTCGTTGAATGTGAGCTGGGCAAAGTCCCTGAAGTCAATCTGGTTCTGCATCGATTTGTAATACAGTTCCACCGAACCTTCCACACGGTTGTCAAAAAAATTTCTGAAAAAGCCGATGGCATACTGATCGCCTGTCTGGGGTTTGATGTTCGGACTGCAGGGAACCCACAGGTCGAGCGGAAATCCGATGACCGAATTTGAAGCCAGTTGCACAAACTGCCGGCTTCTCATGTAGTTGCCTTTGATGGAAGAGCGGCTGGTGAGCAGAAAAGTAAAGCCCGCACGGGGCTCAAAGCCTTCCCAGCCGGCATGAGTGTAGTAAATGCGGTGAGAGCTGATGGTGTCAATACGGTCTATTTCATGTGCAGCGTTCAGCAGGTATACACGTTGAGGACCTATATTTTGCATAAATGAATAACGTACTCCGTATTCGATGGTTAGTTTTTCTCCTGCTTTTTGTTGATTGCCCACGTAAAGGGCATGTTCCAGTGCCCTTGAGGTTTGCACTTTGAAAGGAGCAAAGGAATTGTTTTCGCCGCCGGGGTTGAATTCGCCGGGCATAAAGGTGTGGAAGATCGATTGAAAGCCGAAAGAAAGGGTGTTGTTGGGATTGAGGTAAAAGGTGTAGTCGTGTCTCAGTGTCCAGTCTTTCATTCCTGCCGTTAATTCCACCTGAAATCCGGCCTGCCGCGTACTGAGCAGGTAGTCGTAATCGCTGTAGATGATGGAAGTGTTGCAGAACAGGCGGTCGGAAAACAGGTGATTCCAGCGGGCAGTGAAGGTTTTATTTCCCCACCCGAATTTTACATTGAGGATGGCAAGCATGTCCCGGCCTGCATAGGCCGAAACAAACAGGCGGTCTTTTTGTGACAGGATGTAGTTTCCTTTCAGATTCAGGTCGTAGAAATACAGTTTGGCTTTTTTTGTCACGGGATTGGGAGAGAAAGGGAAGAACAATCCCGGATAGGCAAGTCGTCCTGCAGCCATGACTGAGGAGCGGTCTTTGACGAGAGGTCCTTCAAGGGTGAGCCGGCTGGTAATCATTCCCAGTCCGCCATTGGCAGCAAAGTGTTTCATGTTCCCGTCTTTCTGGCGCACATCCAGCAGGGAAGACAAACGGCCACCGTATTGCACCGGGATATCGCCCTTGTACAGCTTAATGTCTTTGATGGCATCATTGTTGAAAACCGAGAGAAATCCGAGTGCATGAGAAGCATTGTATACGGTGGCTTCATCCAGCAGTACAAGGTTCTGGTCGGCAGCCCCTCCCCGTACGCTGAATCCCGACGAGCCTTCGCTGACAGGCTGTACCCCCGGCAACAGCTGGATGACTTTAATGGGATCAATCTCTCCGGCCAGGGCAGGCACCGACTTAATGGTTTTCACGTCCATTTTCACGATGCTCATCTCAGGCTTTACAACGTTTTCATCGGCTTTTTCGCTGGTCACGACAACCGTCTGCAGTTGTTTTTCTTCGGTTGCCATTTCAATATTTAATGTAAGGTTATGCTGAAGAACAACCATTTTTTCCTGGCTGACATAGCCTACATAAGAAAATACCAGATGATAGGTCCCGGGCTGAAGGGTGAGTGCATAATATCCATAGGCATTGGTGACAGTTCCTTTGCGGATTTCTTTTACATATATCCCTGCTCCGATAAGCGCTTCGCCCGAGGCAGCATCTTTTACATAGCCACTGATGGTGTATGATCCTGGTTCTTCTGTGGCA
>Ga0123519_10017113_pt1 | contig 10003 bp, 6 predicted proteins | sample YelNatPaOPRAMG02_FD_87396 | JGI IMG/M metagenome (GOLD analysis project Ga0123519, IMG submission 87396) | Hot spring microbial communities from Yellowstone National Park - Yellowstone National Park OP-RAMG-02 (version 2) | ecosystem: Environmental > Aquatic > Thermal springs > Hot (42-90C) ...
CCCCCATCAAATATCTCGGTTTGTTCTCTGGAAGTAAATCAGTCGTGAAGTCAGTAATCTCATACATTTCTTCGGTTGATTCGCCAACAGCTAAACCACCAATTGCAAATCCATCAAAATCGATTTGAGTTAAATCATCTGCAGAAATTTTCCTCAAATCTTTAAAAACACTTCCCTGAACAATTCCAAATAAAAACTGTTTGTGATCATAAAGCGGACTGGTTGAATGAAAATAATCAAAAGCTCTTTTTGCCCATCTTGTTGTTAATTCAACAGACTTTTTCACATAATCATATTGAGCTGGAAATCCAACACACTCATCCAGAACCATCATTATATCAGAGCCAATTGATCTTTGAATGTTTACAACTTTCTCGGGCGAAAAAAAGTGTAAGGATCCATCGATATGTGATTTAAATTCAACACCATCTTCTCGAATTTTTCTAAGTTCACTTAAACTATAAATCTGAAATCCACCACTATCAGTTAAAATTGGTTTTGACCAGTTTATGAATTTGTGAAGTCCGCCAAACTTTTCTAAAATTTCTGTTCCTGGTCTCAGGTAAAGATGATAAGTATTGCCTAAAATAATTTGCGTTCCAATTTCATTAAGTTCACGATGTTCAACGGCTTTAATTGCACCTTGAGTACCAACAGGCATAAAAATCGGCGTTAAAATATCTCCATGTGAAGTATGAATTATGCCTGCACGAGCTTTTGAATTATTATCTTTCTTAACTAACTCAAAAAACATTAAATCTCTTCTCTCTTCAATTCAACTAACTTGACTAAATCAATTTTGTTTGGAGTTGCTTTGATGATAGTGAATTTAAAATGATCAAGAATAAATTCTTCACCTTCCTGTGGAATTCTGCCAAGTCGATTAATTATGTAACCACCAACAGTCTCATATTTACCTTCTGGAATTTGAATTCCAATCTGATCAAGAACTGCGTCAATTTCAACTCGACCACTGATTAGATATGTGTTTTCACCAATCTTTCTGCAAATGTTTTCATCGACATCATATTCATCTTTTATTTCACCTAAAAGTTCTTCAATTAAATCTTCAGTAGTAACAAGTCCAGATGTTCCGCCATATTCATCGACAATAATTGCAATTGAAATTCCTTCTGATAAAAATTCCTTCAAAAGTTCAATGCTTGGTTTTGTTTCTGGATAAAAGTTAATTGGTCTCATTATTTCTACAATTTCATTGAAATCGGAAAATAGATCGCTTAAGTAGACAACGCCACGAATTGTATCGAGAGAGCCTTCATAAATTGGAATTTTTGAATATCCACTATCAATAAAAATTTGATAAAGTTCTTCCTTTGATGCGTTAATATCGCAAGCAACAATTTCAGTTCGTGGTCGCATTGCCTCACTGACTTTTTGATCACCAAGTTCAATCACCCGATCAATTATCTTTTTATCTTCTTTATCAACTTCACCAGCTTCTAAACTTTCTTTCAAAAGAATTTTAATGTCTTCTTTCTCCAGAATTTGTGGTAAGTCAAAAGTGATTTTAAATTTTCTAAGAATAAACTTTGAAACAGCCTCAAGAAGTTTAACAATTGGATAAAGAATAAATTTGAAAAATCTAAAAGGATAAGAAAAATAAAGAATTGCGATGTCTGCGACTTCCTGAGTAAATGATTTTGGGACAATCTCGCCGAATGTTAAGAGAATTACCGTCGTAATCAGCAAAGTTGAAATTTCTGAAAGGTGATAAGTCTGCTGTAGATAAAGTCCAAACAAACTTGCAAAAGTGATATTTGCGATATTGTTTGCAACTAAAAGCGTTACGAGGACTTCCTCTGGATTTTGAATAAATCTTTTAGCTGCTTGAGCTCCAAAAATATTTTGTTTCGCTCTGATCTCGATTTTAATCTTATTAGCTACAATAAAAGCAATCTCTGTCGCTGAAAAATAAGCTGAACCGATCAAAGCCAGAAAAAGAATTACAAATTCCATAGTCAATAAACTATCTCAAATTCTTGTGATCCGATTAAGACTTTTTCAAAGTAATTTTTATCACCAACCATAAAATAAACATTCAAATAAAAATCAGCTTTTCTATCATTTTTAGGAATCAATCCATCAATATTTGAACTCAAATTCAATCGATGGAATTGAAAAGTTTTATCAGATGATAATTCAATCGGTTGAAATCTTTCATCATAAAAAATTAAATGCTTACCATTCGATAAAACTATTTCATAACTTAAAGAATCAATTTTCAAATTTCTTTTCGAAACATTTTTTAATGAATAATTAAGTATAAGGTGAAATTTTGATTTTGATTCGATTTTCGGCATTGCATCGAACCACATTTCGAGTTGATTAACCTTCACTTCAAAAAACTTAGAACCATCAAGTTTTGAAGTTGAACAACAGCCAGCCAAAAAAATCAAAGATACAATGACGAAATTTTTCATCGCCAGATTGTAATGTTCAGTTTTTGTTTGTAAATAATTGCAACGGAAGCCAGAATCCATAAAATAATATTGATTATCATTGGAACATCTGAAGTAATAACATAAGTTGGATTTTCACCTAAATTTTTCTTGTGAACCAGGTAAAGATATCTAAAAATTCCATAGACTACGAACGGAGTTGTAAAAATTAAATTTTCAGTATGGAATAATTCTTTCGTTCTATCAGAAACAGTGTATAAGGCATAAGAGATTACTGTTCCAGCTGCTGAAATCGTCGCCATCTGATCTGCAAAGTTAATTGAATAATCACTCAGGACTTTCCTTGTATTCGAGTTATTGTCAATGATTGCGAGCTCACTTCTTCTCTTTGTGACAGCAAGAAATAGAGAAAGGAATAGTGTCGTTAAAATTAGCCAGCTCGATATGTAAACATCAATCACCCAACCACCAGCAATTATTCTGATCATAAATCCAAATGCAATGAAGAAAATGTCAAGGAGAACAATTTTCTTAAGGAAAAAACTATACAGCAGATTAATCACAAAATATGTTAAAACTGCAATTTTGAATTTTGTATTCAAATTATAAGCAAATAAAAACATTCCAATAAAAAAAATAAACGAAATCACAATTGCTGTAGTAATGGAAATTTTTCCAGCAGGTAGAGGTCGATTTTTCTTAACAGGATGATTTTTATCCTGTTCCAAATCAGCAATATCATTTATCACATAAACAACACTTGAGATAAAACAAAAAGCGATAAAAGCTCTGACCACCGTAAAAAGATATGTTTCATCAAATAAATGATGAGAAAAAATTAATGGTGCAAAGAGGAAGAAATTTTTTATCCACTGCTTTACACGGATAAGCTGTAGAATATCTTTTATTTCAGAAAACAATACTTTCTTCATAGACACCATATACTTTTTTAAGTTCATCTACCATTTCACCTAAGGTTACATAGTTTCTTGCACAATCGAGTACATAAGGCATAATGTTCTTCTCATCAATTGCTGCCTGACGCAAAGCTTCAAGTTTTTCCTTCACTACTTCATTATTTCTTTCCTGTCGAAGTTTTGCAAGTGCTTCTCTTTGTTTGATTTCAACTTCAGGTGGAATGTAGAGAATAGGGATTTCAATCTTCTCTTCTTTCTCAACGAACTCATTAACGCCAACAATTATTCTTTGCTTTTCTTCAATTTCTTTTTGATAACGATAAGCAGCGTTAGCAATTTCTTTCTGGAAGAATCCCATTTCGATTGCTGGGATCACCCCACCTAATTCATCAATCTTCTTGAAATATTCATTTGCTTCTTCTTCAAGTCGATTTGTTAACGCTTCGATGTAATAACTTCCACCAAGTGGATCAATTGTATTAATTACACCAGTTTCATAAGCGATGATTTGTTGAGTTCGCAATGCAATCTTAACAGCTTTCTCACTCGGTAGTGCAAGTGTCTCATCCATTGAGTTTGTGTGCAAAGATTGAGTTCCACCCAGAACTGCTGCTAAAGCTTCAAATGCAGTTCGAACAATATTATTTTCTGGTTGTTGTGCAGTTAAAGAACAACCAGCAGTTTGTGTATGAAAACGTAGCCACCAGCTTCTTGGATTTTTTGCCTTATAAACTTCTTTCATTCTTCTTGCATAAATTCTACGAGCAGCTCTGAACTTTGCAATTTCTTCAAAGAAATCTAAATGTGAATTAAAGAAGAAAGAAAGTCTTGGTGCAAATGAATCGACATCCATTCCTCTTTCAATACATGCTTCAATGTAAGCGAAACCATCGGCAAGAGTAAATGCAAGTTCCTGTGCTGCAGTTGAACCAGCTTCTCTTATGTGATAACCACTGATTGAAACAGGATTCCACTGTGGAACTTCATTTGTGCAATATTCAATCATATCGACAATAATTTTCAACGATGGTCTTGGCGGGAAAATATATTCTTTCTGAGCAATGTATTCTTTCAAAATATCATTCTGTAATGTTCCGCGTAATTTTTTGAAATCAACTCCTTGTTTTTCAGCTACAGCAAGATAAAAAGCAAAGATCATTGCTGCTGGAGAATTGATTGTCATTGAAGTAGAAACTTCTCCAAGTGGAATTCCATCAAAAAGTTTTTCCATATCGACAAGTGAAGAAACAGAAACACCACAAATTCCAACTTCGCCTTCAGACATTGGTGCATCTGCATCCCAGCCCATTAAAGTTGGTAGATCAAACGCAACTGAAAGTCCTGTCTGTCCATGTTCAAGCAAATACTTAAATCTCTTATTTGTATCCTCGGGAGTTCCAAATCCAGCAAACTGTCTCATTGTCCACAATCTTCCCCGATACATATTTTTATGAATTCCTCGAGTGAAAGGAAACTCACCCGGAAAACCTAAATCCCTTTCATAATCAAAATCTCCTAAATCGTCGGGAGTATAAAGAATTTCAACTTTGTTGCCGCTGATTGTATTGAATGTGATTGGAATTGTTGGCTGGGCTAAAGCTTCTTTTTTCCATTGAAGCTTTTTCTCTTGAAAGTTTTTGTTTTCCATTTTTACCCTCACTTTTAATCTTCTTTGTTAACAGTTCTCCCGAATCTTCTATCGAGTTCATCGATAGTAAGTTTTATAAAAACGGGACGACCGTGTGGACAAACATAAGGAATTTTTGTTGCGAATAAACTGTCAATTAAAGTTATCATTTCCTTTTCTGTTAATGGATCGCCTGCTTTAATTGCACTCTTACAAGCAAATGATTTTGCAAGATTATCTTTTTCATTAGTTACATTAGTTAAAGCAAATTCACGATACATTTCCAGAATTTCAAGTAAAATTTCTTTCTCTTTTCCTGGCTTAATATCCTGTGGAATTCCGCTGATAATAATCGCAGATTTTCCAAATGGTCTGATATCAAATCCAATTTTATCAAGATAATCTTTTAATTCCATCACAAGTTCAAAGTCTGGTTTGGAAAGTTCAATCGTCTGTGGAAAAAGAAGCTGTTGAGAAAATGGGATTGCATTTTCAATGCTCTCAATTGCTTTTTCGTAAAGAATTCGTTCGTGAGCAATGTGTTGATCAATTATCATCAATCCATTTTTAATTGGAGTAAGAATGTATTTATTATGAAGTTGCCAAACTTGACGAGTAACAATTGATTCAGTTTCTTCCGTTTTATTCTCAAATGAAAATGAATTCACAATTTGTTTTGTCTTTTCAACGATATCTATAGCAGAATTTAAATCCTCATCTATTCCAGATGATTTTTTTGCAGTTTGAATTTGAGGCGAAACACTTGTTTGAAATTCTTTCTTTGGTTGACCGTAAATTTCTCTTGCAATAAAACTATTCGGTTCAACAACTGGATTTTTAAATCTTGTCTGTGTAAAATCATCAAGTTCTTTCAGTTCAATTTGAGGAGTAAAATCTTTTGTAGAAAGTGCATCTTTCACAGCTGAATAAATTGAAGAGTAAATCAAATTTTCGTCATCGAATTTAACTTCCAATTTAGATGGATGAACATTGACATCAATATGCTTTGGATCGATATTCAGATAAATTAAATAGAATGGATATTCGCCTTTTTCGATTAAGTGTTCGTAACCACGATAAACAGCATGTGAAACTGATTTATTGATTACAAATCTTCCGTTCAAAAATAAAAACTGTTGTCCCTTTGCTTTTTTAGCAAAATGAGGTGCACCAATGTAACCCCAGATTTTTATTTGATCACTTTCAAAAGTTATTGGGATTAAAGAATCAAGAAATGATTCGCCGAAGAAATATTGAATTCTTTTCTCAATTGAGGATGGCGGTAGGTCAAATACAAGCTTTTCATCATCAATGAAAGTGAAACGAATATTTGTAAAACTCAGACTTATTCTCTGAAATGTATCGAAGATGTGTTTGAACTCAGTTGCATTTGATTTCAAGAAATTTCTTCTTGCTGGAACATTAAAAAATAAATTTTTGACGCTAATATTAGTTCCTTTGTCACAATGAATCTGATTTTGTTCTAAAATCTTTCCACCTTCAATTAAAATTTGAGTACCAAGTTCTTCTTCTTCGGTTTTTGTTTTCAACTCGACTCTCGAAACAGAAGCAATGGAGTAAAGAGCCTCACCTCTGAAACCTAATGTCTGAATTCTTTCAAGATCTTCAACATCCGAAATTTTACTTGTCGAATGGCGATGAAACGCAAGTCTCGCATCTTCAGCAGACATTCCAATTCCATCATCAATCACCTGAATTAATGTTTTGCCCGCATCTTTGATTATCAAAGTAATGTGAGTTGCCTGTGCGTCAATTGAATTTTCAAGCAATTCTTTCACAACTGATTCCGGTCTCTGAACAACCTCACCAGCCGCAATTTTCGAAGCCACATTTTCAGGTAATATTCTAATTTTCTGCATAGCCTATTATCATTTTGATTTTAATATATCTTTCCATCAATACATTTGCAAACAGCTTAATTTTCCCTATTATTTGAATAGATCAAAAAGTAATTTCAACAGGTTTGTTAGTTCTGAGTGATTCAACTATTGCAAAAGTTGTTAGTGTCGTTAAATAAAGTGATTTCAAATCTATCGGTGATTGAGTTCCGTTCTTAATAGCGTTAATAAAAGCTTCGACTTCTTCTTTGTGCCCTTTGCCAAAATAATTTTTTGACTTTACTTTTCCACCAGTATAAAAATCAACTTTTTCGAAATTGTAGAGAATAGCTGATTTCTGAAGTGCAGACACTTCCAGATATTCTTTTGGAACCGATACATCTCCATTAGCCTGATAGATTATCGTTCCAATTGATCCATCTTCAAATTTCAAAACGACGGAAATTGTATCTTCTTCTTTATTAAATCCTTGTTTGAAAGAAATTGACTGAGCAAAAACTTGTTTTGGAGATGAATTGCAAATAAACGAAAGAGTATCAACAAAGTGACAGACCTCACCAATGATACGGCCACCTTGTTCTTCCCATTGTGTCCAGTGTTCAAGTGGAATTTTACCAGCATTCACGCGATAAAGAAAGTTGAAGGGACCAGAAGGGAAAAAATTTTTAATATCAACAATGCTCTTCGCAAATCTTCTGTTAAATCCGACCAACAAAAATTTTTCATCAACTTGAAGATCAATAATTTCTTTTAATTCATCATAACTCACTGCGAGTGGTTTTTCAACAAAAACTTTCTTTCCACCCAGAAGTGATTCTTTGACATATTTAGCGTGACTATCATGACGAGTTGCAACAAAGACAACATTAATTTCTGAGTCATTTAAAATTTCTTCCGGTGAAGTTGTAAACTTTTGAAATCCAAATTTCCTTGCAACATTACTTGCAGACAATCCATCTGTTGTGCATACATTAACAAGATTTACTTTGAGATTTTTTAAATGTGGAAGTAAAGAAGATTGAGCAAAACTTCCAGCACCGATAAAACCAACATTTGTTTTAGAAACCGATTTCGTTTTTGTTAAAAATTGAACTTGTTTAGTTTTTGTAATTTCAGTTGTTGGATATTCGAATAAAATTCCCCGATAGAATTCTTGTGTCTTGCCTAAAACCAAATCATAAGCTTTTTGATAATCGTCTATTGAAAATTTATGAGTGATGAGTGACTTAAAATTTAATTTTCCTTCAAACAAAAGTTCGACAATCGCCTGCATATTTCGATTTTCGGTCCATCTCACATAACCAACTGGATAATCAATTCCCATTTCTTCATATTTTGGATCATAACGACCAGGACCATACGATTTTGAAATCACAACCTCAATTTCTTTGTTATAAAATGGTCCTCTTGGAATATCCATTTTAACAGCACCGACAACAACAACTTTACCCTTTTCTCGAGTAATCAAACCAGAAAGCTCAATTGGTTCATTGCTCTCTGTTCCTGCTGTTATCAAAACTTTATCAACACCAATTCCATTTGTTAAATTCAGTATCGTTTCCTTCTCACTCTTTGAGCTTTTCAAAACATAATCAGCACCAATTTGCTTCGCAAACAAAAGTGCCTGATCAGAAATATCAAGTCCAATTACTTTACATCCATTTGCTTTGAGTAATTGAACTGTGATTAATCCAAGTAAACCCAATCCTATTACAGCAACATTCTCGCCCAAGGTTGGATTTGCAAGTCTAATTCCCTGAAGAGCAATTGCACCTAAAGTTGTAAAAGCTCCTTCTTCAAAACTCACATTTTCTGGAAGTTTTACACATAGATTTTCCGGTACAAAAACAACCTCAGCATGATTTGCGTATCCTGCACCCGCACACGCAACTCGATCACCGGGTTTAAATTTTTCACTCGAAGATTCTAAAACAACTCCAGCGGAACTATAACCAAGAGTTTTATAATCATTTAGATTGCCCAGAATTCTTTCAATGGTTGGAATCAATCCATCTCTTCGTACGATTTGATAAACCTGTTTAACAACATCAGGATTTTTATAAGCTTTGACCAGAAGATTTTCTTTACCAGATTCAACAGTTGTTCTTTCTGTGCCTGCGCTTATCAGTGAAAAATAATTCTGCACAAGCACACCTTTCGGTTTTAAAAAAGGAATGGGGAGATCAACAACTTTCATCTCCCCATCTTTAATTCTCTGAACTAATTGTTTCATTTTTCTAAATCTTCTTTCAGAACTGGTTTTCTTCCAATTGAATAATAAACAAACTTATGCTTCAAAGCTTTCTCGTTATCAAAAACATTTCTTCCATCAAAGATTACAAATTCTTTCATTAGATTTTTCATCGCTTCAAAATCTGGAGTTCTGAATTCGTTCCACTCAGTCGCAATAATTAAAGCATCTACATCTTTACAAGCTGATAGAGCATCTTGTGCATATTCAATTTTATCACCATAAATTTTTCTTGTGTTTTCCATTGCTTCAGGATCGTAAGCCACAATTTTTCCGCCGAGTTCTAAAATCTTATCAATTATTTTGAATGCTGGAGCTTCACGCACATCATCTGTCTCTGGCTTGAAGGCAAGTCCCCACAAAGCAAATCTTTTTCCTTTAATATCGTTATTGAAATGCTTTAAGATTTTATCAATCAACACAAGCTTTTGTTTTTCATTAGTTTCGATTACTGCGTCAATGACATTTGATTCGACATTTGCTTCCTGAAATGACTTCTGTAATGCTTTTATATCTTTTGGAAAACAGCTTCCACCAAAACCAATTCCAGGGAAAAGAAATCTTTTTCCAATACGATTATCAGCGCCCATCGCAATTCGAACCATATCGACATTCGCACCAACTTTCTCACAATAATTTGCAATCTCATTCATAAAAGTAATCTTAGTGGCTAAGAAACAATTTGCAGCATACTTTGTAATCTCAGCACTCTTTTCATCCATAAAGTAAATTGGATTTCCACTTCGAACAAATGGCTCGTAAAGAGTTTTCATCATTTCTTTTGCTTTTTCAGATGAAGTTCCGATAACAATTCGATCTGGTTTCATAAAATCTTCAACTGCAAATCCCTCACGCAAAAATTCTGGATTACTGACTACATCAAATGGATAATCACCAGCTTTTGATTTAATTTTTTCTCTAACGAGTTC
>Ga0123519_10017117_pt1 | contig 10002 bp, 10 predicted proteins | sample YelNatPaOPRAMG02_FD_87396 | JGI IMG/M metagenome (GOLD analysis project Ga0123519, IMG submission 87396) | Hot spring microbial communities from Yellowstone National Park - Yellowstone National Park OP-RAMG-02 (version 2) | ecosystem: Environmental > Aquatic > Thermal springs > Hot (42-90C) ...
CCCAAGGCCTGTGAGGTGGTATTCACTCCCAAAAATATGGAGATACGAGGAACCTCAATCTGGAAGGCTCAGGGAACATTTTCAGTTTAATGCAGATGTGTTTGGAGTCGATACTCCGGAGGCAGACGCCGAGATAATAAACCTCGCAGGAAGCATACTGACAAACCTTGGGCTTGACACCGCATTCAGCATTCATATTAATGACAGGGTAATAATGGATGGAATCCTGAAATACCTTGGAGTGGAGAACACGGATCGTGTTTTCACCATAATAGATCGTTTCCGTAAAACGACCAGAGATGATTTTCTTCTTCTGCTGAAGGAAAATGGCGTTTCTGAAAAAAGCGCAGATATTTTACTGAAGTTGGTGGAGACTCCCTTCGAGATCGGTGAATTAAGATCAAAAATATCAGAAATTACCGGAAAATCGGGGATACTTTCAGACAGGGTTGACAGGCTTACAAAAACCTGCGACATCATAAGAATGTACGGAAAATCAAATATAATGATGGATTTCTCGGTAATTAGGGGAATATCATATTATACCGGAATTGTCTTCGAGGCATTTGATTCACTGGGACAGTTTCGTTCCATACTTGGAGGTGGCCGTTATGATAATCTGGCATCAATGATGTCAGGGAAGGAAATACCGGCCGTTGGATTTGGAATGGGTGACGTGGTCCTTGAGCTCCTTATGAAGAGAGAAGGGAAATGGGAAGACAACAGGAAGGAGTATACCTACGCTCTTTGCTTCATGGGTGATACTCTCCAGTATGCCATGGAAGTGGCGGGGAAGATCAGGAAAAATGGCATCATATGCGCAATGGAGCTATCCTCCAGAGGCCTTTCACAGCAGATAAGATCAGCAGAAGCCCAGGGATTCCGCTACGTCCTCATAATAGGTGAGAAGGAGAAGGAAAGGGGAACCCTTACTGTTAGAGATCTCAAGGAGAGTTCACAGTCAGAAAAGACCCTTGGCGATCTTATTATGGGTGCTAAAAAATACGGGGTAATCTGAGAAAAATTTATAAGTATAGAAAATCTATACATAATGGTGTTAAAGTGTCCATAGCGTTTGTACTGGTAAGTACTGTTCCCGGAAAGGAGCATGAGGTTTACAACAAAATTTCAAAAGTAAAGTACGTGGTGGAAATCCATCCTTTATTCGGGGAATACGATCTTATAGTGAAGATCGACGCAAAGGACTACAGTGAGCTTGGAAAAACCGTGATAGAGCATATCAGGACTATCGAAGGTGTTATAGATACCAAGACACTTACTGGAATAAAATTATGAGGTGCATATTTTGAGTAACGTCTACACGGGTTTTAATGCAGAAGTTTTTTCTATGGTTATACTGGCGCTTATAGCTCTGTCGCTATTTGTGCTGGGGATTCTTACTGCATATTTCGGCAGTGGTAAAAGTAGAACTGTTGGTTCAGTTCTCTTAGTTGGTGGTGTACTCATAGGCATTCTGACTGCATATCTTAGCAGATACACATTTAATCTTGGGTTTATTCAGAATGTAATCTACGGTACCCTTTTCTATGTGGTCGCAGCAGTCATCGGGGCTGTAATAGGACTTCTGGTGTTTCTTGGCGCCATTATGAAAACCTGATTTCAAGAAAATCTAAATCTGTTGAGTATCAAATTCATTATAAATTATTTTTTTAGTTTTTCCTTTTTTATAAGTAGTCATAAGAAATTATTCATATTCATGAATCATACCGTAATCAGCAGAGGATTCGTGCAGGTGGAGAATAATACAGATGGTAGATGCAGCAAAGTTTATTGGTGAAGCAGAAAAAGAAATCTTATCAAAGCTTAATGGAAAAGGAATACTTGCCTGTTCAGGAGGGCAGGACAGCACACTTCTGGCGGTTCTGGCACATAGGGCGGCAGGGGACAGGGTACTCACAGTTTTTGTTGACACAGGATTTTTGAGAAACGGTGAAAAAGAGAGAGTTAGAGATACATTTAAAAAGTTTGGACTGAACTATCTCATCCTTGATGAATCAGAGAAGTTCATTTCAAGATTGAAAGGAGTCACGGAACCGGAAGAAAAGAGAAAAATCATTGGAAAGACATTCATAGATGTTTTCGAAGAGGAAGCAAGAAAATATGGTGCAGAATCACTTCTGCAGGGCACAATTGCCCCAGACTGGATAGAGAGCGGTGGAGGTGTTAGAGATACCATAAAAAGCCATCACAACGTAGGCGGTATCCCCCAGAACATGAAACTCAAGCTCATAGAGCCCCTAAGAGATCTATATAAGGATGAAATAAGGGAAATTTCCAGATACATGGGCATTCCAGAAATAGTTCAACCTTTTCCCGGGCCAGGACTTGCAGTCAGGATTTTAGGTGAGGTGACAGAGGAGAAACTTGAGATCCTGAAACAGGCAACGGAGATTGTTGAAAATTCAGTGGAGGAAAACGCGAAATCATGGGAAACTATGCCGTGGCAGTTCTTTGCAATTCTTCTGCCGGTAAAAACCACAGGAATCCACGGTGACAAAAGGACTTATGGTTATACTGTGGCAATAAGGATGATAGATTCAAACGATGCAATGTCAGGAACTTTCACTAAACCACCCTGGGAATTCCTGGAAAATCTTTCAACAGATATAACAAACAGGGTAAGTGGTGTGAACCGTGTGGTATATGATGTTACAAATAAACCTCCCGGAACAATAGAATGGGAGTGAAATATATGGAATGGTCATCACACCAATCCAATTGCTCGCATAAGTTATATAGTATTCTATGATTTACCCCTTGAATATTCAATGATGGCAGAAGAGCTTTTAATTTCAGAGGAAGAGTACCAGAAATCCGGTGTCCATATTGGAACACAGGTTAAGTCCAAGGATATGGAGAAATACATATTCAAGATCAGAAACGACGGTCTTTACATTCTTGACGTAAAGCAGACAAACCATAAGCTTATAGAAGCAGGGAAAATGCTTGCAAGATTCAAGCCAGAAGACATCCTTATAGCTGCACAGAGGCAGTATGCGTTCAGGCCTGTTTCAAAATTTTCTGAGACAGTGGGTGCATCATCAATAGTGGGGAGATTTATTCCGGGCACTCTTACAAACCCTCAACTTAAAGGATACAGGGAGGCAAAGGTCATTGTTATAACTGACCCACTTGCAGATACACAGGTTATGAAAGAGGCTAAGATGATAGGTGTTCCCATAATAGCACTCTGTGATGCAAACAACCAGACAGATTTCGTTGATCTCGTAATACCCACAAACAACAAGGGAAGAAGATCACTTGCAGTTGTTTACTGGCTTCTTGCCAGAGAGATACTCAAGAACTCGGGAAGAATATCAACATACAATGACTTCCAGAGTACAATAGATGATTTCGAAGCACAGATTTAAACCAAATCTATTTTTTATATTTCAGTTTGGTGATCCTTGAAAGGATCTCTTATTCTTTTGACTTCCACAAATAAAAGGTTGCTGTCAATATACCCACAGAAGATCATTCTCTTTCTGACCCCGTTGGCTACTCTTACCGCTCTGCTGATCTTATACCATTCCTCAGGACCATCAAGGTAGTGAATAAGGAATTCAGCATGTTCCTGGATATTCTCCACATACACCCGGAAATGAGAACCGTATTTGAATCCGCTCTTTACTATGAATCTTCTGTCAATAAGTTCGCTGTAAATTCTGCTCAGTGATCCAGCAGTGGCCTCAGATCTATGATAGCCTGTCTCAAAATCGCTTAAAATCCTCAAGTCTTTGAAAGGCTGTCCATACCATTCAGGAATGTCCTGATTGTCGGTTACAAATCTGCCACCAACTCTTTCAATGTTGATATCACTGGGTATCTTTTCCCTGTTCATTCCCACCATTTCCTCTGCTGTAACAAGGAAAGCTGTAATGTCTCCGTCCTCGTCAAGTGTAAAATAGTAAGCTGGAGTATTGGAGTAAAGGTAGGAAAAATCAGTTGTGCTGTTCTCTCTTTTTACAATTATGGGGCCGGTATAGTCACCATGGGGTGATTTCCTGGCAAAAAGCATATTATTCTCCCTTTTAACATAGTATCCACGAATTTTCAGTGTTTCATAAACTATGTAAAGTTCAGTTTCTCCTTCATCCCTGAGGAGTTCCCGAAGAAGGTTTGTTGATTTGCGGTAAATGGGATTAACAGGATCAATCCTGTTCTTATAATAAAGGAAAATGCACTCAAAATTGTTAAGCACCAGGGAGCCTTCAACGATCTTTCCCAGTTTGTAATGGTTCTGCAGAAAAGATGGGCTCTTGTTTCCTGTTATATTAAAGAAAATGCCCGAACAGATGGCGCCGTCCATCCTATTTCCTCTTGGAAGCAACTTTTTCTAAAAGCCTTGAAGATACCTGTTCAAGTATCTTTGGCACCTCATTTGCGTTCTTGGCTGTTACAAGGAAGCTGAGAGCTCCGTATTTCTTCGCAAGGCTGTCAAGTTCATCCTGCCATATAACCGCTTCATATCTCAGATCCATCTTTGTTCCAAGCAGTACAACAAGAGGTTTTCTTTCAAATCTGCTTATAAACTTCAATATGTCTTCAGAATATCTCAGTGAATCCTTTGAGGTGATATCCGCAGTTACGAGAATTGCAGTGGATCCCATCAGGAATTTTTCAGAGTTATTTGCCTCTTCAAGTTCCTGGAACAGGAAGTCAACATTCCGGGAACCTCCATTATAGGGGACGGATATCCGCTTTCTGAGGATCATCTTCTGTGTACTTGCAGGATTATCTGAATCATAGACTATTCTGGAAATGAGTGAACTTTTACCGGAGCCTGTCGGCCCGACAATGCTAACTTTCCACGTCAGACGATCAGTATCCATTGCCCTTTGATTGGTACCTATATATTATATTTTTTCATAGAGGGCGAATTTTCCGGATGTCCTGTGAATCAGTAGCAGAGCTAATAAGTATCAGCTTAAGTTTATATGTATTCTGGGCATGATCGTATGGTAATTCTTATGAAATACGATTTTTCTGAAATGATGGGTTATATGAAACCGTCGGAAATAAGGGAACTCCTGAAGTATGCTTCCATGCCAGATTTCATCTCTTTCGGTGGAGGTATGCCCAACCCTCTTTCATTTCCCATGAAGGATATCAGAGAAATAGTGGACGAAGTTCTTGATGTCAGCGGTAAATACGCACTTCAATACGGCAATACTGGCGGATTACCGGAACTGAGGACAGAAATCAGTAAAATGGTACTTAAAACAGAGAAGATAAAGACTGATGAAAAAAACATCATTGTTACATCTGGATCCCAGCAGGGTCTTTACGAGCTCGGGAAAATATTCCTTAACCATTCAGATGGCGTAATGGTCGAATCGCCAACATACGTGGGGGCAATATCAGCCTTCAATGCCAATGCCGGAAAAATGATTCCTATAGAGATGGACAGCGAAGGAATCATAGTACAGAAGGTGGAGGAAAAGATCAAATCATTGAAAGCAAATTCCGATCTTCCCAGATTCATATATGTCATACCAAATTACCAGAATCCAACAGGACACACACTGAGCCTGGAAAGAAGAAAACACCTGATTGAGTTATCAGATAAATATCAGGTTCCTTTAGTTGAAGACAATCCATATGGTGAACTGCGTTATTCTGGTGAAAAGCTGCCAAGCCTGAAAAGCATGGATGAGTCAGGTGAAAATGTCATTTATCTTGGAACATTTTCAAAGGTTATGTGCCCTGGTCTGAGGATTGGTTATACCATTGCACCTGAAACTGTTGTCTCCAAACTTAACCTCCTGAAACAAGCGCTCGATCTCTCATCCAGCACATTCTCGCAGTATGTTGCATACGAATACCTGAAAAAGGGTGTAATATACAAACAGGTTCCAAAGACAGTGGAACTTTACAGGAAGAAGAGAGATATAATGCTAAAAGCACTGGAAGACTATTTTCCAAAGAATTCAACATGGTCAAAGCCGGACGGCGGGATGTTCATATGGGCTACACTGGACAAGAAGATCAACACCAGTGAAATGCTGAAGGCATCAATTGAAAACGGTGTCGGTTATGTGAGCGGACTGGCATTTTCCCCAGATGGAAGCCATACAAGCAGCATGAGGCTTAACTTTACTTTCTCAGAGGACGAGGAGATTGTGAAGGGAATCAGCAAGCTCAGCAACACAATTAAAAACGTATCTGTCAGACCCACCCCAGCCTGAACACATATTTATTCATTTATTTTATAAGCATCTCCGGAAGCATCTTCTGTAGCAGTATAAATCAAATATTTCCGTTAACCATGTTGGAATTAACATTTTGAAGTTACCATCCGTTTGATTCAGAATTGTGCACGGCTTTTTGGACGTTACAGTATTATGCCTGCAATATCAAAAAAACCAGTTGTAAAAAGGGTAAAAAATAAAAAAAGTATTTAGAAAATTAATCTCTGTATTTTGCCAGTACAAATGCTATAGTAAAGGGAATTATCATCCACAGGATACCTGCAATTATTAGAATTGGCGCAGTGATCCCGAAGGATGATGGTACAATTGTCTGTGATGATATGAGTCCAATTTTATCAGTAAACATTGTCTGTACAAGAGAAGAGTAACCTGATGGACTGGCGTAGTTGAATGCTATTGTTCCGTATACGTATGATGTACTGCTGGAAGATACTCTTAAGGCTGAAAGTATTGCTATTGGTATTATTGACCAGAATAGATCCATTACCACAAATACCCCTATTGCTGCCCCAAGGACTGCACCCTGTGACTTTGCAATGTGTGAAAACATGTATACTATGGCAAGGAATGCTACACCCTCCACAAGATATGTCCAAACGAAGTAAAGACTGAAAGCAGTGGAAAGATACATTCCAAAATAGTGATTTATAATCAGATCAGAAAATATCATGGAAAATCCAACTGCAATGAAGATTGATATGGCATTGGATGTAAATCTTGAGGCAATTAAGCTCCCTCTTGTTACAGGTCTCTTAAGAACAGATTCAAGTACACCGCTTGTCCTGTCCTTACCGTATGTTAGGTAGGCAGCAAATACGGCCAGAATGGGTATAAGAAAACCAAGTATTTCCGATGTCCCGGAGAATACCAGAGACTGCAGTTCCTTCTGTGTCATTGGTGCATAATCTGTTAAGGGTGTTCCATCATGAGTAAAGGTACTGGTTTTTGCGATTATTCTGCCAGATGAGTTGGTAGCTACTGCCGCATAGGTCGTGTTATGGTCAGCATATGTCACAGAAGGATAGATGTTCCTTATGTTAAATCCAGAAATATTTTGGTAACTGAACGATGGGCTGCTTACAATCACGCTTGCATTGAGGCTTGCATTTCCAATGTAAAAATTAATTGAGGGTGCTGTTGTTCCATTCTGTCCAACGTACATTAATTCGTATCCAAATCTAGTTGTATTTGTTGGATTCACAATTCCTGGTATTATCTCCAGGCCAGAAGGAATTCGGGTATTGGATATACGTATAGGTGTTTGCGTCGTAGAAATGGGTTTTCTGAAAACAATGTAAGAATAGTTTGTATCAACATTAACTGTGTGGGAAGTACCTATTGGTATGGTTGCGTTTGCAAATCCACTGGAACCTGATGTTGCTGAATAGAAGGTTCCATTGTATTCATAATAGACGGAAATCTTAGAAACAGGTTGTCCATAGGCATTATGGGCATACCCAACCATTGTGAGGTTTGTTCCACTGGCATAGTAGCCATAGTTTACCTGTGGGGTGCTGGAGACCGGGGAAGGTGAGAACGTCGAGGCAGATTCATAAGCAAGTAAGGATGATAGTCCAACTATTGCAATAATCATTATTATGACAAATTTACTGGTTAGTGTTCTTTTTATTTCGTATGCAATAGGTTTCATTTCAACCCTCCTATGAGGCTGAAGAAATACTCTTCGAGACTCTCCCCAACCGGATCAAAACGAATAATACGGTAACCTGATCTGACAAGTTCATCTGGAATGGATGGAATGTCTTTTTCGGGTATCTTCAAATCACGGATCATGGATTCATTTCCACTTGTTTCCACATCTCCGTATTTTGCCAGTATTTTTTTGCAGTCTGCGTTAAAATTTTCAACAGTCACATGTACCACGGTTTTTCCCAGGGTTTTCATCTCGCTTCTCTTTATTGTTTTTATAAGCTTCCCGTGGTCTATTATGGCTACCCTGTCAGCTACATCCTGTATCTCACTTAATATATGTGATGAAAGCAGTATTGCCTTGCCTCTCTTCTTCAGGTTCATCATAAGATTCCTCACAAAGAGAACACCTTCAGGATCAAGTCCATTGAGCGTTTCATCAAACATAACATTCTGGGGATCGCCTATGATCGATTCTGCAATTGAAAATCTCTTTTTCATTCCCTGTGAATAAGATCTTAATTTTTTGTGCAGGTGATCCTTCAAACCCACCTGTTCCAGAAGGCTCATAATCCTTTCTTCAGCTTCCTTTCCCTTGAGGTTATAAAACCCAGCAAAATAATTCATCAATTGCAAAGGTGTTGCATTGGGTTCAAAATTAGGAAGTTCTGGTATCCATCCAACATTGGCCGCTGCTTTTACTTTGTCAAGCACAATATCATAGCCATCTACCATTATTCTTCCAGATGTTGGAAGAATTATTCCGGACGTCATTCTTATGGTGGTTGTCTTTCCGGCTCCGTTTAGTCCAACAAGGCCCAGAATCTCACCATCTTTCATGCTGAGTTCCAGGCTGTCAACAGCGGGAGGATTTTTAGGTGTGTATATCTTTGTAATCGACTCTATATCTATCATTCAAATTCTTCCCGTTATAACCGATATCGTTTTCGATATCTTAAATCTATTCCCTTCTAGAAATCTCTAGTGATAATTCTGTATCTTGTATGGGCAAATGCCTAGAACCAGGGCATTGCAAACCATAAGAATATAAGAGAGACAAGTAGAATCTGCCTCACAAGGGCCAGGGAATCAGGGATGTGCATAATAAATGCCCGCGGAAACTACCGCAAATATCACATCTTTTCCAGAGAATTGGGATCAATATTGTTGAACTGTTTGAAACAGGAAATTGCGATCCCTAAAATAAGGAGAATGGAATAAGGGTCAAAGGAAACTTCAATGAAAAAGACTATTGTTGTAATTGCATTCGTTTTAGTGGTCGCGGTTGTTGCATACGCAGTCTTTCCCATACTTGCTTCCACGAACGTCTCATCGCTCAAGGTTGGGGAGGACTCTTACGTTTATGCAACAGTTCAAAGCAGGACCAGTTTCCTTGGTTTTAGCGGCTTTACAGTAAACCAGAGCTCTTCACAGGTATTTGTCTTATGGAATGGAACACTTCCAGCAGTGGGAGAAAAGGTTCTTGTGCACGGAGAGGTAAAAGGGGTTCAGTCTTCAGGTTTTTCTGCAATATATATTTCAGCAACTTCAGTGTACGATTGGCCATTCTGATAACCGGTTCAGTGAAGTTATAACATTATTCTGTCATCAATGAAAATGCACTGACAAACTTAAATTGCTTTAAATTTCAGAATCAGAGGATGAAAATGGGATAATTCTTAATGTATTCAGTGATTCGGAGATGTGATAGCTGTATTAGGAGGTTCATTTTCAATACTTCACAGGGGACACCAGGCACTTATTCGGAGGGCATTTGAAGTGGGAGATTCTGTAGTACTGGGGCTCACCACCGACGAATACGTAAGGAAACACAAAATCTACAGGGTAAGTTCCTACATCAAAAGAGAGCAGGTATTGAAAAAATTCATGGATTCTTTCAACAAGCCTTATGTCATAAAACCCCTGGAAACCAGAGAGGGGGGATTGACTTCCTCGCCGGATCTGGACATACTTGTCGTTTCACAGGAAACAGCCGGAAATATTGGCGGAATTAATAAAATCAGGGAGCAGAATGGACTCAAACCTCTTGCAATAAACGTTGTACCATTGGTACTTGCGGAAGATCTTTTTCCCATAAGTTCAACAAGGATCAACAGAA
>Ga0123519_10017118_pt1 | contig 10002 bp, 9 predicted proteins | sample YelNatPaOPRAMG02_FD_87396 | JGI IMG/M metagenome (GOLD analysis project Ga0123519, IMG submission 87396) | Hot spring microbial communities from Yellowstone National Park - Yellowstone National Park OP-RAMG-02 (version 2) | ecosystem: Environmental > Aquatic > Thermal springs > Hot (42-90C) ...
CCTCCAGGGCACGCTGGACGCCCTGGACCCCCGCATCCACGACCTGCGGCTCCACCCCCACCAGGCGGCGTGTGCCGCGCACCTGCGCCGCTTGCTGGACGGGAGCGGGTGGGTCCGCTCTCGCGACCCCCGGCGGGTGCAGGATGCCTACTCCCTCCGCTGCATGCCCCAGGTGCACGGGGCGGTGCGGGAGGCCGTGGCCCACGCCCGGGCCATCCTGGAGCGGGAACTGAACGCCGTTGTGGACAACCCCCTCCTCTTCTGGGAGGGCGAGGACCCCGTGGCCCTCTCCGGCGGCAACTTCCACGGGGAGCCAGTGGCCCTGGCCATGGACTACCTGGCCACCGCGGTGACCGACCTGGGGAACATCTCCGAACGGCGCACGGCGCGCCTCCTGGACCCGGCCCTGAACGAGGGTCTGCCGGCCTTCCTGGTGGAGGCAGGCGGGCTGAACTCCGGCCTGATGCTCCTGCAGTACACGGCGGCCGCGCTGGCCTCCGAGAACAAGGTCCTGGCCCACCCGGCCAGCGCCGACACCATCCCCACCTCGGCCAACACGGAGGACCACGTGAGCATGGGCACCCTCGCGGCGCGGAAGGCGCGGGAGGTGGTGCGGAACGTGGGGGCGATCCTGGCGATAGAACTGCTGGTGGCGGCCCAGGCGGTGGACCTGCGTCGGAAGGCCCAGGCCCTCCCTCTGGGCCGCGGCACCGGCGCGGCCCACCGGCTCCTCCGGGAGGCGGTGCCTTTCGTGGCCGGAGACCAACTGCTGTACCCCCACCTGGAGCACGTCCAACGGCTTCTCTGGGAGGGGGCGCTGCTGGAGGCGGTGGAAGCGGCGCTCGGCGGCGAGCCGGGCGCGTGAGGGGAGAGAGGCCAGGCCATTTTTGACAAGTCTCCCGAAATCCGTTAGAATAGGGCGGATATGTTCCTTTCGGCACAATGTGCGCTGCGCGGGCCGAGAGGAGATCCCGAGAAAGACGCCCCAAGGTGCTGCGCGGTGTAGCGCCTCCGAGGCCCTATAGATCCCTGTGCAACGGAAGGAGCGTGCGCCTTGCTGCAGAACTACCTCTTCATCGGGCTCTTCGTGGCCGTCGCTGTCCTCTTCCCCTTCCTTGCCGTTGGCGTGGCCTGGCTCCTCAGGCCGAAGAAACCCACTCCCATGAAGCAATCTACCTACGAGTGCGGCCTGGAAACCGTCGGCGAGACGTGGGTCCGCTACAAGGTCCAGTTCTACATCTACGCCCTGGTCTTCGTCCTCTTTGACATTGAGACCGTCTTCCTCTTCCCCTGGGCGGTGGCCTACCACCAGTTGCCCCTCTTCGCCCTGGTGGAGATGTTCCTCTTCATCGGCATCCTCCTGGCGGGCCTGGCCTATGCCTGGCGCAAGGGGGCGCTGCGGTGGTTCTAGGGGGCGGTGGAAGCGCGGGATGGGGCCTTGGGCCGGACGTCTGACGGCGTGAGAAAGGCACTTGCAGGCGTGCGGAGGGACGCGACTTGATGGGCATCTTGGAGACCTTGGACCAACTCCTGAACATCCTGGGCAACGCGTTGGCCCGGTGGCTGGCGACCTTCCTGCCAGCCTGGGCGGTCACGGCCATCATGGACTTCTTGGTCATCGTCCTCGTGGTGGCCGTGGCCCTGGTCATCGTCCTCTTCCTCATCTGGATGGAGCGGAAGGCGGTGGCCCGCTTCCAGGACCGGCTGGGGCCGAACCGGGCTGGGCCGTACGGCATCCTGCAGTCCATCGCCGACGCGGTCAAGATGCTCACCAAGGAGGATGTGATCCCGGCCAAGGCCGACAAAGGGGCGTTCAACTGGGCCCCGGCCATCATGGTGGCGCCGGCGCTCCTGGTCTACGCCGTCATCCCCTTCGGGCGCGGCATGGTCCCCCAGGACCTCAACATCGCCATCCTCTATGTCCTGGCCATGGCCTCCATGACCACCATCGCCGTCCTCACCGCGGGGTGGTCTTCCAACAACAAGTACGCTCTCCTCGGGGTCTGCGCATCGGGGCGCAACTCCTGGCCTACGAGATCCCCATGGCCCTGTCCATGCTGGCGGTGGTGCTCCTGGCCGGGTCCATGTCCACGGTGCGGATCGTGGAGGCGCAGGCGAGGCTGCCCTTCATCCTGATGTTGCCCGGGGTGTTCCTGGTGCACTTCATCTGCGCCGCGGCGGAATCCAACCGGGGACCCTTTGACCTGCCGGAGGCCGAATCGGAGTTGGTGGCCGGTTTCTTCACCGAATACAGCGGGATGAAGTTCGGCCTCTTCTTCGTGGCGGAGTACATCAACCTGTTCGCCATCTCCGCCATCATCACCACCCTGTGGCTGGGGGGCTGGCAGGGGCCCCTCTTGCCCTCGTGGTTCTGGTTCTTCGCCAAGTCGTTCGCCGTCATCTTCGTCTTCATGTGGGTGCGCTTCACCCTGCCGCGCTTCCGCATTGACCACCTCCTCTCCTTCGCCTGGAAGTTCCTGCTGCCGCTGGCCCTGACCAACCTCTTCGTCGTCGGCCTCGTGGTCAAGTTGGGCCTGGGCTTCTGGCCGCAGGCGGCGGCCCTCCTGGTGACCAACGTGGCGGTGACGGTGGGGGCCCTGTACCTGGGCGGCTGGGCGCTCCGCCGGGCGCAGCAGCGGGCGGTGGAGGAGCGGATGGCCCAGTGGCGGGCCTGGCAGCAGAGCCGCTAGGAGGCGCAAGCGCCTCACACGCCGGGGGGTGCCCATGTTCCCAATCGTGCCGATCGTCTTCGCCGTCCTGAGCGTCATCGTCCTGGGGGCCGCGGTCATGGTGGTCACCAACCGCAACCTCTTCCACAGTGCCCTGTACCTGATCCTGGCCTTCCTCGGCATGGCGGGCCTGTACGTCCTCCTGGAGGCCGAGTTCCTGGCTGGGGTGCAGGTCCTGATCTACGTGGGGGCGATAGCGGTCCTCATCCTCTTCGCCATCATGCTTTCGGGACGCTACCTCCAGGACCCGGGCCGCCAGTTGAACCAACAGTGGCCCCTGGCGGCCATCTTCGCCGTGCTCTTCTTCGGGGTGCTGGCCTTCGTGCTCCTGCAGGTGCGCTGGGCGACGGTGCAGGCCGAGGTCCCCGGCAACTACCTCACGCGCCTGGGGCAGGACCTGATGGGCCCTTATGTCCTTCCCTTTGAAGTGGCTTCGGTGCTGCTTCTGGTGGCGATGGTCGGGGCCATCCTCATCGCCCGGGAGCGGTGAGGAATCACGTGAGAAAGCACGAATGGCACAGATGGGACGAATCGCACGAATCCTGGATAACAATGAAATGGAAATGTTCGTGTCATTCGTGCTCCATTGGTGCGATTCGTGATCCGGCTTATCGCCCGGGAGCGGTGAGAAATCACGAATGGGGCGAATGGGACGAAGCGCACGAATCCTGAACGAAATGGAAATGTTCGTGTCATTCGTGCTCCATTGGTGCGATTCGTGATCAGGCTTTTTGGGAGGGGGAGATGGTTCCTCTGTCTTGGTACTTGGTGGTGGCCGCGGCTCTCTTCTGCATCGGGCTCTACGGCGCGCTGGCCCGCCGCAACGGTGTGGCCGTCCTCATGGGCGTGGAACTGATGCTCAACGCCGTGAACCTGAACCTGGTGGCCTTCTGGCGGTACGTGGCCCCCCACGACCTGGCCGGCCAGGTCTTCGCCATCTTCGTCATCACAGTGGCGGCGGCGGAGGCAGCGGTGGGCCTGGCCATCTTGCTGGCCATCTACCGCAGCCGCGAGACGGTCAACGTGGAAGAGATTGATGAGATGAAAGGATGAGCCCGCGATGCTCCAACTGACGTGGTTGATCCCATTCATCCCCCTGGCGGCCTTCGCGGTCATCGTCCTGTGGGCCTACCCACGGCGCCAGTTGAGTTCTTCCATCGCCATCGGCGCCATCGCCCTCTCCTGGGTCCTCTCGTGGGGGGTGGTGGCCCAGGCCATCGCCCAGAGGCTGGGGATGGGGGAAAGGGCCTTCCACCTCCTGGCGGACTGGGTGCCCACCGGCGACATGTGGTTCCGCATGGGCGTCCAGGTGGACCCCCTCACGGCGGTCATGCTCTTCATGGTCCCCTTCGTCTGCCTGATGATCTTCATTTACTCGGTGGGGTACATGGAGAAGGACCCCCGCTACTCCCGCTTCTTCGCCTACATCTCCCTCTTCGCCTGCGGGATGCTGGGGCTGGTGGTGGCCGACAACCTCTTCATGCTCCTGGTCTTCTGGGAGATCATGGGGCTGTGCTCGTACCTCCTCATCGGCTTCTGGTTTGAGAAGCCGTCGGCGATGAAGGCGGGACTGAAGGCCTTCCTGACCACCCGCGTGGGCGACGTCATCATGCTGAGCGGCCTCCTGCTCCTCTACGTGCAGACGGGGACCCTCACCTTCGCCGACCTCTTCGCCCCGGAGACGTTGCACCGCCTGGCCGAGACGACGGTGCCGGGCCTGGGGCTGCCGTGGGCCACCCTCATCGCCATGCTCATCTTCGGGGGCGCGGTGGGCAAGTCAGCCCAGTTCCCGCTGCACGTCTGGCTCCCGGACGCCATGGAAGGCCCCACCCCCGTCAGCGCCCTCATCCATGCGGCGACGATGGTCTCCGCCGGCGTGTACCTGGTGGCGCGGACCTTCCCCCTCTTCGCCGCGGTGGAGCACGGGCCGCAGTTGGGGCTGGTGGCCTTCATCGGGGCCTTCACGGCCCTCTTCGCCTCCACCATCGCCATCGCCCAGGACGACATCAAGCGGGTCCTGGCCTATTCCACCATCAGCCAGTTGGGCTACATGATCGCCGCCCTGGGGATCGGGGCCTACGTGGCGGCGGTCTTCCACCTCATCACCCACGCCTTCTTCAAGGCCCTCCTGTTCCTGGGCTCCGGCTCGGTCATCCACGGCATGGAGCACGGGCACCACGAGGCCGCGCACTACGGCCACGGCAAGCACCACGAAGAGGCCAAGCCCTTTGACCCCAACGACATGATGGGCATGGGCGGCCTGAAGGCGAAGATGCCCACCACCTTCTGGACCTTCCTGGTGGGGACGCTGGCCCTGGCCGGCGTGGTCCCCTTCGCCGGCTTCTGGAGCAAGGACGAGATCCTGGCCCACGCCTACGAGGCCTTCCTGCACGAAGGCGTCGTCTCGTGGCCCTTCTTCGTCTGGCTGCTCCTCACCCTGGCCGCCTTCCTCACGGCTTTCTACATGGGCCGGCAGGTCTTCCTCACCTTCTTGGGCGAGCCGCGGACAGAGGCGGCGCGCCACGCCCACGAGTCGCCCCGCAGCATGACCGGCCCCCTGGTGGTCCTGGCCTTCTTCGCCGCCTTCCTGGGCTTCGCGGGCACGCCGTGGGCGAACGCCTTCCACCACCTGCTGGCGGAAGGGTACGAGGTCTGGGTGCCCGAGGTCCTGCACGCCACGCCCTTCAACCTTTCCGTGGCCGCGCTCTCCACGGCCATGGCCCTGGGCGGCCTCTTCATGGGCTGGTGGGTCTACGGCCGGCGGCCCCTCCAGGCGGGCGAGGTGGACCCGGCGACGCGCTTGGGGGCCCTCTACACCCTCCTGCGCAACAAGTACTACGTGGACGAGTTCTACCGGGCCACCGTCATCCGGTTCGTCCTGTGGTGCTCGGAGACCTTCTTCGGCTTTGACGACAAGTGGGTCGTGGACCCCATCGTGGATGCGGTGGGGGCTTTCGGGCGGTGGCTCTCCGATGCGTTGCGCCGCTTTGTGGACACGCCCGTGGTGGATGGGGCGGTCAACGGCGTGGCCCGTGCGATGGATTTCTGTGGCCGTGGCCTGCGCCTGACGCAGACCGGCCGCGTCCAGAACTATCTGCTCGTCGTCCTGGTGACTGTGCTCCTCTTGATGGGGCTCTATCTCTACTGGTAAGGCCGTTCGGAGGAGGAAGGCTTCCATGAACTTTCCAATCCTGTCCGCGATCACCTTCATCCCCCTCTTGGGGGCGCTCTTGGTCCTGCTCATCCCCAAGGAGGACGAAGGGACCATCAAGCGCCTCTCCATCGGGATCAGCGTGATCCCCCTGGCGCTCTCCATCTACCTCTGGTTCGCCTACCGCACGACGCCCGGGGGGATGCAGTTTGAAGAACTCGCCCCGTGGATCCCTGCCATTGACGTCCGCTACCACGTGGGGGTGGACGGGCTGAGCGTGCCCCTGGTCTTCCTGACCACGTTCCTGACGACCCTCTCCCTGTACTACTCGGCCCACACCATCACCCACCGGGTGAAGGAGTTCTTCTTCCTGTTCCTCCTCCTGGAGACGGGGATGCTGGGGGTTTTCGTCTCGCTGGACTTCATCCTGTTCTACGTCTTCTGGGAGGTGGGCCTGGTGCCGATGTACCTCCTCATCGGCATCTGGGGCCAGCCCAAGGACCGCCCCCAGTACGCGGCCATCAAGTTCTTCCTCTACACGTTGGCCGGGAGCGTCTTCATGCTCCTGGCCATCATCGGCATCTACCTGACGACCGGCTCCTTTGACATCCTGGAGGCGGCCAAGGCGCGGCCCTTTGCCGACAACTTCCCCCTGGCGGCGGCCGCGTTCTGGGCCTTCTTCGTGGCCTTCGCCATCAAGGTGCCTTCCTTCCCGTTCCACACCTGGCTGCCCGACGCCCACACCGCGGCGCCCACGGCAGGCAGCGTCATCCTGGCCGGCATCCTCCTGAAGTTGGGGGCCTACGGCATGATCCGCATCGTGCTCCCGGTCTTCCCCACGGCCTTCAAGTTCTACGCGCCCATCGTGGCCGCGCTGGCGGTCATCAGCATCGTCTACGGGGCGCTGGTCTGCATGGCCCAGTGGGACCTGAAGCGGCTCATCGCCTACTCCTCGGTGAGCCACATGGGGTACGTGATGCTGGGCGTGGCCGCGGCCGCGGCGAGCCTGAACCTGGGCGACGCGGCGGAGGTGGCCCGCAGTGCCACCATCGCCCTGAACGGCGCGGCGCTGCAGATGTTCAACCACGGCATCATCACTGGCGGCTTGTTCTTCCTGGTGGGCGTCATCTACGAGCGGGCCCACACGCGGGACCTGCAGGCCTTCGGCGGCCTGGGGGCGAAACTCCCCTACTACTACGGCATCATGGCCGTGACCTGCCTGGCCTCCCTGGGCCTGCCGGGGCTCGCCGGCTTCTGGAGCGAGTTCTTCGTCTTCCGGGGGGCCTTCGCCCTCATCCCCGTCTTCGCCGTCATCGGCATCCTGGGCGTGGTGGTGACCGCGGCCTACATCCTGTGGAAGGTCATCCAGTACGTCTTCCTGGGCCCCTTCAACGCCGAGAAGTGGGGCGGGCTGACGGACATGGCCGCCTTTGAGAAGGTGACCATGTGGCCTTTGGTCTTCTTCATGGTCTTCTTCGGCTTCTGGCCCACGCCCATCGTCAACCTGCTGAACAGCGCGACCTCGGCCCTCATCGCGGCCCTGTGAGGTCCCTGGATGCGTGCCTGGAAGGAGGTTCCGCCTTGACGCTAGAGACGCTGCGACTCCTTCTGCCCCAGTTGGCCCTGCTGGTGCTCGGGCTCCTGGTCCTGGCACTGGACTTGGCAGGTGGCCGCGGAGGGCGGCTGCGGAAGTCCCTGCCCTACGTGACCCTGGGGGGGCTCGTGGTGGCCCTGGGCTGCGCCCTGGCCCTCTGGGGGCAGGAGCAATCCCTCTTCTGGGGGATGCTCGCTGTGGACCCCTTCGCCGGCTTCTTCCAGGTGTTGGCAGTGGTGGGGGTGGGCCTGGTGGTCCTTTCCGCCGTGGACTACCTGCATGGCCGCACGCCCTGGGCTGGCGAGTTCTACATGCTCCTCACCTTCGCCACCTTGGCCATCACCCTGGCCGTGGGCGCGACCAACCTGCTGATGCTCTACCTGGCCATGGAGTTCCTGAGCATCACCTCCTACGTCCTGGCGGGGTTCTTCCGGGAGGACCGCAAGTCCAGCGAGGCTGCCTTGAAGTACTTCCTCTACGGGGCCATCGCCTCGGGAGTGATGCTCTACGGCATGTCGCTCCTCTACGGGGCAACGGGCAGCCTGGACATGCGGGAGATTGCCCAAGCCCTGGGTGCTGGGCTGGAGCCCTCCCTCACCTGGGTGGGCTACGCGGCCATCGTCCTCCTCCTGACCGGCTTCGGCTTCAAGATCGCCCTGGTCCCCTTCCACCAGTGGGCCCCCGACACCTACGAAGGCGCGCCGACGCCCGTCACCGCCTTCCTGGCTTCGGCCTCCAAGGCCACCGGCTTTGCCGTCCTCACGCGGACCTTCCTCACCGCCCTGCCCCAGTTCCAGGTGGACTGGGTGGCGGTGCTGGCCGGGGTGAGCATGGTCAGCATGACGCTGGGGAACCTGGTGGCCCTGAAGCAGACCAACATCAAGCGCATGCTGGCCTACTCTAGCATCGCCCAGGCGGGGTACATCGTCATCGGGCTGGCCTGCATCGCCCTGGGCGCGGAAAGCCGGTTCAACGGCGTGAACGGGGTGCTCTTGTACCTCTTCGCCTACCTCTTCACCAACGTGGGGGCGTTCCTGGGCGTCATCGCCTTTGAGGCCCGCACCGGCTCCAACGAGATCGCGGACTACGCGGGCCTGGTACGGCGCTCGCCGGTCCTGGCGGCGACGCTCCTGGTCTTCCTCCTCTCGCTGACGGGCATCCCGGCGACGGGAGGCTTCGTGGGGAAACTCTTCGTCTTCGCCGCGGCGATCCAGGTGCAGTTCTACGCCCTGGCGGTGGTGGCCATCCTGAACAGCGTGGTGGCGGCCTTCTACTACCTGAACGTGGTGCGCTACATGTTCTTCGTGCCGGCCGAAGAGGGGGCCGCGGCAGTGGCCGTGCCCCGGCCCATCGCCTGGGCCCTGGCCGTCGCCACGGCCATGACGCTCCTCATCGGCCTGTATCCGCAGCCGTTCATCAACTGGACGACCGCGGCAGTGCGGATGCTGGCCGCCCTGTGACGCGAGCCGTTTCTCCCCAGCCGCGGGGGGCCAAGGGGAAAAGACCCTTGGCCCCTCCGCATTTCAGGGGAATGTCGCCTGGGTGTCCTCTGGATTTCGGGCACTGGGACCGAGGTTGGGGTATGCTTGTGGTGCGTTAGGGTGATTTGGGGCGAAGCAGCCAGGAACCCCCCAACCCCCTCCCCGTGCACGGTTGAGGGGGCTAAAGGATGGGATTGGAGAAAAGAGGAAAGGGGACGGGGCCAATGGAAGACCGGGATGGTTGCCTGGAAGGGCTGTTCAAACTGCTCATGCTCACTGCGGTCACCGATTACCTGCAGCGGCGGTTTGGGTTTGGGCGGGGGTGCTCCTGCACCGGGATCGGGTGCGGGATGGTCTTGCTCGTCTTCTTCGTGGTCTTCGCCTGCAGCATCCTCACCGGCACCGACTGGACGCGCCTCCAGATCGCCTGGCCCTTCTGAGGGAGGGGGCCTGGAGAACGTAGAGGGCACAGAGGGAACATCCCCTCTGTGCCCTCTAACTCCTTATCCGAACTGTGCAGGCTCACCGGGGCGGCGTGGAGGTGGCTGGCCTGGGCCGGAACTCAATGTAGGCGATCCCCGAGCCGTCCAGTTGGACCTGCACGCTCGCGTTCAGGCCGACGGCGGTGACGATGTAGGTCCCCCAGTTGAAGGGGGCAAACTCCACGGCGAACTCCCCGTACTCGGGCTTCGTGCCCGTGTAGCCCGTGATGACCCAGTCCCTGGCGGGGGTGGTGACCGTGACCGGCACGCCCTTGAGCCCCACCACCGAGACGCGGATGATGGAGCGGAACTCCCACGTGGGGGTGTTGCCGCTGGTGTTGCTCACGATCACCCCCTCCCAGACTTCACCAGGGAAGGGCGGGATGGGCGTGGCCGGCGGCACGGGGACCGGCGTGGGGACGATCGGCGGCCCAGGGGGCCACGACGGCGTGGGGGTAGGTGCAGGCGGAGGCGTTGGCCACCAGCGCGTCCCCGGGATCACCAGGACCTGGCCGGGGTAGATGAGGGAGGGGGCCTGGAGAACGTAGAGGGCACAGAGGGAACA
>Ga0123519_10017121_pt1 | contig 10000 bp, 8 predicted proteins | sample YelNatPaOPRAMG02_FD_87396 | JGI IMG/M metagenome (GOLD analysis project Ga0123519, IMG submission 87396) | Hot spring microbial communities from Yellowstone National Park - Yellowstone National Park OP-RAMG-02 (version 2) | ecosystem: Environmental > Aquatic > Thermal springs > Hot (42-90C) ...
ATAAAAACCAATAAGAATGTGATCATAGTTGTTTTTTTCATTTTTAAAACCCTCCCTTTAAGATTAAAAAACCATTAACATTAACGACACTTTACATCTCCCCAAGTTGTTGTTAATTTGCCAGCAGAATTAACACTTTTACCTCCAGTTAGCACAATTTTAAGACCATTAGTAGCAATATCTTTAATATCGTTTGCTTCTAGGGCGACATTAAGAATGGCAACCTCGTCAATTATACCTTTGAAGTTGCTACCTCCACCCCAATGACCGATTGTCACCGGATTAACGTTAGGAACTGCCTTTCCTGCCCTTGCAACTTGTGCCTTTTTCTCTCCATTGACATAAGTTGTGAGAAATGTTGTTTTGCTATCATAGGTCGCTGCGAAGTGAATCCATGTTTTTATATCTGGAACACCCGCACTGCAACGAGGCTCCCATCCACCGATAGAAACAAATGCGGACATATTTTTGCCCTCTGAGGGCGGATCAATACGCAGTAGATACTGTGCATCTTTGGCGATAAGCTGATGCCAATCGTCAAGGGCAGTTGCATAAAAATAAGCCATCATAGTGAACTTATCACCTAAATTTAGTGCATCAGTAGATTGGATTTTGACCTCGCCCATATCCTCAAACAATAATGCTTTTCCGAAAATCCCGTCAGTCCATTTTGTCGCAGGGGAAACTACTCCATCATTTTTGTTGGCAGTTAAATCCGCTGCGAGATTACCCTTGCCTTCGTCAAATAACCATACACCAACGAAATTTTCAGGTTTCACTGCCGAAGATGCCATAATTGCAGGGACAAGAATAAATAGCATTGTTAATAATACTATCCTCATCATAACTCCCTCCTTACAAAAAATTAGCAAATTTTTAGCTTCACAATTGCATTATAATCATTATAATATATCAATATACCGCTGTCAATAATTTTTCAATATTTAAGACAAATACCTATTGGTTTTCAAAATATTGACAACTCCAATCATTTCTGATATTATTGTTTTAACTGGATACCAATTAAAATTATTGATTGAAAAGGAGGTTATAACAAAATTGAATGTCATACAAAAACAAACTTTATTAAAACCAAAAATAACAAGCTATGAGATAGAAGATGTGCCTGAGCCAAATCTTCTAAGAGATATGTTTCCATACACGGAAGTTCCGAAAATATATTTTGATTATAACATTGTTCAAATGCAACCTGCCAGTGATCTGTATATTACAGATACTACATTCAGAGATGGTCAACAGGCACGTCCTCCTTATACACCAGACCAAATTCTATGTCTTTTTGATTTTTTGCATAAACTCGGTGGAGCAAATGGGGTTATAAGGCAATCTGAGTTTTTTCTTTATAGCGAACCAGACAGAGAAGCAGTTGAAAGATGCCTTGACAGAGAATATCAATACCCAGAAATAACAGGCTGGATAAGAGCTAATAAAAAAGACCTTGAACTTGTCAAATCTATGGGATTAAAAGAAACTGGAATATTAATGTCCATATCAGATTATCATATATTCTTAAAGTTAGAAAAGACAAGAAAAGAAGCAGTAGAAGATTATTTGGACGTGGTAAAAACAGTTATAGAAGCAGGGATCACCCCAAGATGCCATTTAGAAGATATAACAAGGGCAGATTTTCGCGGATTAGTCATTCCTTTTGTCCAAAAACTGATGAGAATAAGCGAAGAAAGTAAAAAACCGATTAAAATTAGAGCTTGTGATACAATGGGTTATGGGGTAAGCTATCCAGAAGCATCTTTACCAAGAAGTGTCCCTAAAATAATTCATATGCTTATACATGAATGTGGAGTCCCATCATCTCAGCTTGAATGGCATGGACATAACGATTTCCATAAGGTTCTTGTCAACGCAGTTACCGCTTGGCTATACGGCTGTTCAGGTGCTAATGGAACTTTGTTAGGGCTTGGTGAGAGAACGGGCAATCCGCCAATTGAAGCATTAATAATAGATTATATTAGCTTAACTGGAAATAACAATGGTATAGATACAACGGTTATTACTGAAATAGCAGAATACTTTGAGAAAGAGCTGAAATATCGTATTCCAGCTAACTACCCATTTATTGGTGAAGAGTTCAACGCAACAAGGGCTGGCATTCATGCAGACGGAATTATGAAAAACCCCGAGGTATATAGCATATTTGACACAGAGAAATTGTTAAATCGTCCAATTGATGTAATCATCGGACATAAATCAGGATTGGCAAGTATAGCATACTGGGTCAACAGAAGATTAGGGCTTGAGGGCGATTCTGCTATTGATAAACGTCACCCCGGAATTGTCAGGATAAATGAATGGGTAGAGGCACAATACGAGAAGGGCAGAATAACAAGCATATCGTCAGAAGAGCTTTTATTGCAAGCTAAAAAATTCCTCCCCGATTACTTTGAGTCTAACCTTGATAAACTGAAGATAAAGGCTCGTGAGATGGCTATCCATCTTGTTGAAGATGCGGTAGAAATGGAACAAATCAAATCAATGGACCCGAAACTACAAGAGCCTATATTGCAGAAAATTCTCAATGAAAATCCGTTTATACAATGGATTTATATAACTAATCTTGATGGCAAAATGATGACCAAGATCATAGTCCATCCAGAAGACAAAGGAAAATATCTTGGTATAAAACCTGACGATGATTTTTCTGATCGCCCGTGGTTTATTGGTCCATTGAAAGATGGCAAAGCTCATGTGACAGATTTTTACATATCAAGATATACTTCCGCTTTATGTATAACGGTATCCGCCCCTATTAGGGATAAATCAGAAGAAATTATCGGTATAATGGGTGTGGACATCAGGTTTGAGGAATTAGCTAAATTAGAGGAGGAGTAAATAGTTAAAAGATATGGGAAAGACAATTGCTGAAAAAATAATCGGAGAACATGCAGATAAAGATGTATCCGCTGGCGATCTTGCAATCGCAAAGGTTGATCTTTGTCTGCTTCAAGATGGGACAGGACCATTAGCGGTGAGAGAATTACAGAAATTGGGTTTTGAAAAGATAAAAAATCCCAAAGGGACGGTTTTCTTTATAGATCACTCATCGCCAAGTCCAAGAGCGGAGCTTTCTAATGATCATGTCCTCTTACGTTCTTTTGCCCGTAAAGTAGGGGCAATATTATCGGATGTCGGTTGTGGTATATGTCATCAAGTTATGGCAGAAGACTATGTTTCCCCTGGCGATATACTTATTGGTTCAGATTCTCATACATGCACAGCTGGTGCATTAGGTGCTTTTGCCACAGGTATGGGATCAACTGATGTTGCAATAGCTATGGCTCTTGGCAAGACTTGGCTTCGTGTGCCTGATAGCTTCAAAATTCACATCACAGGCAAGATGCCAAAAGGCGTGTATCCAAAAGACCTTATTTTGTATATAATAGGAATGATCGGTGCTGATGGTGCAGATTATAGATCAATAGAGTTCTGCGGGGACACAATAGAGAATATGGATATGTCAGGCAGGCTTACGCTTTGTAATATGGCTATTGAAGCTGGGGCAAAGGCTGGAATAGTGGCTTCTGATGAAGTAACATTTGAATATTTGAAGCAATACGGACGTGCAGATAAGTTCCGCAAGATTTACCCTGATCCTGACGCTGTCTATGAAAGAGTAATTGAGATTGACGCGACTAAATTAACTCCTGTTGTGGCATTTCCTCATACTGTTGATAATGTTAAGCCGATAGAAGAGGCAAAAGGCATAAAAATTCATCAGGTATTTCTTGGGTCATGCACAAATTGCCGAATTGAAGATTTACGTATAGCGGCGAAAATCTTGAAGGGAAAGAAAGTTCATCAAGATGTAAGGCTTCTTGTTACACCAGCATCTAAGAAAGTCTATTTACAGGCAAGCAAAGAGGGACTTCTTGATATACTTGTAGAGGCTGGTGCCGCAATAAGTTCTCCCGGTTGTGCGGTTTGCTGTGGCATACATGAGGGCATACTTGCAGACGAGGAAGTTTGTCTCGCAACGTCAAATAGGAATTTCTTAGGCAGAATGGGCAATCCAAAGTCATTCGTATATCTTTCTTCTCCTGCAACCGCAGCAGTTAGCGCCCTAACTGGCGAGATAACAGACCCCAGAGAATACGAATAAATTCATAATCACAACATGCGCCTGGAATGGAAATACACACTGCTTATAAACGTCTTCATCCTTTTGACCATGAGTGCTTATTTTTGGTTCAACGATAGGATGTTAGAAAAAGAGCTTGCTAATGCAGTGATCAGAGACCATTCCAGAGGCGCATCTATGCGAGATATAGCTAGTGACATTCAAAGGCGTATAGCGGGAAAAGAAGACGCTACTGAATTGACTAGAATAATAAGAAATCTCAGTTTACATAAGATGGGCTGGGATATTGTTGATATAATTGTAACTGATTCTAATGGTGTTATAATATCAACCCTCACTGGATATGACATCTATGATCAGCTTAGCGATGAGGAGATAAAACGTATAGCTTCTGGGCAGATGCGAATTAGGTACCCTCCCAAAGGTTATCACGGACGTTGGGTCATTGAGTTTATATTGCCCTATGTCATATCTTATGAATCAGACGAAAATCCAAAACTTGGCGGATTAAAAATTATATTTTCCACTCAGGAAGTTGTTAATTATATTCATAAATTACGACTAAAAAATCTATTTTATACTGCTCTTGTCACTGTTGCGTTGACAATTTTTATCAACCCAGTTACAAGCTATCTGATCGTCCGACGATTAGAAAGGCTTATAGAGACATTGACAGCAGCACAATCTGGCGATCTCGCTGTGAGGGCAAGGGACAAGTCAAGAGATGAAATAGGTCGTCTTAGCAGAAGTATCAATAGGATGATAGAACATATAAGTTCCGAACACGATAAAAGAGTGAAATCGCTTGGAAATCTTGCCGCTGGTGTTGCCCATGAAATCCGCAATCCTCTTAATTCAATGGCTATCACAATACAATATCTCAAAGACATAATAGCGGAGATTTCAGATGATAAGTCAAAAGATCAAAGTCTCAAAACAGATGCCCAAGAATGCCTTGACATTATGTCATACCAAGTAAAAGAATTAGATAGAATAGTGGAGGAATTTTTACAGCTTTCACGTCCAATGTCTATAAACTTCAAAATCACTAATCTAAATGATTTTATCAGTAATTTTATTCCGAATTTTAGCTCTACTTTTGAAGTGAACAATATCAAATTGATATGTAGCTATTCAAATAATCCTGTTTTTGCCAAAATTGACCGAGACAAATTAGGTCAAGCGATCTCTAATATAGTCATAAATGCTGTCCAAGCGATGCCAAAAGGGGGAGAATTATATATCAGTGTCAGAGAGAATTCAGAAACTAATAAAGCGATGATTGAGATAAAAGATACGGGGGTTGGCATATCACAGGAGAATATAGATAGATTATTTGAACCTTATTTTACGACCAAACCTGATGGTCTTGGGTTAGGTTTGGCAATAACTCACAGAATAGTAGAGGCACATGGTGGAGAGATAAAAGTCAATAGCGAAGAAGGTCAAGGGGCAACGTTTAGTATCTCTCTGCCTTTGGTAGATATATTACATGAAGCAATATGATTACAACTGATCACTGATTACTGATCACTGATCACTTTTTCCGTGTTACTCAGTGGCTAAAATTATTGGTTTTTTATGGATTATTTACTTAAAAGTTAATGGAGGAGGTGATCGCATGAGCAAACACGAACGGTTAGCCAGAATGTTAAAGATAATAACCCTTGTCAAGGCTAATCCAAATCTTAATCGCTCAGATTTAGCGCGGTTATGTGAGGTTGATTCTGTCCGAACGATCCAAAGAGACATAAATAGCCTTGCACTTGCAGAAATACCGATATATTGGTCAGGAAAAGGATATGAAATCATGCCAAATTTTTTTCTTCCACCTATGGCATTGACAATAGAGGAAGCATTCTCTTTGGTTCTGAGTGCTAAGGTATATGCGGAAGGAGAAGGGCAGTTCCACAGAAGCACTCTTGAGTCTGCAATTTCAAAGATAATCGCTACTTTGCCACAATCCGCAAAAGAGCTATTGGAGACAGGGTCATCTAAAATTAGCGTTGAACGAAGAAAGGTGTCTGATACTGGAGACTTGATCGGCAAGATTTATCAAGCGATAATGGAGTCAAAACAACTGCGTATTGTGTATTATTCATATAGCAGTAACAGGGTTTCTGAACGTATAGTTGATCCCTATGCTTTGACTTTTCGCAGAAGGTCTTGGTATCTGATCGGATATTGCCATACAAAGCAAAAAGTCCTAATGTTTCGCACAAGCAGAATAAAAACAATGAAATATACTGGCGAATCGTTTAAACCTCCCCAAAACTTTTCAGTGGATAATTACTTTGGGAAAAGCTGGCAAGTTATGACTGGTGAAGAGACAAAAGTCATCATCAGATTTTATCCAGAGGTTGCCCCACTTATCAAAGAGGTTGAATGGCATCCAACTCAACAGATTATTGATCTTCCCGATGGATCAATTTTATTTATTGCGACTGTTGCAGGGACAAAGGAAATCTCGCTTTGGATTCTCAGTTATGGAGATAAAGCGGAAGTATTATTTCCAGAAAATTTACGAAAAGAGATGATAAATACTGCAAGAAAAATGTATCGCAGATATAAACCACAAACCCCTGAGGAATCAGATGTTCAGAAAAAAGCTAATGAGATTGCACTTTCATTAGTGATGGGGAAAGTGTAATCGGTATATTTCTAAGAAACTCATCACTCGTTATTCGTTACCCATCAAGAAATTTATATAGGATAGGAGATTATGAAAATATTATCACAAGTGACATTGTCCGATGAAGAAATTCAAAGACTTAAATCCGTTCTACCTGAATTAGAAGTAGTAGTTGAACCAAGTATAGAAGGGGAGTTAAGGGAGATTGAAGATGCAGACATCTTCTTCGGTCGGATTCCCCGAGAGGTTTTCATAAAAGGAAAGAAACTGAAATGGGTTCAGGTGTTTGGAGCGGGTGTTGAAACTCAGTTTTTCCCTGAATTCGTCCAAAGTGACGTTATATTATGCAATACCAGCGGTGCATATAATCAAACGATGGCTGATCAGGCTTTCGCACTGATACTCGGCATTAGCAGAGGTATTGCAATGTTTGAACGAAACCGTCCTAAAAGGATTTGGGGACAAACTCGTTCACTACGACAGTTGGGGGGGCAAACCCTCGGCATCATCGGTTTAGGCAACATAGGTCGCGAGATCGCAAAGAGAGGCAAAGCTTTTGGAATGAACGTAATCGCTGCTGATATTAGGGATATGGAATGCCCATCTTTTGTTGATAAACTCTGTGGATTAGATAATTTAGATGAAGTGCTGAAAAACTCTGATTACTTAGTGCTTGTCGCCCCTTTAACAGATAAAACAAGAGGGATGATCGGAGCGGAGCAATTAAAAAAGATGAAGCCAACCGCATATCTCATAAATATCGGCAGAGGTCCTCTCATTGACGAAAAAGCCCTCATAGACGCATTGAAAACAGGTGTTATCGCTGGTGCTGGTTTAGACGTTTTTACTGTTGAGCCTTTGCCTGCGGATAGCGAGCTTTGGGATATGGAAAATGTCGTTATGACTCCTCATGTCGGCGGATTATCGCCAGAGACAAGGGCGATCTCTTTTGAGATGTTCCTTGATAACTTCAAAAGATTTGTCAATGGCGAACCGCTTAAAAATGTTGTTGACAAACAAAGGCAGTTCTAATAGTATTCTAAACATAGGACTTGAAATTTTTTATATAGTCAAAAGGCAAGATATGGTTACTGATGATATATTGAATGAAATAAAGGAACGTCTAGTTAATGGATTCAATCCAGACCAGATTATTTTGTTCGGTTCACAAGCCCGTGGAACTGCAAATCAAAAAAGCGATATAGACATTCTGGTTATATGTTCTATAAAAGGAAGTCGTCGTGATTTAACTTTAGATATGTATAGAGCATTAGAAAATATTGGTATAGCAAAAGATATTGTTGTTCTTACAAAAGAAGAATTTGAGCGAAACCGTAAAATCCCCGGGACTGTTGCGAGACCAGCTTGGTTAGAAGGGAGAATTCTTTATGAACGTTCCTGATCAGAGATGTGTTATCAAATAACGGTGTCATAATTGCAGATAGTTAGACTCTAACTATTTTGATATATTGCTAATTTCAATAGATTATTCAAAATCATTTGGAGATAAAAAATGAATAAAGTTTACAGGGTCGGAATTATCGGATGCGGAGGCATATCAAGGGCACACGCAGGAGGTTATCTTGGCGTTCCTAATGCAAAAATGGTCGCAGTCGCTGACATAAACGAGGAAAATGCCAAGAAATTTTGCCAAGATTATAACGTTGAAAGGTATTATACCGATTACGTCAAGATGTTAGAAAACGAATCTCTTGATATAGTGAGTATTTGCACTTGGCCCCCGTTGCATTGCGAGATGACAGTCAGATCAGCTGAATATGGCGTCAAAGGCATATTATGTGAAAAGCCTATGGCATTAAATCTCAAAGAATGTGATATGATGATCTCTGCATGTGACAAATCAAAAAGCGTCCTTGTCATCGGTCATCAGAGGAGGTTTGAAGCACAATATGTCAAAGCTAAGGAACTCATCAATTCTGGTGCAATCGGTGACTTGATAATGATACGCAATATATGCAGGGGCGATCTTCTCAGTGATGGAACTCATAACATTGATCTGATAAGATTTTATGCCGATGACCAGCCGATAGAATGGGTCTTTGGACAGGTAGATGATCGTCAAAAACGAACAAGATATGGTCACGACGTAGAAGATTCATCAATAGCATACATATTATTTAAAAACGGTGTCCGTGCCTTTATGGAAACGGGTCTTGTCACTCCTGCAACCTATCAACAAGCCTTTATTGACGGCACGGAAGGGAGAATAGACATCAATTACTCATCTGAGATTCCGATCAGAGTTAAAGGCAAAGGTGATGCGGAATGGCAATTCCCCGAACTTGTCAGAGAAAATCCGTTTAAGTTAGAAATAGTGGAGATGATAAATAGCATTGAGACAGGAAAAGAACATATACTCAGTGGAAGGCAAGGACGGATAGATTTTGAGGTGCTTATGGCTGTTTACGAATCATCTCGTCGTAGAGCGGTTGTTAATTTACCTTTGATTTAACAATTTAAGGAGAAAGAAATGCTTAAAGTTGGTTTCATTGGTGCAGGTGGCAGAGGACAATCTGCACATTATCCATCTGTCGCAAGATTAAAGGACGTCAGCATTGAGGCGGTAGCAGAATTGGATGAATCAAGGATGCAAACTGTCGTTGAAAAATATAAAATTCCACGAGCCTTTAAGGATTATAAAGAGATGCTTGAAACTGTTGACCTTGATATAGTCTATTGTATTATGCACGAAAGATGGGTAACTCCTATTGCTATTGATTGCATGAATGCGGGAAAACATATCGCAATTGAGAAACCGCCCGGAATGAACAGTCAAGAGACGCAAAAAATGCTTGATGCTGCGATAGCGAATAATGTCTATTGCATGGTAACATATCAGCGACGTTATTCTGCGGTGACACAAGAGGCAATTCGCCTTGTCAGACAAAGAGGACCAGCTTTATTCGCTATGGGAGAGTTCCATAAACCCGGCGATCCTAACGCTGATGCTATGGATTCACTTTGGAACGATGTTTGCCACGTAGCAGATTTAGTGCGTTATATGATAGGAAGTGAAGTTGTTGAGGTTACCGCTTATCAAGACGCACAAGAAAGCGGAGTAAAAAATGTCTTTAACGGCTTGGTGCGTTTCGCTAATCACGCAGTTGGATTTATCTCTGGTGTCCGTTGCTCTGGTGGACGAGTTCTCCGTTCAGAACTGCATGGGCGAGGTGTCGGCTGTTATATGATGCACATGCCTAAACAAATAGAAATTTGCGAGGACGGAAAACCAC
>Ga0123519_10017124_pt1 | contig 9999 bp, 7 predicted proteins | sample YelNatPaOPRAMG02_FD_87396 | JGI IMG/M metagenome (GOLD analysis project Ga0123519, IMG submission 87396) | Hot spring microbial communities from Yellowstone National Park - Yellowstone National Park OP-RAMG-02 (version 2) | ecosystem: Environmental > Aquatic > Thermal springs > Hot (42-90C) ...
GCACCTGCCGGCAAGCAGGTGCGCCGCCTCCCATTCTCAGTGAGGTCGGAGTGCTGCCGGGGTGCCCTCATGCCATGGCATTGGCCGGAAAGTAGGGACGATGGCCGGGTGATCGTTCACCCTTGTCCTGGGCGCGATCAAGGCGGTGTTCATATCGGCTCGGTTCCGGCCTTGCAGAGCTGCCATGCCCAGGGAGACGGGTAGGAAGCGCTGCATAACCTGGAAGATACCGCAAAGCTGCACATTGAAGCCCGGCGAGAGCTGGGCGAGCCAATCTCTAGTGTCGAGGGCCGCCATTAGAACCGGTGCTCATCTCCCTTTCCCGCCCGAGCAAGCTCGGGAGAGGGAAAGGCTCGGGGGTTAGTTGCATTGCCCACCATCTACGACAACATCGAGAACGTGCTCGCCGAGGGCCTGCGCCGGGTGTTGCCCGGTGCCAATGCTGCCGATTTCTGTATTGGCTACTTCAACCTGCGCGGCTGGGTCAACATCGCCGACCTTGTGGATCAGCACCTGGACGGGCAAGACGGCCGGCGGGTGCGCTTACTGGTGGGCATGTCCCGGCCGCCAGAAGAGGAGATGCGCCTGGCGCAGAGCGCCATCAAGCGCGATGAGCGCCTCGATGGCCCCACCGCCGCCCGGCTGAAGCAGCAGGCCACCGCCTCCTTCAAGGAACAGATCGAGTTCGGCCTGCCCACGGCCGATGCCGAGCGCACCCTGCGCCAGTTGGCGCGGCAACTGCGCCAGGGTCAGCTGCAGGTGAAGCTCTTCCTGCGCTACCCCCTGCATGCCAAGCTCTACCTCGTCCATCGCCGCGACCGGGTCGCGCCCCTGGTGGGCTACGTCGGCAGCAGCAACCTGACGCTGGCCGGCCTTTCCCGCCAGGGCGAGCTGAACGTGGATGTGCTGGAGCAGGATGCCGCCCAAAAGCTGCAGCGCTGGTTCGATGAACGCTGGCAGGACACCTGGGCGCTCGACATAAGCGAAGAGTTGGCCGACCTGATCGAGAGCAGCTGGGCCGGCGAGCGGCTTATCCCACCCTACCTCGTCTACCTGAAGATGGTCTATCACCTCTCGCAGGAGGCTCGCCGGGGTGAGAGCGAGTTCCGCCTGCCGGCCGCCTTTCGGGGGGTGCTTCTGCCTTTCCAGGAGCGAGCCGTCTCCCTGGCAGCCCATTGTCTCAACCGCCGTGGCGGCGTTTTGCTGGCCGATGTCGTCGGCCTGGGCAAGACCATGATGGCCACGGCCATTGCCAAGGTCTTCGAGGAGGACCTGGCTTACAACACCCTGGTCATCTGCCCGCCGCGCTTGGCTGGCATGTGGCACGACTACATCCGCCGTTACTCGCTGCGCGCCGAGGTGCTCTCGCTAGGGCGAGTCAGCCAGGTGCTGCCCGACCTGCCGCGCTTTCGCCTGGTCATCATTGACGAGAGCCACATGCTGCGCAACCGTGAAGGCGAGCGCTACCGTGCCATTCACGAGTACATTCAGCGCAACGATAGCCGCTGCCTGCTGCTCACCGCCACGCCCTACAACAAGGAGTACGCCGACCTCAGCAACCAACTACGCCTCTTCCTGGATGACCAGGAGGACCTGGGCATTCGCCCGGAGGCCTTCTTTCGCGCCTGGCAGGCGTCAGGCCTAAACGAGGCTGACTTCCGCGCCCGCTTCCAGGCTTCGCCCCGTTCCCTGCGCGCCTTCGAACGAAGCCAGGACCAAGACGACTGGCGCAACCTCTTGCGTCTCTACATGGTGCGCCGCACGCGCCGCTTCATCCTGGACAACTATGCGAGCTTCGATGAGGTCCGGCAGCGGTATTACATCGCCCTGGATGAGCGGCGCTTCTACTTCCCGCAGCGGCAGCCGCACACGCTTACCTTCGACGTGCGCGAGGGCGATCCTGGCGATCAGTACGCGCGTTTGTACCAGGACCAGGTCGTCCAGGCTATAGCGGAGCTGGCGCTGCCGCGCTATGGGCTCGCCAACTACCTTAAGCCCGATTGCGCCGGCACGGCCTCCGCCGAGGAGCGGCGCTTGCTGGCGGACCTCAATCGCGCCGGCAGGCGCCTGATCGGCTACGTACGCACCAACCTCTTCAAGCGGCTGGAGTCCAGCGGCCATAGCTTCTTGCGCTCACTGCGGCGCCACGTCCTGCGCAACCTTATCGCCCTCCACGCCCTCGAGAACGGGCTTCCGCTCCCGATTGGCACCCAGGATGCGGCCCTGCTGGACAGCGCCCTCTCCGATGCTGACACCGACCTGCCGGTGGACAACGGTGAAGGTCCCGCCCCGGTGGAGGATATAGAGGAGAGGCTGCCCGCTGACATGGCTGCCTTTATGGCTCAAGCCGCACGCGCCTACGAGGAATACCGGGGCGCCTACGCCACGCGCTTCCAATGGCTGAGCCCACGCTTCTTCACTCCGGAGCTGGCCGCTGCTCTGAGAAGCGATGCCGAGGCGCTGCTCGGCGTCCTCAAGGCCGCTGGCACCTGGTCAGCCGACGAGGACACCAAGCTGGCGGTACTGTGTTCCCTACTGAAGCAGCGGCACGCAGGCGAGAAGGTGCTCGTCTTCACCCAGTTCGCCGACACGGCTGAGTACCTAGGCCGCCAACTCCAAGCACGGGGGTGCGAGCGTTTGGCCGTGGTCATTGGGGAGAGCAAAGACCCCACGGCGCTGGCGCGCCGCTTCAGCCCGGTCAGCAATGGCGGGTTGCACCAGGGAGAGACGCAGCTGCAGACTCTGATCGCGACTGACGTCCTGGCCGATGGCCAGAACCTCCAGGACTGTGCTGTGATCGTGAACTACGATCTTCCCTGGGCCATAGTGCGGATCATTCAGCGCGCCGGGCGCGTGGATCGCATCGGCCAGAAGCACGATAGCATCCACGTCTATTCCTTCCTGCCGACCGAGGGCATTGAGCAGGTGATCCGGCTGCGCCGCCGCCTCAACCAGCGCTTGCAACAGAACCAGGAAGTGATCGGCTCGGATGAGTCCTTCTTCGGCGAGGCAGCCGAGGCGTATCTGCGCGACCTTTACACTGAGAAGACATCGGCGCTGGAGGCTGACGAAGGCGAGGATGTGGACCTATCCTCAGTTGCCCTGCACGTGTGGAACAGCGCTCCCGAGTCGGCTCGCCGCCAAGCGGCAGCTCTGCCCCCCGTCGTCTATGCCACCAAGAGCCACACAGCCGGCCCCGATAACCCCGATGGCGTCCTCGCTTACATCGCCTTCCCTGACCGCACCGACACGCTAGTGCGCGTGGATAGCAGTGGCCAGGTCATATCCCAGTCGCTATCGGCGATCTTCCGCCTGGCGGCCTGCCCGCCAGAAACACCGGCCTTGCCGCGCCGCTCTGACCACCATGAACTCGTGGCCAAAGCGGTGCGCCAGGCCATAGCGGACGAGGCCAACCTGGGAGGGCAACTGGGCAGCCTGCGTAGCGTGCGGCGCCGGGTGTTCGAACTGCTGCGAGCCTATCGTGGCACGGCCAGCACTGGCCAGAACGTCGCCGAACTGGATCGCTTGCTGGACTTGCTACACCGCTACCCTTTGCTGGACGGGGCCCGCGAGCGGCTCAACCGCCAGCTGCGCTTGGGCCTCGAACCCGAGGCCATCTTTGAGCTGGTGCAGCAGTTGGCCGCTGGCGAGCAGCTGGTGCGCATCACCGCCGAGCCACCCATCCAGGAGCCGCTCATAATCTGCTCCCTGGGCCTCTCGGGCACGATGGCAGCTGGGCGCCTGCCCGAGACACAGAGGCATGCAGATACAGGCGGATAGGTACGCAATCCTTCATGCCCGCTTCGGGGCATCCTGGATGACCGCGGATTGACGCCGATCCAGCCCGATTCACTGGCCGGCTGAGAGCCAGGATTGACTGCCCTTGCGCCGGTTCGAGTAGACCCTGCGGCGCACCTCTGGCTTGCGGCCGAAGTTGAGCAGCAGGCCGACCTCGAAGGATGTTGCCTTGAGGTAGTTCACGAGCTGCGCCTCGTGCTCCACGGTTAGCGCCTCACAGGCTTTCAGCTCAACGAGCACAGCGTTCTCGACCACAATGTCGGCCACATACTCGCCGACGATATGGCCTTTGAACCAGACCGTGAGTGGCATCTGGCATACTACTCTTAGCCCCATTTCGCTGAGCTCCACAGCCAGGGCATTCTCGTAGACACGTTCCAGGAAGCCGCAACCAAGCTGGTTGTAGACCGAGTAGAAGGCGCCAATGATCCTCTCGGTTATGTCTGAGTGCAGTAACTCGACCTGCCCATCGTCATCTATCCGCGTTGATCGGCGTTGATCCGCGTTCATCCGCGTTCGCTTTCCTTCCCTATATGCCCGTCCTCTCGTACTCCTTCTGGGCCAGGTCATTGAAGTCGCCTGGATCGGGCAGGTTGACACTGCGCCAGACGTGTGGCTTCAGGCCCCGCGCCAGCAGCTCCTCCAGCACTTGCGCGATCAGGGACCAGGAGATGAACACGAAGGCCAGGCCGGAGGTGGGGCAGGCCTTCGCATCCAGGCCCTCGATCTCGAGCGCTGCGTCCCCCACCACGCCACAATTGTCTATGGCGACATCGGCCACCTCGTACAGCTTCTTGCCGGCCGAATTGCGCGCCGGCACAGCAGCACTGTAGGCATAGGACGTGATCGCCACCACCTTCACGCCCTTCGCCTTCGCCCCCAGAGCCAGGCCGACCGGCAGCCAACTCGCACCCGAGACCGAATGGATCAGCAAGGCATCTCCGGGCCGGAAGTGGCAGTTGCCGACGATGTAAGGCAAGGTGCTCTCGTCGAGGCGGCGCTGCTCCAGCACATCCCTGGGCGGCTGCGGGTGCAGCTTGTGGGCGGCAGGCAAGGGCTCGTTGACGGCCAGGTTGACCTGAATGTGGTTGATCGCGAGCAGGCCACCGGCCCTATGCAGCAACTCGTTCGTGCAGTGGCCACTGTCGAAATAGTGCAGGGCCCCGCCGCCAGCGAGCGAATCTGCGATCAGCTTCGCCGCCTGGTTGATGCGGCCAAGCTGCGTGCGGCGGATGTCCGCGAGCAGCGTCGCCGCCGCGTCCATGAACTGTTCGGACTGTGACATCTCGTCTCTCTCCTGAGCCAAAGGAATGCTTCCGCTCTATCGCGCCTGTTCCAGGCGGCGCAGCAACTCATCCTCCACCTGTATGCCGGCATGCCGCAGGGCGGCGGCCAGGCAACCGAGCACCGGCTCCCGCCGAGCGGCGATCACCTGAGCCCGAGGGGCGACAGCGCCCACCTCAGCCGTGAACGGCTCCAGGAGGGGAGCGCCGGCCTTGAACACCGAGCCGAAGGTGAGGACGCCGAACTCCTCCTGCTCGAGGCCCAGCCGCCGGATCAGGGCACAGGCCATGAGGGCCAGTTCGTGCGCGGCGCCACGCAGTACAGCGGCCGCCACCTCGTCCCCCTGGTAAGCCTGCTCGGCCACCACCCGCGCCAGGGCAGCGATCTCGCGCCGGCCCAGGTCGCCGCCATAAATGCGCGGCACCAGGTCCCGCAGGCGGGAGAGGCCATAGGTGGAGATGATGGCTGGCACCAGGCTAGTCGCCTGGCCGCGGCCGTCCAGGGAGCGGACAGCGGCGCGCATGGCCTCGACGCCAATCCAGTAGGCGCTGCCTTCGTCGCCCAAGAGGGCGCCCCAGCCGCCGGCGTTGATGATCTCGTCTCTGCGGCCGCCGCTGCCTCTGGTGACGAAGCCACTGGCGAGCGAACCGGTGCCGGCGTTCACGGCGATGGCGATGCGCGGCCCACCCTGGCGATCCAGCCGGGGCTGCTCGGCCAGCACCGCCGCCTCACCCTCGTCCAGGCGCAGGAGCGCCACCCCTGGCAGAAGCTCGCTCGCCGCCCGAAGCACCAGCCCCTCCGGCACGGGGCCGGTCACGGCCAGGATGGCTACTTGCGCGGCAGCGCCGGCGGCGGCGAGCGCCTCGCCCATGGCCTGCCGCAGCGAGGCCAGGGCAAGCGCTTCCGGCACGAAATTGGCGTTGGCGGGTCCGCCCGTTCCCCGGCCCAGAGGCTGCCCGCTATAGTCGCTGATAAGGCAGACCGTCTTCGTTCCGCCGGCGTCCAGGCCGGCAACGCAATCCGCCAAATGGCGCTCCTGGCATGTTGGTCATCGTGTTGTGCCGGGCGCGGCGTTCCGCCACCCCGGCTCTACCTGACCTCGACTTCCTTGCCCTTCTCGGCCGACTCGATGATGGCGGCCACGATCTTGGTGGCCTTAAGGCCCTCATCTCCCCAGGGCAGGCTGCCGTTCCCGGCCCAACTCTTGGGCGTATCGCTGCCCTCTACCAACGCCTCCACGGCATAGTCGAGCAGGTTCGGGAAGGGCTGCTTCTGCTCCGCCAGGTAGAGCTCGAACCCTGGCTTGAAGCCCTCGCCGACGTCAACCCGCGAGGCGCGGCGGAGCAGGCGGCTGCGCAGGCCCTTGGCCTTGAGCGCCTCCTGGTGCTGCTGCAACTCGGCCAGGCTGAGGTCCTCGGCCACATTGGCCCGCAACCCCTGGGTGACGCCGAAGCCGGGCAGCTTGTTGTAGACGATGCTACCCTTGCTGCCGGTGAGGGAGATGTAGAACTCGACCAGTTCGTCCATCTCTTTGGCCCATTCCGCTTTGGCATGCACCTTGGCGCCGGCGCCGCCAGCGGCGTCCTTGAAGAAGAGGTAGCAGTCGTACAGGTCAGGCGTGAAGCCGAGGATGCGCCGCTGGCTGATGGCGTAGACAGCCTCTACCTCGGCCGGCGCCAGGTACCAGCGCAGGATGTCCGACACGTGGCTGAGGAGGAAGTGCGCCGTCGAAGAGTGAGCGGCCCACTCGCGGCTGCGGCTGCCCCAGAGGTTGGTGGGCACGCTAATGTTGTCGTCCAGCCGGACATCTCCGTAGGCCACCTCGCCCACGAGGCCGTTTTGCAGGAAGTAGTGGGCGGCGATGTCGAGCGGGTTGACGCGGTTGGAGTAGTTGGTGAGGATGCGCGCCCCGGCCTTGCGCACCGCTTCCATGATCGCTTCGCCATCCTCCACCGTGGTCGCCAGGGGCTTCTCGGTGAAGATGTTGGGCACGCCCGCCTGGCAGGCCGCCTCTATCGGCCCGCGATGGTAGGGGTCCGGCGTGGCCACAATCACGATGTCCAACTTGTTCTCGCTGAGCATCTCGCGGAAGTCGCTGTATGCCTTGGCGCCCAACTCCTTGGCCAGGGCCTCGGCCCGCTCCGTGAGCGTGTCGGCGACGGCCACCAGGGTCGTGTGCGCGTTCGTGGCGAACTGGCGAGCGTGCGAGCTACCCATTATGCCCGTGCCGATGACGGCTGTGCGCAGTTTGTCGTTCATAGCAACACTCCTACCCACAGGGTACGGCCGGATGACCGGCCAGCGGCATTATGGCCCGCCCTCCGGAGCGCGGCAAGGAGGGCAGAGACGCCCGGTTCGCTCGCCAGTGAGGGGGCGCATCGCCCTCCGCCTGGGCGGACGGGCCGGCTCCGCTGCTGGAGGCAACGTCGAGCCGGCGCTGGCGGCTGCGGGAGTCGGCGCCGGCCGCCCCGGGTCGCGCCTTACAGCCTCGCTCTTTGCGCCCCAGCCGCTTCCCTCCGTAGACTCAAGCCCTATGGCCGCCTTCGACGCCCCAGAATTGCAGCCGCTCGCCCGCCGGCATCTCCGGCGCAACTTCACGCTCGGCGTCCTGAACGGAGCCCTCTTCGCTTTCGGCGATGCCCTTCAGGACGCCAACCTGGTTCTGAGCGTCTTCATCAACCGCCTCACCGGGTCATCGTTGCTGGTCGGCCTTTTGCAGCCGGTGCGGCTGGGCGGCTGGTACCTGCCGCAACTTTTCGTCTCCTGCCGGATGCAGGCGGCGGAGCGCAAGCTGCCCTACTACCGCCTGGGGACGGTCTTCCGCGCCAGCGCCGCCCTCGGCGTTGGCCTGTCGGTATTGCTCGTGCACGATCCCCGCCTGCTGCTGCCGCTCATCTTCCTGCTGCTGGCCATCTTCTCGCTCAGTGGCGGCCTCTCCGGCATCGCCTACGCCAACCTGGTGGCCAAGACGATCCCGTCCCGCCGGCGGGGCAGCTTCGCTGCCTGGCGCATCTTCACCGGCGGCCTGCTCGCCCTGGGAGGCTCGTTCCTGGCGCGCTACCTGATCGGTGGCGGCGCCGGCCTCACCTTTCCCAGCAATTTCGGCCTGCTGCTGCTCATCGGCGGGTTGGGCATCGCCTCGGGCATGGCCGCCTATGCCTTCGTCATCGAGAGCCCGCTGTTGCGTCCCGGTGACGCTGCCTCTTACACTCAGTGATCATGTCCAGCGAAGTCGCGCCCGACCTGCATCCGCAGGCGCGCCTGCACCTGCGGCGTAACTTCCTGCTCGGCGTCACCAACGGCGTCGTGTTCTCGTTTGCGGACGCCCTGCTCGACACTAACCTCGTCCTCAGCGTGCTCGTCAGCCGGCTATCGGGCTCGAGCCTGCTGGTGGGGCTGCTGGTGCCGATCAACCTGGGCGGCTGGTACCTGCCGCAACTCTTCTTCTCCGGCCGCATCCAGGCGGCGCCGCGCAAGCTGCCCTACTACCGCACCGCCATGGCCTTCCGCCTGCTGGCCGGCTACGGCATGGCCCTGGCTGCGTTCACGCTGCACGACCTGCGCCTGCTCACCGCCGTCATCTTCATCGTGATCACCGCCAGTTCCCTCGCCGGCGGCCTCACCGGGCTGGTCTTTTCCCACGTCGTCGGCCAGACGATCCCGTCCCGACAGCGGGGCAGCTTCTTCGCCTGGCGCCTGCTCCTGGGCGGCATAATGGCTCTCTTCGCCTCCTTCGTGGTGCGGCATTTCGTGGGCTCGCCCGGGCGCCTGGCTTTCCCGGCCAATTACGCCATCCTTTTCGCCCTTTCGACGACCGCTCTGGTGATCTCCACCACCGCTTTCAGCCTGGTGAAGGAGCCGCCTGACCACAGCGGCAGCCGGCGCAGCGTATGGCAACAACTCTCCCGCTCCTGGTCGCTGGCACGAACCCACGCCGATTTCGCCCGTTTCCTGGCTGTGCGCGGCTGCCTGATGGCGGCGGAGGTTGCCTCTCCTTTCTACATCCTTTACGCCAAGGCCGCCCTCGGCTTGCCGGAGAGCCTGGCTGCCACCTACCTCATGGTCTCCACCATCGCCAACATCGGCTCCACCTATCTCTGGGGCCGGGTGAGCGACCACACCGGCAACCGCGCCCTGCTGCGCCTCGTCTCCCTGGCTGGCTGCGTGCCGCCGCTGCTGGCTCTGGCCGCCTCGCCCCTTGCCGCCGTGCTCAGTGGCCCCCTCGAGGTGGCCATCTTCTCGCTGATCTTCGCTGTGCGCGGCGCTGTCACCACTGGGGCGTTCATCGGTGGCATGAACTTCATGCTCGACATCGCCCCGGCCAATGAGAGGGCCATCTACATCGGCCTCACAAACACGGTGGTCGGGCTGGCTTCCTTCGCCGGCGCTCTCGGTGGACCGCTCATCGCCGTGGGCGGATATGGCGCCCTCTTCCTGCTGGCGCTGGCGCTCTACGCCGCTGCGGCAATCACCATCAGCCGCTGCGCCGAGCCCAGGCACCAGGCCACGGTGCCCGCCTATGGGGAAGAGGATGTGGAGATAGCCGGCTAGAGTGCCGGCCGCATATGTCGCACGGGAGCGTGAAGCGCCGACCAGCCCGTGAAGCGGCGACCATCGGCGCCGTGCGGTACAGGCGACGCGCCATCCCGCATCAGCCGGCGTCGTCCTCCGGCCTGACGACGCCCAAAAGGAGCTATACGACAGCGCCGTCGACGCCGTCGACGCCGTCGACGCCGGACCATGTCCACAAGAGGGAGCGGCTGGGGGTGGCTTCGCTGCTCGACCGATGTTCTAACACCGCCACCGAATAGGGCCGCGGTACCGCTGCGTTAAGTGTGTAGGCGAGCGACGGGTGAGCATGGATCGCCAGGAAGGTCCGAGCGAGCAGGAACTGATCGCTATGGCCAGGAAAGGGGA
>Ga0123519_10017127_pt1 | contig 9999 bp, 7 predicted proteins | sample YelNatPaOPRAMG02_FD_87396 | JGI IMG/M metagenome (GOLD analysis project Ga0123519, IMG submission 87396) | Hot spring microbial communities from Yellowstone National Park - Yellowstone National Park OP-RAMG-02 (version 2) | ecosystem: Environmental > Aquatic > Thermal springs > Hot (42-90C) ...
AGACATTATATTTACCAAGTTTTGATTATGACTAGTTTCAAATCCTTATAGGTAATCTAAAAATCATCTCCAGCAATATAAAACTTATTATCTTTTTTAAAAGTTTCAAATCCTTATAGGTAATCTAAAAATTAGGATAGACCTTGCAAACGATGGCGAGTTTATCCTAAGTTTCAAATCCTTATAGGTAATCTAAAAATTTAATTCTAATCCTGTATTTTGTTCAAAATCTTTTCTGTTTCAAATCCTTATAGGTAATCTAAAAATTTATTGACAAAAACAGGGAATTTCTTGACCATTGCGAAGTTTCAAATCCTTATAGGTAATCTAAAAATAACTGAGATTATGAAGTATAAGAGTAAATCATTTCGGTTTCAAATCCTTATAGGTAATCTAAAAATCAAGGAAATGGTATTAACAAAATGTTATTTAACCTGTTTCAAATCCTTATAGGTAATCTAAAAATTTTAAAAAACTAAAAAAATAAGTAAAAATAAATAACTGTTTCAAATCCTTATAGGTAATCTAAAAATACTAAAATTTTAAATACAATTTAAAAATCAATGATTTGTTTCAAATCCTTATAGGTAATCTAAAAATGTTTTAAAACTAATATTTTTGTAACCCGGTATAATGTGTTTCAAATCCTTATAGGTAATCTAAAAATTTTGCTGATGATATTAAAAAATACTTCACCCCATTGTTTCAAATCCTTATAGGTAATCTAAAAATAGTTAGGTCCTCATTTTTTATTTTATTTTATTTTTGTTTCAAATCCTTATAGGTAATCTAAAAATAAATGTAATTCACTTATATTTAATTCAATTGTTTTAAGTTTCAAATCCTTATAGGTAATCTAAAAATATTTTTAGCGGGAAGTTTACAAACTTGCAGATGCAGTTTCAAATCCTTATAGGTAATCTAAAAATCTTTATAGATATTAGAATTTAATTTTTTAATAAAAGTTTCAAATCCTTATAGGTAATCTAAAAATACACTAAAAATATCAAAGGCGATAAAATTATAAAGATGTTTCAAATCCTTATAGGTAATCTAAAAATTTTTATTTTCTTCAATACTGATTATATTTTCATCTAGTTTCAAATCCTTATAGGTAATCTAAAAATGTAATAAGATTTAAAATATAAAATAAGTTAAAATACGGTTTCAAATCCTTATAGGTAATCTAAAAATAATCACTCCTTTAACAATTTTTATTTTTATTAAATGTTTCAAATCCTTATAGGTAATCTAAAAATAATTAAAATAGGTGCTTGGGTTTACTGAGCACCTATTGTTTCAAATCCTTATAGGTAATCTAAAAATGGATTTGTAATAGATGAATGTGGCGAAGGTGAATTTGGTTTCAAATCCTTATAGGTAATCTAAAAATGTGGAAATTAGTGAAAATTTAGTAGTAGTTGGTGAGTTTCAAATCCTTATAGGTAATCTAAAAATCATTTAACTTCCTCCTTTTCTTCTATTGATTTTAAGTTTCAAATCCTTATAGGTAATCTAAAAATATGATTTAGGATTATCTGTGATTATGGCACACACTCAGTTTCAAATCCTTATAGGTAATCTAAAAATCCGTTTTATAATCTCAAAAAAATAACTATGAATATCATTTTTATAAATGTTTTTTTAATTATATCTAAAATATTCTGTTGCAACATTATTAAAATATATTTAATTATAAATCGACAGAAAAATAAAGAACTAATAAAAAATTTCTTTTTTATTTTTTTGTAAACCTATAATATCTTTAGAAAAATAACTTATGTCTCTTAATTTATAAAATATTATAGAATCCTCATCTTCTTTTATTATTTTTTTTATGGAAATACTTAATTTTTGAAATTTTGATTCACTAATTTCGCCCTCTAAAACAGAATTTTGAATCCAAGTTAAAAATTCTCTTGATTTTTTTAGTATCTTATTAACTCTTTTCTCATTTACATCATAAACCATAATTACAAACATAATTGTTATTTAATTTTGTTATATAATTCTAATGATTTAATAATTTAATCTATCTTCATAAATAATAATATAATAAGATAATCAATTTTACTTTTAAAATAATTACCAATCCATCACAAAAGGAAAATATTCAGATTCTCCTAAAAGGTGCTTTTCTAATTTATATAATTCCATTCTTATTAATGTTCTATAAGATACTTCTTTGTTTAAAGTATGATGCTTTATTGTAGTTTTTAATTTATTTTCAATTTCATTAATAAATAGTTTTTTACCATTATCATTGAGTATTAACCCATTTAAATATTTTTCAAAATCAGATGATTTTATTCTATTTTTATTAAATAAATTAAAAATTGTTCTGTCTACAATTATTGGTTTAAAAATTTCTGCAATATCCAGATTTAAAGTAAAACGTCTAAAATTTGTTGAATGCAAAAAACCAATTCTAGGGTCTAAATGTGTTTGATAAATTTCAGATAAACAATAGACATATATTAAAGAATTACCAAAACTTATAAGAGCATTAATCTCATTTTTAGGAGGTCTTTTTGTTCTTTTGTCAAAATTAATATTTTCAGAATTAATTATAATATCAAATATGGAATAATAATTCTTTCTTATATTACCCTCAATTGCCATTAATTCACTTACTGAAATTATATTATTTATTTTATTTTTGTATTCACTTATTATATTAATATTATTTGCTAAATCTTTAGATCTCCTATTATAATATTTTAATATTTTTAAAATATTTTCGATTGAACCAAAAACAAATTGCTTTGCTAAATTTAAACGTTTTTTAATATCTAAATAAAATTCTGCTTGTTTTAAAATCATATATCCTGAATTATAATGCTCCCTTGGGTAGAAGGAACCACAATAATAATTATAATAATTAAAAAAATGTAAAATTATTTCGGTTTGTGAGACAAATTCTAGAAATCTTTTATTAATATCTACTTCACCAAAAATAATAATTTCTTTTGTATTTTCAATAGGTATAAAATTTTTCTGTCCATTTTCTAATTCTAAAAATAAAGTATTATCTTTTCTTTTTAAAATCCCATTTGAAAATATATAAATTGTATTTTTCATTTTTAACTCCAACAAAAATAATTATAGGCACAATTTTTACAATATTTATTTTTTTTAGGATTTGGGGGTATTTTAATTGAAGATAATTCTTTAATGCCATTTATACATAATTCAATTTTTGAAACCATCTCATTATTTAATTCAATTATTATTTTCTTTTTTTCTTTTGGGAATAATAGTTCTCCAGATGCATTAATACCGTTCTTTTTTAAATTATATAAATAATATGATAATTGCATTATTGAGCTGTCTTTAAATTTACTACTTTTTTTGACCTCTCCTATTACTAGATTTCCATTTTTGTTTTTAACTAAATCAAAAATAATATTATCTATAATTACTTCTTTATGATTATTTTTATATGATTCTTCAGAAATAATTCTTCCTAATTCAAGAAAATCATTATCCTGGTCAGGAGAAATTTGGTGTATCATAAGCCATACTTCTCTATGGCAAATATTATAATACCAAATTAATGTACCATTAATTTTTACTTCATTTCCTTCTATAGCTACCATACAAATAAATCTATCTCTCTCTTAAAACCTGTATTAAAATCATACCAATCTTTTAATTGATTATATGGGATATATCTAAAGCTAGAATTTTTAAATTCTGGTGGCAAAGGGATATTTTTATTAATAGTGTTTATTGACAACAAATATTTGTTAAATTTACTTTTGATTTTTAAATATTCAATTCTTTTTTTGAAAAAATCTTTTTCTTCAATAATTTTATTTATATAAATATCCCAAAGTTCTTTAGCCTCTTCATCGAATTCAACAAAAATATTATATAAGCTAAAATCTTGTATTAATTTAAAATCATTAAGTGAATTATGATTTTTACTATAAAAATATAAATTTATAAATGAATCCCATATCTTATTTGAATTATCTAAATTCTTTTTATTTTTTATTAACTCAAAGTAATTATTAATGAAATGAAAAAAATCAGATTCATTTATTATTTCTTTTTCATTAAATATTTCTTTTGAAACAATTGTATGAATTGCTCCATAGACTTTACTACAATAATCTTTAATTTGAAAGATATTAACATTACTTATTTCTTTTTTGCCTTCTCTGTTGCATCTTCCACAAACTTGAATTATTGAGTCAAGTGGCCCTAAGTCTCTAAAAGCAAAATCAAAATCTAAATCAATTCCTGCTTCTATAATTTGTGTAGTTATTAATATAGGTTTTTTATTTTCTGTTAATAATTCCCGTATTTTTTTAATTCTATCTAATCTTTGCAAAGGAATTATATTTGTTGAAAGATAAAAAACATTTTCTTTAATTTTTTCTTTTATTTTATTAAAAATATAAATAGATGAACTAATTGTATTTAAAACAACAAGATAAGATTTATTATTATTGTAATTTTTAATAAATTCTTCTATAAAAATATCTTCATCTATTTTTTCTAAATGTTTGACGATATTTACCCTGTTTAAAGATTTAAATTTTTGTTCTACATTATTAACTAACTCAATTGCATTATCATTTTTATCAAATATTAATGGTTTTGTTGCAGTTAAAAGAATGATATAACAATTCATATATTCAGCTAAGAAAATTAATATTTTTCTAATAAGTTCCCAATATTCTATTGGAATATTTTGAACTTCATCAAGCAGTATTATGCTCCCATATATATTATGATATTTTTTTAAAAAACTATTTTTGAATCCAATAATAGTGTATAGAAGTTGAATAAAAGTAGTAATAATTATTTCTGATTCCCATGAATCTATTAACATTAACGAGTTATCAATTGGTAAAAATTCATTTCCAATTTTATAATTTAAATCATTTAGATGATGATGTTTTATTAAATACTTAGATTCATTAATACGAAAATCTTTTATATTTTCTTTTAAAATATTATAAATAACATCATAATTTTGATCTATTATTGTTATAAATGGTAATGAATAAATTATTTTTGGTAAAAAATTTTTTTCATTGAATATTTTATCTCTCAAGCTTAAAGCTGTAGAAAATGAAGATAAAGTCTTTCCTGAACCAGTAGGTGCGGTTATTGTATAAAAATGGCTTTCTAGGTTAAATTTATTAATATTTTCATTAACTTCGTTAAAAATTTTATTTCTTAATGAATAAAGAGATTTTTCAGAATTATTATTTTTATTATTTAAGACAAAATGAGTATTAATATAATTTTTTATAATATTGCAATCGATTTTTTCTCTTTCAATTGTTATATCTATATCTGCTGCAATTCTTTTGTCTGAATCTATTAACGTTGAATATAATACAAGTAATTTAAAGGATATCTCTTTTTTTATTGTTTCATTTTCCTTATAAAATAAATAATTTTTTAAATAATTTAGCTCTTTGAAAATTTCGATGTAATCTTTATTTTTAAAGAAAAATTCTATATTATCAATCCCTAATTCTTGATATTCCTTTTGAATTAAATTAATATTTTTATATAAATCTGGTATCTGATCATTAATAATTAATTTTATTTTTAGGGACCAATCCTCACCTAAATTATATATATCATCACTTTCCAAATCAAAATCATTTGGAATATAAGGAATATCATCTTCAGCATTATCTAAATCACCATGGTGATGCAGTACAGTTAAATAAGGTAATATCAAATTATATTTTTCCTTACCGCTATTTTTAATATCAATATTAAAATAATGTTTTATAATAGAAGTTGTAAATAAAGCTGATATTAAACTATGATGAGATTTTTTATTGCCAGGTTTGTTTTGTGAGTTAAGCAGATGTTCTTGGAAAAATGTTGTATATTTACCGAAATCATGACCTAAACCAATAAGTCTAGAAATTTCTATCAAACTTTTATCATTTATTAAATTTTTAATATTATTAAAAAAACTTATTGATTTATCTGAAACTAACCTAAGATGATCTTTTAATAATACATTTGGGTGTGAATAAAAAATCATTTTACTCCATAAAAATAATATTTTCTGAAATTTCTTTATTAAAATCTTTATATATAATGCTATAACAGTTTTCAGTAGGTATTAGTAAAAGGTTATTTCCATTTTTTTCAAAAATAAAATAACCGAAATTTTTTACAAATCTTTCATTGCTAAAATCTAATGGGGTTTTTTCTTTAAGATAATTTAGGACTTTATTTTTATCAGGTTTAAATATTAATGATTTTTCTTTAATATATTTTAAATTAGCAACACTATTAATTTCTTGAACACGATCATTATTATTTATTTTTTTTATATTATTTTTATTTATTAAGTCAATAAATTCAATTTTGCCAATAAATTCAGATATACCTAAATAAGGAGGGTAAGCTATTTTTTTTGAAAGTAAATATTCTTTAAACTTATTAAATATAACTTGTTGCCCACTATCCTTTTTTGCAAAATAAATTCTATATTTTAAATTTTTTTCTCTGATATCTGATGGTAAAACAACTTCTAATGGTATTTGTGTATGACCAGCACTTCCATTTAAATCATTTTTACTTTTTGTATATAAATAATTCATTACATACATAGATTTTTTTAATGGAGTCTTAATTGATAATGTAATTTTATAATTATCTATATTCATTTCTTCGTAATATGAATCTCTTTCATATCCACAAATAGCAGCAATTAATCCAATAATAGAAGTCCTTGGTGGGAATGAATATGATAATGATGATGAATTAGTGTAAAAAGTTTTAAAATGAGCAAAAGGTCCACTAATGTCAAAAATAATTAATTCATTTATTTCCATAAGCTATCACCGCTTTTATTAAGACTGAGATAAAAGTGAAATATTTTCTTTACCAACAATTTTTATAATTTCATTTTCTAAAGAGATATCATTATTAAAAACAATATTATTATCAGTCCATAAATATATTTTATTAATTCTGTTTCTTTCATTTTTTAATAATTCAATTAGGTCAGAAATATCTAAAACAAAATCTTCAATATTTCTTATTTCAAGAATATCATTTTTATTTGGAATAATTTTTAAATAATTTCTAAAGTCATCTATAAAAGTATATTCATCAATATATTCAACTCGCATATATAATCTTGGGGTTTGCCCAATTTTACTTCTTGTTGTTGCTTCAACTGGGATGCAATTTAAAATAGCATTATCAAATAAATTTATATCTTCTTGATTTAATAATGTTTTTTTAGCTCTAATAGCGCTAATAATGCCATGAAAGGCTATTAAAGAATAAAAGACTCTCCAATCTTTCCCTATAGAGCCATATTCTGTATCTCCTCCTGTTGTTTGTCCGGCAAAAGTAGACGTGATAGTTGATGACGGATTAATGGTAACAGGATTTAGAGAATACCCCCAGTTAAATTGAATAGGACCAGTAAAGTTAGTAGCAACACCACCACTTTTTTCATTAGCCTCAGATTTAATTGGTAAAGTTGCTCCAAAAAATCTTATATCGATTAATTTTTTTAATAGCCAATCGAGATGTTCTTTATTTAGTTTTCTTATATTTACTTTTTCATTTTTGCCAGTGGAATCTATATAATTTTCAAAAAGAATTTCTATTCTTTTTGTAGCGTCCACAATTTTATCCTCAATTTTAGAAACAAAAATTTCGTAACCTTTATTTTGTAAATAATCTCTTATATATCTTTTTAATCTTAAATCGCTTACAAGATTTCTTTGTCTATCATAATCCATACGAGGCTTGTTTTCATCATCGGGATCTCCATTTGGATTACATAAAATTGCATCATAAATAAATAAAATTTCGCTGTTTTTCATTTTTATTTTTCCTTTCTAATTTAAATTAATTTTCATCTAAATTAATATTATTATTTTTATTTGAAATCATTAAAAGAGTAGAGTAAGAATAACCAGATAATACATAAAATACATTTTCACTATCATTTAAACTCCAATTTTTTATATTACTATCTATTAAATTTTTCATTTCAGCATAATCTTTTTCATGGTATTCAATAATTTTAGTTTCCTTAAGTTTTTCAAAAATCTCATTACATAGTCTTATTATTTTATTTTTATCCATACCTCTATAATTAATTTTTTCTAAAATTGGCTTAGATTTGTTACCTTTTTTATATTGAGCATTTCCAATTTCACCTATAAGGTAGCCTAATAAAAATAAACCTGCTTGTAATGGATTTAAGTTCAGCTTTTCAATATAATCAATAATTTTTTTATTAACATTTAAATTTTCATATGACATTGATCCTCCTATTTTGATTAAATTTAAATCTTTTAAAATATTTAATAAAATTAAACATTTTTGAATATAAATTGCTAAATTTTTTGTTTCATCCCCAAAAGTTTTCATTTGTGAATTTAACATTATTGATGCTGCTACATTTGTGAATTGATTTACTAGAAACCCATAACTGATTGGTTTATTACTAAAAATTGAATCATAAAAATTTAAAACTTTTTTAAAATCAACATCTCTATTTTTATTATTTATAATAGATATTAAATATCCAGTTTCTTCAAATTTTAATTCAATATTATCAATATTAATAATTTCTTTAAAATACTCATTATTTTTTGCAATTGTTTTAAAAATATTGATCATTCCCGAAGGAGGGATATCTTTTATAAGTTTAAGAATTTTAAAAGCACTTTGATCTTTTTTATAAAATAATAAATTTATAATAATATTATTATAGCTGTCTTCAAAATTTATAATTTTAAATAAATTATCTTCTAATTCTTTTAATGATTTTTGATTTAATTTGTTCCTAAATCCTTCATTAATTGAGTTACTCCATTTCTTAATTTGTTCTAGATCAATAGAGGTTTTGAAAATAAATTTAGGGATTAATAACATATCTAGATTATTAAGTCTAAATTTTAAATTGTTAAGAATAAAATTTTCTCCTGCTAAGAGTCTTTTTAAACATCTATCACATAAAGCAAAATTTCTTAAAAATCCTTTTGTTGATTTACCATTAAGTTCTGAAGAAAATCCTATTTTATCTGTAATATAGTAAGTAAATCTTAATTTTGTTGTATCATATGTTATATCTTGATCAGAGTCACAAACAAAACAAATATTTTTTATATTTTCAATGTTTGTTTTTTTATTAGAAATGCTATTAATTATATAATTTTTGTAATCAATTGTATCAGCTAAAATGATTCCTTCATTTAGAATAGAAAAAAGACCAATATCTTTTTGAGCAATATCTTTTTGAGATTTAATGTGGTCAAATATAATTGTGCAAAACTTTTGAATAATTTTTTTTGCATAATCATTTTGATTATTTTCTTTTATTTCATTTATAATTTTTTTACTATCTACCTCTTCTATGCCAATTTTATTTAAATCTATGATATACCTGTATCTTTTTTGTTGTCCTGATAAATCTCCAAGATCAATATAATAATTTCCTAAAATGTTCTTTAAAATATCTTTTAATTCACATTCATCTAAAGCATTAATTAAATTTGGTATAGTCTGTGATATTAAATAATCTAGCCTATTGGTTGTTAATCTATCTTGGGGATCATTAGCCGCTTTTGGATTTCCGATGTAAATATATTCATTTTTTGTGTTATCATCAATTTCTTTAAAATCAAATTTAAAATCCTTATAATTTGTTTTGAAATCTAAATATAATAAATATTGCTTTCTCCCATTTTTTTCTGTTGGGACATTTTTAATTAAGCTTGCTAAAGAATCATTTTTATCTTTTAAAATTAATTTTCCAATTTCATATATTCCTTCTATCATAATTACTCCATATTAAAATTTTTTTTAATTTAATATTTCGTATAATCCAAATCCTTGAGAATTTTTGCTTCCAAGTCCGCAATAATAACTTATTTTTATTAAGTCTATATCACCAGAAATTAAATATTCACCAAACCAGGCTTTTATTATTGTATCTTTATAATTAATTATTTTTTCATCTTTTTTCATTACTTTGTATGG
>Ga0123519_10017128_pt1 | contig 9998 bp, 6 predicted proteins | sample YelNatPaOPRAMG02_FD_87396 | JGI IMG/M metagenome (GOLD analysis project Ga0123519, IMG submission 87396) | Hot spring microbial communities from Yellowstone National Park - Yellowstone National Park OP-RAMG-02 (version 2) | ecosystem: Environmental > Aquatic > Thermal springs > Hot (42-90C) ...
GGGCATGGTCTTCAAAGGTGGCCGGCTGGTGGCGCGGGAGGGCCGCCTCCTCCCCTCCGCGCCCCAGCCTCCGAGGGTGCACCTGGGCAACACCATGCGGGTGGACTGGGGCCGCGTGGACTTCCGCGTGCCGGCCCAAGGGCGCAGGGTCCGCGCCATCCAGGTCCTGCCGGACCAGATCCTCACCCGGGCCCTGGTGGAGGAGGTGCGGGTGGAGGAGGGCCTCGCCGTGGCCGACCCGGCGCGGGACCTCCTCAAACTGGCCGTCATAGAGCGGCACCACGCCACCGGGAACATGGCCCTGGGGTTCGCGCGGGGGTTCGGGCTGCGGCGGGGCGCGCTGGCCTCCACCGTGGGCCACGACGCGCACAACCTGGTCGTGGTCGGCACGGACGACGCCGACATGATGGCTGCAGCCCGGCACCTGGGGGACCTGGGCGGGGGCTTTGCCGCGGTGGCCGATGGCCAGGTCCTGGCGGACGTGCCCCTGCCCATCGGCGGGCTCATGTCCGACCAGCCGGTGGACGTGGTGCGGAAGGGGATGGACCGCCTCCTGGCCGTGGCCCGGGAGGTCCTGGGCAGCCCCTTGCCCAACCCCTTCATGACCCTTTCCTTCATCGCCCTGGCGGTCATCCCCGAACTGCGCCTCACCGACAGGGGCCTGGTGGACGTGACGCAGTTCCAGTTCGTGCCGTTGTTTGTCCCGTGACTTCACCCCTCGCGGTTCGTCGCATAGGTGTAAGGAGGAACATCGCCCATGAGCAAGACGGATCTCCAGAACGCGCTGGACCATTTGACCTACGGTATCTACGTGGTGACGGTGGGGCTGGAGGGTGGGGCCACCGCCCTCACCGCTTCCTGGGTGTCGCAGGTCTCGTTTGAGCCTCCCCTGGTCATGGTGGCCCTGGGGCGGGAGCGGTTCTCCAGCCGCATCCTGCGGCAGGGCAAGAAGTTCGTCGTCAACGTCCTGGAGGAAGGGCAGGAGCGGCTGGCCGGCGCCTTCGCCTCGGACGAGGGGGAGGACCGCTTGAGCGGGGTCGCCACTGTGGAGCCGCAGACCACCGGCGCGCCGGTCCTGGCGGAGGCCCTGGCCTACCTGGACTGTGCAGTGACCGAGACCGTGGATGTCGGCGACCACACCCTCTTCATCGGCCGGGTGGTGGGCGGCGGAGTCCTGCGGGAGGGGAAGCCCCTCTCCACGGCCGTCTCCCGCCTCCGGTACCGGAGGATGTAGCGGAGGTCATGGTGGACAATCCCTCGGTTCTGAAGACCGCCGCCGAGAGGGCGGAGTCCCTCCCGCGTGCGGTCCAGTTGAAGCGGCTGGTCCTCTTTGACATTGACGGGACCCTCCTCCACAGCGACGGGGCGGGCCGCGAGGCCATCCGGCAGGCGCTCCTGGCCGTCTACGGGACGGCAGGGCCCATTGAGACCTTCTCCTTCGCCGGCAACACCGACTACCAGAACTTCGTCGGGCTGCTCCGGGGGGCGGGCCTCTCCCAGGAGGAGATCGCAGCGCGGCTCCCCCAGGCCATGGCCCTCTACCCCCAACGCCTGCGGGAGATCATCGGCCGCTTCCGCGTGCGCACCTGCCCCGGCGTGGCGCCGCTTCTGGAGAGGCTCACGGCGCACCCCGAACTGGAGGTGGCTCTCCTCACGGGGAACCTGGAAGAGGCCGCCTGGATCAAACTGCGCGCCGCCGGCCTGGACCGCTTCTTCACCTGGGGGGCCTTCGGCTCGGAGGCGCGGGAACGCACGGAACTGCCGCCCGTGGCGGTGGAGAAGGCCCACCAGCGGACCGGTCGCCGCTTCGCCGGCAAGGAGATCGTCATCATCGGCGATACCCCGGCCGACATCACCTGTGGGCAGCCCTTGGGCGTGCGCACCCTGGCGGTGGCCACCGGCCCCTACCCGCGCGAGGCTCTCCGCGCCTGGGAGCCAGATTTCCTGTTTGAGGACCTGGCGGACGCCGACGCGGTCCTGGAGGCCATCCTCCGGCCGCTCTAGGGCCGGGCTGAGCCGTCGGCGTAAAGGGCAGAGATCTCTATTGTGCTCTGCAAGGAGCACCTCGGACCTCCTCGGCGAGGGATGGGATGCAGCGTTCCGTGCAAGACCGGGCCGGGAGCGTGCAGGATGCCCGGCCCGCGCTGGACCTCCTGGATGCGGTCTGGCGTGGGGTGGCTTCGCCCTGGTTCGCCGTGGGGCTGGCGGCCGCGGGGTGCCTCTTCCTCCTGGCCGTGGCCGTCGTCCCCCAGGCCCCCGTGGCCCCCTCCGAGGACCCGGTCGCCTACGCCGCCTGGATCGCCTCCCTTCCGCCCTGGTGGCAGGCGCGTGCCGCCAGCCTGGAAGGCGCGGGCCTCACCCGCCTCTTCCGCACCGCCCTCTTCCGCCTGTACGCCACCTTCCTCGGCCTGCACCTGGCGGTGATGGGCGCGCAGCGCGCCAGCGAGGCCCTCTATGCCTGGCGGGTGGCCCGTCGCCTGCCCCAAGGGCTCGGGGCGCTTCAGATGGCCCCCCTGGGCTCGGCCCTGCCCCCCTCTGCCCTTCGGGAGGGCGGGTGGCTCGCGGTGGCCCGGTGGGGGGATGATGGCACCGGGGGCGCTGCCCTCTGGCGTGCGCCGTGGGACGTGCTGGCCTACGCAGGCAGCCTGGCGCTCCTGGCCGGGGCGGTCCTCACGGCCCGCGGCGGGTGGGGCGTGCGCCCCTTCCCCCTGGCACCGGGGCAGCCAGTCACCCTGCAGGCTGGGGAGCACGCCCTGGAGGTCCGCCTGGAGGCCCTGTGGCCGCAGGAGGCCTATCCCCCCTACATCGGCCGGATCGCCCTCTCCGACCCGCGCGCTGGGGAGCCTCTGGGGACCGGCATCGTGCGGGCCGGGTGGCCCCTGCGGATCCGGGGCTTCTGGCTCCGCCTGACGGAGGTCTCCCCCCTGGTCACGGTGCAGGCCAGGGACAAGGATGGCCGCCCCTTGGGCGTGCAGGGCTTCCCGGCCGGCGCAGCCGATGAAGCAGAGGTGCACCTCCTCTTCGCGGAGGACCGCCAGGAGCAGACCTTCGCCGTGCCAGAGAGACGCCTCAGCGGGAGGTTGGTCCAGGTCACCGAGGGCCCAGGGGGCGCCGGGCCGCGCTACCGCCTGGAGGTCTACCGCGGCTCCGAAGCGCGGCCCAGCCTCGTGGCTGAGGTGTCGGCCAGCGGCGTGGTGGCCATGGAGGACCTGGACCTCGTCTTCCTGGTGGGGCAGTACGGGTGGTTCGTGGCCCACCGGCACCCGGGCGCGGCGCTGACGGTCTGCGGGTGGCTGCTCCTGCTGGCCGGTGTGGTGGCGGCGGGGCGCGGGTTCGGCTTCCTCCTGGTGCAGGGGGCGGGCGAAGGGGCGGTCGCCGCCCCCCTGGGCAGGCCCGGCTGGAGCGCGGGGGCGGTGGAGCGGTTCGTCCGTTGGGCCGAGGCCTGGGAGGGCAGGTGGGCGTCCCCAGGGGAGTGGCTTTTGGATGGCCTCCTCCTTGTGGCGGGCGTGGCCGCGGCGGCCTTCTTCCCCGAGCCGGTGGCCGCGGCAGGGCTGCCCCCCGAGCGTCTGCCGGCCTGGGCGGTCCTGCGCTCTGGCCTGGTCCTGGCGGGCTGGATGGGGCTGGCCCTTTCCCTGGCCCCTGCCCTGGTGGCCCTCCGGGGCGGGAGGGAGGAGGGTTCGGCCGCGGAGGCCTGGGCGGTGCGCCTCCAGGAGGGGGGCTGCCGCTGGCTCACCGCGGGCCTGGCCGTGGCCAGCCTGGCCCAGTGGCTGCACGTGGGCTCGTTCTGGGGAGGGGGGCTCTGGCAGGCCTGGCCCGCGGCCCTCTGGGCCGTGGGGATGGGGAGCCAGTTCCTGGCCTGGGGCCTGGGGGCAGCGGGGCGCCGGCGGCTCTCCGTGGCCCTTGGCCTCGCGGCCTGGGTTCTAGGCGGAGCCGGGGCCGTCCTGGGGACCGGTTTGTGGGGCGTGCTATAAGGAGGGGGTGCGATGGCGCAGAAAGCGTGGGAGCGTCCAGCCATCATCATCGGCGTGGCCGGGGGCACCGGGTCCGGCAAGACCACCGTTGCCCAGGAGATCCTCCAGCGGGTGGGCCCGGACCGCATCGCCTACATCCAGCACGATTCGTACTACCGGGACCAGAGCCACCTGCCGTTTCACGAGCGTGCCCGGGTCAACTACGACCACCCGGACGCCCTGGAGAGCGAACTCCTGGTGGAGCACCTGAAGCAACTGCGGGCCGGCCACCCGGTGGAGGTCCCCGTCTACGACTTCACCACCCACACCCGGCGGCCGGAAACCCGCCGCGTGGAGCCGCGCCGCGTCATCCTGGTGGAGGGGATCCTCATCTTCGCCGACCGCGCCCTGCGGGAGATGATGGACGTCAAGATCTTCGTGGATACCGACCCGGACATCCGCTTCATCCGGCGGCTCCAGCGGGACATCCGGGAGCGGGGGCGCTCCATGGAATCGGTGATTGAGCAGTACCTCTCCACCGTGCGCCCCATGCACATGGAGTTCGTGGAGCCCAGCAAGCGCTACGCCGACGTCATCATCCCGGAGGGGGGCTTCAACGTCGTCGCCCTGGACATGGTGGTGGCCCGCATCCTGGCCCTCATCGGCGAGCGGGAGGGGGACTGCTGATGCCCGAACGCTGGCAGGCTCCCGTGGACAGGGCGGTGTGCCCGATGGAGGAGTGCAGGTGATCCCGAACCGGCTCCGCGTGCGCAACTTCATGTGCTATGGCGAAGAGGTCCCCGTGCTGGACTTCAGCGGCATCCACGTCGCTGGCCTGGTGGGGGATAACGGCCACGGCAAGTCTGCCCTCCTGGACGCCATCACCTGGGCCCTGTGGGGCAAGTCGCGCACCAACCAGGACGACAAACTCATCCGCCAGGGCGAGATGGAGATGGAGGTGGACCTGGAGTTCACCGTGGAGGGGCAGCGCTACCGGGTCATCCGGAGGCGCACCCTCAGCGGGCGCACCGGCCGCACGGACCTCCAACTCCAGGCCTGGACGGGCGAGGCGTGGCAACTCCTGACCGAGGCCTCCAAGACCCAGACGGAGCAGCGCATCCTCTCCATCCTCCGCCTGAACTACGAGACCTTCGTCAACTCGGCCTTCCTGGTGCAGGGGGAGGCCGATCGCTTCACCACCCAGCAGCCCGCGGAGCGCAAGCGCATCTTGGGCGAGATCCTGGGCCTGGGCCAGTACGACGAGTACCAGAAGCGGGCGCGGGAGCGGGCCCGGGCCTTCAAGGAAATGGTCCAGCGGCTGGACGCGGAGATGGGCGAAGCCGATAGGGAACTGGCCCACGAGCCCCTCTACCTCGCCCAGGAGGAGGAGGCCACGGCCCAGGTGAAAGCCCTGGAAGGCGAGGAGCGCGAGGCGGACAGGGCCTTCAGAGGTCTGGAGGCGCAGGTGCGGGTGCTGGAGGAGCGGGCGCGGGAAGCGCAGGACCTGGCCCGGCGGCTGGAGGAGGCGCGCCGCCGCCTCCAGGCCCTGGAGAAGCGCCTCCAGGAGCGGGAGGCGCGGCTCCGCGATCTCCAGGCCCTCCTCGCCCGGCAGGAGGAGATCCTGGACGGGCTGCGGGCCCTGGAGGAAGCCCGCCTCCGCCAGCGGGAACTCCTCGGGCGGATGGAGCGGCAGCGCGGGCTGAGCGAGGAGAAGAACGCCCTGGAGCGCCGGCTCCTCCAGGCCCGCCACGCCCTGGAGAGCGAGGTGAGCACGGTGCGCGACCGCCTGGAGAAGGCCCTGGAGCGGGCGCGCGCCGCCGAGAGGCTCCAGGCGGAGGTGGAGCGCCTCCGCACCGAGGTGGCGAGGCTGAAGGAGGTCCAGCGGGAGCAGGAAGCCCTCCAGGAGCAGCGCCAGGCGCTCCTGGCGGAGCGGGCCACCCTGGAGGAGGCCAGCGGGCGCCTGCGGGAGGAGATGCAGGTCCTCCGCGAGCGGGTGGGCCTGCTCCAGGCCGCCACAGAGCCGCGCTGCCCCCTCTGCCAGCAGCCCCTTTCCCCCGAGGAGCGGGCCCGGCTGGTCCAGGAGATGGGGCAGGAGGAGCGGGCGCTGAAAGAGGCCTACCTGGGCCACAGAGACCGCCTGAAGGCCCTGGACCAGGAAGTGAAGGAGGTGCAGGAGCGGCTGGCGCAGGCCGCCGAGGCCCTCCGGGACTTGGCCCCCCGCGAGCGGCAACTGGGGGCTGCGGAGCAGTCCCTCCAGCAGGCGCGCCAGGCCCAGGAGGAGGCCGCCGCGCACCGCGAGCGCCTCCAGGCCCTGGAGGAACGCCTGCGGCAGGACGACGTAGCGCCGGAGGTCAAGGAACGCTTGGCCCAGGTGGAGGCTGCCCTGGCAGAGTGCGCGGTGGACCCGCAGGAGTTCCAGCGGGTCAACGGGGAGGTGGAGCGCCTGACCTCCTACCAGGAAGAGGCCGCCCGCCTGCGGGCAGCGGAGGAGCAGGTGGCCGCGCTCCAAGGCGACATCCGCGCCGACCGCGAGCAACTGCAGGCCTACCGCAAGCAGGTGGCAGACGAGGAAGCCCAACTGGAGGGCCTTCGGAAGCAGGTAGCGGGTCTGGAAAGCCTGCGCCAGGACCTCCGGGTCCAGGAGGAGCGCCTGGCGGACGTCCGGCGTCGGCTTGCCGAGGCCCGGGATGCCCTGGGGGCTGCCCGCCAGCGGGTCGCCCACTGCAAGCACCTGCGGGAATTGCGGAAGCAGAAGGAGCAGGAGCGGGAGCAGGCCGCCCGCGAGCAGGCCCTCTACGAGGAACTGGACACCGCCTTCGGCAAGCAGGGCGTCCAGGCCCTCTTGATTGACCAGGCCCTGCCGGAGATCACGGAGGAGGCCAACCGTCTGCTGGCCCGCATGACCGACGGGCGCATGCGCGTGGACCTGCAGACCCAGCGGGAGACCAAATCCGGCACCACGCAGGAAGTGCTGGACATCATCATCAGCGACGAACTGGGCAGCCGGCCCTACGAACTCTACTCCGGCGGAGAGGCGTTCCGCGTCAACTTCGCCCTGCGGGTGGCCCTCTCACGGCTCCTGGCCAGGAGGGCCGGCGCTCGCTTGCAGACCCTGTTCATTGACGAAGGGTTCGGCGCGCTGGACACCGTGGGCCGCGAGCGCCTGATGGAAGCCATCGCCTCCATCCAGGACGACTTCGCCTGCATCCTCGTGGTCACCCACGTGGAGGAACTGAAGGAGATGTTCCCCGTGCGCATTGAGGTGACCAAGGGGGAGGGGGGCTCGCGCTTCGTGGTGCGGTGAGGTCAGCCCTCCTCGCGGCGGAGGACCACCTTCCCCCGCTTGACCACGGCCTGCACCGGGTTGGTCCCGAAGCGGTACGGGAGGTGGAGGTAGGTCGGGAGGTCCAGGAGGAGGAGGTCGGCCTGCTTGCCTGGCTCCAGGGTGCCTACCTGTTCGCCGCAGCCGCAGGCCCAGGCGGCGTTGACCGTGGCCGCGCAGAGGGCCTCGGCCGGGGTCAGGCGCAGGTAGCGGCAGGCCAGGGCGATGATGAAGGGCATGGAGGGGCACCAACAGGTGCCGGGGTTCAGGTCGGTGCCCAGGGCCAGCGCCCCGCCAGCGTCCACGATCTCCCGCGCCGGGGCGTAGTCGGTGTGGCCCAGGCCGAAGGTGGTGCCGGGCAAGGCCACGGCAACGGTGCGGGAGCGGGCCAGGAGGCGGATTTCCTCGGGCGAGGTGCACACCACGTGGTCCACCGAGGTCGCGCCCAGGTCCACCCCCAGGCGCGCTGCCCCCAGGTTCCGGAACTCGTCCACGTGGAGTTTCAGGCCCATGCCCAACGCCCGCGCCGCCTCCAGGATGCGGCGGGCCTGGGCCACGTCAAAGGCTCCCTCGTCGCAGAAGACATCGCAGAAGAGGGGACGCTCCGGCCATGTGGCCCGCCACCAGCGGTGGACCGCGGGCAGCATCTCCTCCACCAGGAGCCGGACGTACCCCTCCGGGTCCTCCTTCCACTCTGCGGGCACGAGGTGCGCCCCGAGGAAGGTCGGGACGAGGTCCACCGACTGCCGCTGGTCCAGGTCGTGCAGGACTTCCAGTTGCTTGATCTCCGCGGCCGTCTCCAGGCCGTAGCCCGTCTTGGCCTCGGCGGTGGTGGTGCCGTGGGCCAGCATCTCCCGCAGGCGGGCCAGGCTTTCGGCCGCCAGTTCCTCCGCCGTGGCGGCGCGGGTGGCCTGCACCGTGCGCATGATGCCGCCCCCGGCGGCCTGGACCTCCAGGTAGGTGGCCCCCCGCAGCCGCATGGCGAACTCCTCCGCCCGGTCGCCAGCCCAGACCACGTGGGTGTGGGCATCCACGAAGCCGGGCAGGACCACCTTGCCCGTGGCGTCCAGGACCTCGCGTGCCGGCGTGTCCGGGAGGTCGCGCGTGGGGCCCACCCAGGCCACGCGTCCGTCCTGGGCGATGAGGGCTCCGTCTTCTACGAGGCCGAGGATGTCCATGGCCCGGCCCCGCCGTGGGCCGGGCGGCCCGGCCAAGGTGATCAACTGCGCCGCGTGCTTCACCACCAGGTCGGCCACAGGTGCTGCCATGTCGTCACTCCTGGGCTGGTGGCGGGGCGAGGTCCTCGGGCGCGGCCACCGGCAGGGTGAACCAGAAGATGCTCCCTCCCTCGGGAGGGCTCTCCAGGCCGATGCGGCCCCCGTGGGCCTGCACTGCCAGGCGGCAGAAGGTCAGCCCCAGCCCGGCCCCTCGGCGGCGGCTCGGGGCGCTCCGGACCTGCCCGAACTTCTCAAAGATGGCCTCCCGGTAGGCTGGGGGGACGCCAGGCCCCCGGTCACGCACGGCGATGCGCAGCCACCGGCCGGCTCCCTCCCCTTCCCGCACGAGATCCCCGGTGATGGTCACCTCGGATCCGTCCGGGCTGAACTTGAGGGCGTTGTCCAGCAGGTTGGCCAGCACCCGGTCCACCAGGGAGAGGTCGGCGTAGGCGGGCGGGAGGCCTTCTTCCAGGTCCACCCGGATGCCGATGTGGGCCTCCGCGGCCAGTGGGGCGAGGCGCCGCACCACGGCCTGGACCACCTCGGCGAGGGGCAGCGGGATCCGCTCTGGCTGCAGGTCGCCAGACTGGAGCCGGCCGATCTCCAGGAGGGTGTGGATCATGGTGTCCAGCCGGTCCACGCTGCGGAGCCCCATGTCCACCAACTGGGCCCGCTGTTCGGGCGGAAGGCTGTCGCCCATCTCCTGGAGCATCCTGAGGGCCGTGGCGATGGCCGAGAGGGGGCTGCGGAGGTCGTGGACCATCATCTGGCTCAGGTCCTCGCGGAGTTGGGCCAGTTTCTGCTCCTCGGTCACGTCCCGGAAGGTGAGGAGCCACCCCGCAATCCCCCCTCGCAGGTCCTGCACGGGGCGGACAGTCCGCTCCACGATCTGGTTCGCCGCGCCCGGCCAGGTCACCAGGGTGCGGTCCCGCCCCTGGGAGAGGCGGGCCAGGTCGTCTGGGGAGGTGGATGGGGGGAAGCCCGTCCAGGGCCGGAGGTCTGGGTCGGAGAGGACCGAGCGCCCCACCAGCGTCCCCGGCTCGGCGTGCCAGAAGGCGTGCAGGCAGGGGTTGGCCATGAGGATGGTCCCTTCAGGGTCCAGGAAGAGAAACCCCTCGTCTGTGGAATCCAGGACGGCCTGGAGTTGCTGGAGCCGGTGGGCCAGTTGGGCGTCGGTCTGTTGGTACAGTTGGGCGTTGCGGATGGCCGCCGCGGCCTGAGAGGCGATGGTGGAGAGGAGGGCCATATCGGCCTCGGTGTAGGCGTGGGGCTGTTCGTAGTCCTGCACGGCGAGGACCCCCAGGACCTGGTCGCCGGCCAGGAGGGGGACCCCCAGCCAGGAGCATGCCGGTTTGCCGATGGGCTGGATCCCCAGGCGGGCCGCTTCTTTCCGCTCGTCCTCGCGGATCAGGAGGGGCTTGCGGGTGCGGATGACGTATTCGGTGAGGCCGGATTGCAGCGGCCTGCTCCGCCACGTTCGGCGCTCGCCACCCTCGTACACCAGGGGGA
>Ga0123519_10017129_pt1 | contig 9997 bp, 10 predicted proteins | sample YelNatPaOPRAMG02_FD_87396 | JGI IMG/M metagenome (GOLD analysis project Ga0123519, IMG submission 87396) | Hot spring microbial communities from Yellowstone National Park - Yellowstone National Park OP-RAMG-02 (version 2) | ecosystem: Environmental > Aquatic > Thermal springs > Hot (42-90C) ...
AATTTCAGTCCCGGACTGTACGTCTTTTTCATATCACACCCCTTAATCTTGATTACCTACCAACCAAGACTCTCTATCTTACACCTTTTTTTTGGTCTAGATTCTGGGGGTCATCATAGAAAAGGTGGCGGCCATTTATCCGAAGAATCTCTTTGTATCAATCTCAATCTGACGTATTTAAGCAAGATAAAGTGTTAATGCCAGGCGCACAATATCTTTTTAAACCTGTTGTTGACCAGCGAAGTATTGTTGGTCGATTCGAGCCAGATGCTTTAGAGCGCGTACTTGATAATCAGACCATTCAAGATGTATTAAAGCAGGGCCTAATTCTAGTTTATTACGATTTAGAAAGTCACGGCCATGCTATAAGCATTCGCAAGCTAAATGATTGCTGGTATTTGTATGACCCAAACAAGCACGAAGCTATTAACTATTTCCTAAACACATATGACCTGGCCGGCTTCCTTTCAGCCCAAACAAATTGCTATACAGGGCTAGTGCTTGTTAGCCTTGAAAAAGAAATCGTCCCGAACGCTGAACTATGGGAAATCATAAATCATGATGATCGATTTTGGTATAACGGCCTATTTGATATTTTTAAGCTATCTAAGCTAAACCCGATTGTTTCAATTGATCATGTCTTTAGAAAGGAGCGGTACGATTTTTTAGTAGCCTTTGGGATTTATGGCGAATATGAGCTGTGCAAGGTTAATATCCTCCACTTTGTCTTTATTGCTCAAGCGGGCCTCAAGCTTATCGATTTTTTTAAGTATGCAGGAAAAGACTTAGGCGTGGGCCTAAAGAAGATAGACAATAACGGCTATTCAGCTTTTATGCTTCTGTTTTTGGCCAATAGTGAAGCGGCCGAACCTGTTTTAGATATTTTAAGCCAGTATCCTGATTTATTACTTGAAAATCTTGTCTTACAGAACAGCTTTAATCAGACTGCGTTGCATTTTATTTCTGATAGAACACCAAAACTATTGCGCAAAATTTTTCACGTACTGGCAGACCATAAAGAAAAGCTGCTTGCACTGCTAAATCATCCAGACAAACGAGGCAAAACGCCCAAGGATTTTTATTTAGCGCGTGTAGGTAATGCCGATGAGCTGCACACACTAATGAGCAACTAATCTGGCTGCTTCACTAAGCAGGGCATCTGCTTTTAATAGGGTTTCGTCAAACTCTCTTAGCTCTCGGTAATATTGGGGCAGCTTTGCAGCGAGCCAATGATCAAAATTTTCATGGTAGGCTTGAAGGTCAAAGCTAAACGCATTAAGCAATTCAGTAAAAGTTAAACGATCGCCCGTTTTTAAAAAGACTAGCATTTGTTCTTCTAAAGTATGATAAAGCAATTTTGCCAGACGGGTTGTGCTTGGCAAAGCTTCAATAGGTAATTTGTCATCATCCATTACAATATCCTCTCGACATGGTTACAAAAAGAACAATAACAAAAAATAATCAACATTTCAACATGGCCGTGGGCTATTTCTAAAATATGTAGAAATTACCCTTTCTACATGTTGTCTTATTTTTTGCTGTCTATCGGTGTGTGCGCGCTTGGGCCCAAATACACAATATGTTATAATTTCATAAATTAAGTAATTTCTACATATTATAGGGGTAAAAAATGCCGCGCGAGGGTAAAGCAAAAGTTTTGGATAAAAAAGGTTTTGATTGGACAATCGCCATCACTCAAAAAACTGTCAATGCAAAACGTAATATCGCCCTGCTCTATTTTTCTTTTAGCTTGGGCCCACGAGCAAAAGAAATGGCAGCCCTTCGCTTGGGTGATGTCCTGGATTATGAAAATAAACTTTTGTATGAAATTAACCTTTTGAGCGTCATGACCAAAGGCGGCAAGCAAAGAACGCTTTATCTCTACAATAAAAAACTGCGCAAAGTTTTAGAGGACTATATCGAAGAGCGCCGAGCCTCAAATGAGGTAATGACGCGCGAATCCCCCCTCTTCCTCTCTCAGAAAGGTGGATTTTTCTCGCCAAACTCTTTGCAACAGCTTTTTGCAAAGTTATATAAGAACGCCGGCATCATGGGGGCAAGTTCTCACTCCGGCCGGCGTACTTTTGCAACTAACCTCGATGATAAAGGCGTTAGTCTCAAGGCTATACAAAAACTCATGGGACACGCCAGCATAAAAATGACTGCCGATTATGTTGATGATAACCCAAATAAACTCAAAAAAATTGCCGAGGACGCCTTATGGTAACTATGCGATGGGAAACCGATACCCGTTATTATGTATGCCATTTGCAACAAGACCTTTTAGGTGATTGGGTGTTGTTCCAGTGCTGGGGCAGCCGATTTAATAATTTAGGCAATCACACGACCAAGCTGGCCGGTTCCTATGAAAAGGCAAAGACCATGCTCACCCAAGTCAATAAATTAAGGCTAAAACGTGGATACAATTTAGTAAAAAAAGGGGCAATTGCTTTTTAGTGAAGTAAATATTGTTAAATTTTAAAAGGTAAGTTGATATCGAGTGCCTGCACCCAAGCCATACCTTTGTATCAGTTTAGCATTAACAAGCGTCATTAAATTATGAGCTATCGTACGGCGAGGTAATTTAGTTTCTTCAACAATAATTTTAATGGTGAGTCGTTTTTCTGGATAATCTTTAAAGCAATTTAATACTTTGACCGCGGATTCCGAGAGGTTTTGCACTGCCTGATATTTCAATCGATAAAACTCAATATCTTCAACAGACTGTGTAATCATTTTAAGCATAAATTGAGCAAAATGCTCTATTTCATATTCTCTAGGATCTTGTAAAAATTTTCCTTTAGAACATCGATTCAAAATAAAGTAATATTCTTCTTTGTGCTTTTCAATCTGCCGGTCAATTGCAAGCAGAGGCGCGGTAAAAGATAGGGCCGATTGAGGGGATTGCAATAAAAGCAGCGTAAATAAACCACGCCCTAGACGGCCATTGCCGTCTTGAAATGGGTGGATCGCCAAAAAGCGATAAACAAATTCAGAGGCGAGCAAAATTGATCTGGGCTCAAAGGAATGCGCTGCATTATACCAATCAACAAGATCTTTCATAGCGGCCTGAGTGATAGGGCCTGCATCTGCCGTTTGAAAGACAATTCTCGATTCGTGGGTGATGTGATTTTCTTCAACAACATAATTGGGTTGGATTTTGTAATTACCAATATATTCAGTTTGTTTTTGATAAGGCGCCATTAACTGATAATGTAACGCACGAATATCCGTTTCCCGTAAAGGTAAAAACTCTTTGGCATTTTCATTAATCAAAAATAGCATTTGTCGGCACCCTGCTACCTCTTCAATGCTACGCTCTCTATCTTTTGATAGTTTATTCTCAATTAATTTTTTTTGGCGTTCAAAGGCTGTAACGTGACCGTCTTTGGTTAAAATGGTATCGAGCCAATTAACTTCAGAATCTGTTAAAAGTGCATTTTCGATACGAGTAGACGCTCCAATATTACTAATTCGTGCATAACGCTTAATACTCTCAATTTCCTGGGTATCAAAGTGTTTAAAACGAGCATAAGTATCAAGCAAAAGGTTTTCTGTAGCCTGATTTCTAGCTAACAAATCTTGAGATAGTTTAAAAGATAGCATTTAACGTGCTACATCATGAGAATAAATTGATTATGCCATATTATGCCATATTGGGCAATAAAAATTTTACAATATTGCTCAATGCGGCCTAGAAATCAACAAAAAAGGACTTAATAACCTTAGTGATTAACGCCTAATTGAATTTAATATCATTTAGTAACAATACCAAATGTTACTAAATTGGTTATAATCTGCCCTATTGCACTATTTTTTTTCTTTCAATAATACTGCACCAAAATATAGCTCCTATCTATTACAACAACTTAACCATTTCTCAAATCCATCCTATGCTATCTACCCTATTGCGTTTCTTAAGATTCTTGTTATAATTAGTATCGATACTAATTGTTACTAATTAATAAATAAGGAATCCAAAATGACGAGTAGAGGCAGAAAAGGCGTAAATTACAATGATGTCGTACGCGCCTGTAAAGAACTTGAAGAGCAAGGCGAACAAGTTACCATTCGCAAAGTCATTGAACTCACCGGCGGTAGCTTTTCTACTATTTCTGAACACATTAGAAAGTGGCAAGAAGCAACAGTTGCCTTAAGAGATAGCAAAGCATTGCCAGATGAACTCATCACCGCGCTCAAAACTGCTTATGTATCCATGTTTAACAATGAGCGTAAATTAAATGAAGCAGCCATTGAACGCGAACGCAAAATCTTAAATGACTCACTAAAAGAAATCGTCAATCTTGAATCAGAAAATGAAAAATTATCAAAAGACCTTGAAGCAATGAAGCAACACTACGAAAATCTTGTTTCAGGCTATGAACGTAAGCTTGCCGCCGCAGAATCTAAGGCCAGCGAAGCTGAGAAACGAGAAAAAGCTTTAATTTCAAAGCTTGATGCTCTCCATGAAACTCTAAAACAAACTGAAATTAAAATGGCTGTTGCTGAAACAAAGGCGAGCGAATATGAAAAACAGTTGGCACGCTTAAAAAAGGAGTGATCCCACCATGCACTTATTTGAAATCTACAATGAAGAAGCTCGCGAAATTATAAAAACTATGAGTAATAAAGCCATTGATGCGTTGGCTAGCCTTTACCTTGAAGGAGTTGCCCTACCCACCGAAGCTTTAAAAGATTTTAAACTTTTAGATGATGGCAAAATAACGAATGATGAATACCGGACAAGAGCAGTGACTAGAGCACGACTTTTCTATTAATTATTGATAATTTGTCCGTTGGCGGACAACCAAAATAAATTCTTCAAGGTAAGTATGACCAGCCAAAAGGTGCTCACTGAAAGATTAGAAATAATAGTGGTGTTTTTGGTATCTACATAAATCCAGATCAATTTGTAAATGTAAATCCTGTGTACAGTTTTGTTAATAGAAAAAACGTACATGATAAATGCAAAAGCATGTTCTTAGTACCAAATTATTTTAAATTTTCGAGGCACGAAACATGCAAAAGCTAATTTCATGTACGCCATACCGATCTAATAAAGCACCGTATAAATGGGCGACCTTATTTAAGTATTTGCTCATTCTTACGCATAATCACTCGTCCGCCAAGTAACAAAATCTAAATTTCATAATTTGTTACATTTAATTAAATTTAAGTAAATGAGAATGTACTTATTTACTTATATAAGTAAAAGTGCTTATAATTTCCTTGAATATGTAAATACTCAAAAGAGTATGTACTTATATGAGTAAAAACTTACCTACTTAAAGGAGCACAAGCTCATGATAATATCTTTTATGAACCAAAAAGGGGGGGCTGGAAAAACCACGCTTTCAACAAATGTTGCGCGGTATTTTCACATGAAAGGCGAAAGCGTTTTATTTGTTGATGCAGACCCTCAAGGTAGCGCGCGAGATTGGCACGCAGCAGGAGAAACACCTGTAATTAATATGATTGCCCTTGATAGGCCCACATTACCCAAGGATATTAAGGAATTTTCAGATAAGTACGACTGGATTTTTATTGATAGTCCAGGAGAAATAAAGGAAATGGCCGCGGCAGTATTAAAATGCTCTGATATTGCTTTAATTCCCGTGCAACCATCCCCTTATGATATATGGGCGACAGCAGATACTATAGAATTAATAAAAAAACGGCAAGACATCACGGACGGAAAACTTAAAGCTGCCTTTATCATTAGCCGACAAATTCATAACACGACAGTAAGTAAAGAAGTAAAAGAGGCTTTAGATGCACATCAATTGCCTATTTTTCAAAACAGGACATCTCAAAGAGTTTCTTATGTGACATCCGCAGCAATGGGCAGAACTGTTTTAGATAATGTGCCTAATACTGATGCCGCTGCTGTTAATGAAATCCAATCAATTGCAGAAGAACTAAGGGAGTTTGTAAAATGACACTATTAAAAGCAAAAAGACCATCAGCAACGAATAAAGAAAAAGCGCTTGCAGCTTTAGAAGACAACAGAGAAGAAACTATCAGAATGAATGTAAATTTACCAAAAAGTTTTCATAAAAAAGTAAAGTTAATTGCGGTTAATCACAATACTACCGTGACCGATTTGGTAGTTAAAGCATTAAATGAGTATATGAGCAAGTAAGTATTTACTTATATACTCTCTAGGAGCCATTAGATGAATATGCCTGTAAAAAAATTTGATAACTTACTCGTAGAAGCATTAGCTATTGAGGCCGAGGAAGCAAAAAAAGCTGGCGCTCTAGGTTTTATGGCGAGAGCTTTAGTACAAGCTACTATGCCTCATCGTGACCCTAAAAAAAATGAATTTACTAGAACAAATGGCGATTTCACACTTTCTATTTTATCACCTTCGGCCGTAGGCTTACCTTTTGGTAGTATTCCTCGGCTACTAATGGCTTGGGTTACAACCGAGGCTGTAAAAACTAAAAGTAGAGAATTAATGCTAGGTAGATCATTACGTGAATTTATGGAAAAACTTGATATTTCGGCAACGGGAGGGAAAAAAGGCTCAATACCCAGATTAAAAAATCAAATGCAACGTCTATTTTCATCCTCTATTAGTTGTATTTATGATGGTAAAGAGCAGTGGGCAGTACAATCAATTAATGTAGTGGATATGGCTAATTTATGGTGGAGTCCAAAAGACCCTAGTCAAGAGACCTTATTTGAATCAACATTGCTTTTATCTGAAACTTTTTTCAAAGAAGTTGTAAATAACCCTGTGCCTTTAGATATGCGCGCAATACGTGCACTAAGTCAATCACCGATGGCGTTGGATATTTATTCATGGCTTACCTATCGAATGAGTTATCTTGATAAAGAAACTACAATCAATTGGGCTTCATTAGAAGCGCAATTCGGAGCTGATTATACAAGAGCTAGAGATTTTAGAAAGAAATTTATACAACAAACCCAAGCCGTCCTTATGGTGTATCCAGAAGCTAAAATTAAACCTACAGAAAATGGATTAATTTTAAAACCTAGTAACACTCATATTCCAAAATCTATTAGATAATTTACAGATTTTTACGCATAATCACTCGTCAAATTACAAAAATCAATCAATTAAATTTGCGCATAAATGGTCGCGCTTTTAAGTAATTACTCAAATACTCATATCCACAAATGAGTAAATGTAGTATTTACTTACACTGCAAAATCAATGTAAATTCAATAATATATACGGCTAATTTATTTGATCTTACAAAAATTTAACTCTAAAAATTCTAACGCATAAATAGACTACCTAATATAAAATTTTACGCATATTTGGTCGCGCATGACTACATAACAGACTAAATTTTTTTAATAGAAGCTTCCTGTGTATAAGCCTGTGAGTTAAGAAAGTTATCCACGCATATTTGGTCGCGCTGCTTTGCGCATAAATGGTCGCTACTTATATAAGTAATTACTTAAATACTTACAAAAAATATCCCTAAAATCAAAATATTATTTCTAATAATGGGAGTTTTTTACTTTTGCGCATAAATGGTCGCTATATCCTATATATAAGTAAGTATTATATATCCTCTTATTATCAGCTCCTTTTTGGGGATAACTTTATATTGAAAAAGGAATGACTTTAAAAAAAGAAACTTTACGCATAAATGGTCGCGCTATCTAAAGATAAAAGCCTAAGTCGAGTTAGAAAGTCCCTCAGCCCAAACCCGATCTATGGAAAACTCCCAAAAGCAGGGAGTTTTCCACAGCTCGGCTAATCAGGAGTTAGTTGTGGATATGTGGATAAGGCGTGCGCTAAAGCGCACTTGGCCTTCGGCCACTTACCCACATACCCACAACCCAAGCAAATTTTTTTAGGATTAAAAAAGAAAAGCTTGAAAAATAAAGCAGTATGCTAGAAATGGCAAAGTAGGTGATTAATTGAAGTAAACCGGCAGGGTATTTATTACATCATCAAATGACCTGCGGTTTATCGAGAGTAGCGCAATTGCTTGATTAGGATTAAGCTCACGAAAGAGCTGGCCGGTAATTACAGCCTTGCGTTGTTTTGTGTAAGAAACATTGGTATTTGAGTGTCTTTGGGTATTAAAAAGACCTTTGCCGCCACCACTACTTTTGCCACTGCCGCTAGAATGAGTGATTACTTCTGCTTCAGCATCACCCACAATAGAGCTGAGATAGTCAATTGTGAGTTGATCTTCTGTCGTAAAACAAATCTTTTGGCGAAAATTTTGTAGCACTGCATTGGCCGTGTCGCGGTCGTTAATGGCGGCATAAAAGCTCGCGATGGATTGGCCGGAGATAATGCCAATTGTTTTGCTTTCGCGTGATTTATCCCAAAAATTAAGGTCAGAAATTCCGTCTTTATTGCAAGCAATAATTTCTTGGTATTCATCACAGAGGAAAAATACCGGCTTGCTCTGGTTCCACTCAGAATGTAGCGTGCGACTTTGCATGAGATTAAAAAACCGCAATTTAATTAAGTTATAAACTACTTTTGCACCTAGGCCATAAGTCGCAAGAGGGAGTTGCACTAAAAACACCTTTTCCCTGTTGATGATGTCTTCCCAGTTGATCTCATCCGTATGGCTGCAAAAACTATCAATTAAATCGGGATGGTTAAAAGGCGATAGAATTTGACTGATGGTTGCCATGACACCGCTTCTTACCTTTTCATCAAAATGTGCAAAAACATCGCTTAAATAGCGCCGGTAAGTTTCAAAAAGCCGTAAATCGCGGCTGTTAGTTTCACTTGCAAATTTTGTTTCAAGCCCTTGGTCGATTTCCTTGCGCCAATTTATCTCAAAAAGATAGCGGTAAAGTCCTTGTAGATGATAATGCTCTTTGTTAAAAGAGAGCACACCGAGAATATTGCGGCACAATTCAGCGGCTGTTTCTATCCAAAAGCCTTCAGCAGTTCTGCCGGAAGTGATTAACAAAGTTGATTTTATAAAGCTTGCCGCCATTTCGGGATTAAGTCCCTGCAACAGATTTATTTTGCTGTAATTCACACCTACAGGGGTAAACTGGCAATTGGTGATGAGTGCTGCTTGCGTCATGTTACCGCCAAAATTGCCTTTTATGTCAAAAACCAAACCACCACACTTTTGGTCAAGTAGCTGTACTAACAAGGGATTAATTACAGCAGTAGTTTTACCAGAGCCAATAGCCCCCAAAACTAAAATATTTTTTGCAGCATCTTCAAGTAATAAGCAAAGCTCTTGCCTGGGGGCTATATTTGCGCTGTGGTAAAGTTCTTGGAATTTTCCAGTGGATTGGCCTATCCAAAGAGTGAAAATCGAATTTAGGGGTGTTTCCGGCGTTTTTAGACCGGCTACCTGTTTTACTTTATCGGTCAATAAATTACGCCCAATTTTACCTGGCCGTTTTGAAAGATAGCTTGTAACCCACGTTAAAACGATCACTAAACCAATAAAAACAAGTAAACCTTGTTTAAAAGTAATAGGCAATAAGCCCGAATATTCGTATTTGTGGTGTGGACGATGACAGCTACTTTGCGATAGCCAGTCATGAAGGCTAGAAGGCAAAGAGTAGTTTAAAAGAGCACTGTGCAAATCGCCGCACCAGATATTCGACCAGAAAGGAAAAATAAAATGCACAAATAAAAAAGTGAACCATATCGCTAAAGCAAGATTGGCGGCAAATCTTTGGCCTAAAGTGTATTTTTGCCAACGCCTAAAATTGGGTAATTCCCCATAAATTACGCATGAATAAAGCAAGTTAATGTAAGGCGTTAATAACACGCCCCAAAAAATTGCTGTGCCAAAAATGACAGGTTTTAAAAACCATAAGTGAGGGTTAAGGTCAAAGTTAAAGCCAAATAACAGTTGTATGAGCCAGCTTAGTATGCCAGATGTTAGGCCAGCAACAAGCGCCAGAACAAACCAAGAAACAAAGTCTTTATCATTTAAGTTTTTACCCCTAAAAGGAACGGCTGCACGTTGCAATTGTGTTTTGGTTGGGTCACGCTTTTCACGTAAAGTTGAAACGATAG
>Ga0123519_10017133_pt1 | contig 9997 bp, 3 predicted proteins | sample YelNatPaOPRAMG02_FD_87396 | JGI IMG/M metagenome (GOLD analysis project Ga0123519, IMG submission 87396) | Hot spring microbial communities from Yellowstone National Park - Yellowstone National Park OP-RAMG-02 (version 2) | ecosystem: Environmental > Aquatic > Thermal springs > Hot (42-90C) ...
TACAGAGTTTTACCATCTCTGGAACTCGGAGGGAGAACGCCTCTCCCTCCTCATCCAGTTAGTTAAAGAACAGTTTATCTCGGCACTGAATTGAGCTGAGGAGTTTACAGTAATACGAAAGACCAGAAGAGTGATTACAGGTGTTTTCTTGAGTAAATCCTTTCGCTATATGAGAAATCAATAAGCGCCCGTAAAATCCTACGGCAAGTCGCATGGTGCTTCATAATTTTGCGTCGCTGAATTAGAGGTCTATTCTATTTCACCCGGAAGATGCGCAATCCTTCGGTGCCGCTGATAATGTTGTAGACATGATTTCCCTGCCGAACATTAAGCAATTCGCCTTTGAATCCACGTGGCTGCTTGTCGAGTACGAGGACATGCGTCAGGAAATTCGGCTCAAACCCGAAGAAATCGCGTATAATCGTCTCGGCAAACCCGCCACCGTTGCTCGCATTATAAGTCTGGCTATGCGCACCTCCGGTTCCGAGCTCAGTGATTCGCACCGGAGCGTCATAACCTTTTCCGATAAGCTGGCGCGATTGAGAAAAGGGGCCTTCATACGTCGTTCCGGTGCAGCGATGCAGGAAACCTAGAGCCTCTCCGAACTTTCCAAACTTACACATAGCGGCCATAGTCTCAGCTGGCCATGCGCAGTACGCGCCGATAGGTCCGTGATCCGGTCGAACAGAAAACGGGGCGGCCGGATCTAACCACGATAATGCGCGCATCCAGTGAGCCGTCAGCAGCTGGGCATCGACGAAGTGAAGCATCTGCTCACGCATAGCCGGTGAAAGGTTTTCTGTTATTGTAAGGGCGGTCGTCGTGAAATCGAAGACTTCACGCACCGACACTCTTTTGCCGTCCGGCTGGACACAGTCCCAGTATCCTTTCCCCTGCACGTACAGTTTCAAAACCGCCGTTAAAAGTTTGTCTGCCATTGCGCGCAGTCCCTCGGCCCGTTTCCTGTTGCCCATCTCCTCCTGGATTGCCGCCACGCGCCGCATCATCCAGACATTTGCGGCGTTTAACGAAGCGACTTCATGCGTGTAGGTGGGAACGCACTCGAGCAGATTGGACGTGCCGCCATAATCGGCTAGTGTGTGACCCGGCTTAACGAGTGATCTCCAGTGCGTCGCGATGGAATCCATATGTTGTAGGACGGTTGCTCCGCCGATCTTCTCAGATAAAAATGCGGTATCTCCTGTCACGTCGAGATAATCGTTGAGGAGCATCGAAATGGAATAATCGTCCGCGCTGTACCAGACTCCCTCAAGTTTCCCGGTAAGGTACTCTTCTGCATATCCGTTGTTTACGCCCTTCGAAAGCCAGCTGGTCAGATACTGCTTCATCATTATTGGATCGAGCAGAGCGAGCGTAGTTGCCCATTCGCGCGTGTCCCAGAAATACATCATGGTACAATTGCTCTCCGGAGTGTTGCTGACATACACGCGCGGCGCAGCCGGGAAGCACGTCCGATAAACGCTCAAAAGAGAGACTAAGCTCATGTAGTACATCCGCCGCATATACTTGTCCGGAGTAACAAGCACGGGCAAATGGCCGGAGAAATACCGATTACCCGGCGTGAACATCGCAACCCAGCGTTTTTCCCAGTCCGTCTTGACCAGCGCAAACACTGTGTCGAAATTCCTTGCCGAGTTGAGCGCGAGTTCATGCTCCGACTCTTTGTTTTCGCCGATTGTCAAAACGTAGTTGACCGTGAACGATTCGCCGGACTGCAGGGTAAGTCTCCAGCCGGCAAGCCCGGAATGCGCATTGACAAGAAGAGTTTGCGGCTTTTCCTTAAAGCTGAAACAGTTGTTCATCTGACCGCCGGGTCCGCTGAAAAGCACGGACAGTCCGTCGTCCGTTTTCGTGGCGTAGAACGAGCTCGAATCCGCGTCGCGCGGTACCTGCCACGCCCAACTTTTGTGTTTCGATGTGTAAGCGCTTAACACGATTCCGAGCTCGAAGGTGCGGGCGGTCATTCCATTGTTCGTTATGACGACGTGAAAAAGGATACCTCGCTGTTCGTACATCATGCGAACCGCTGTTACAATTCCGAGATTGCCGTCGCCGCCCTTCCGGAGAGCCTGATAAGGATACCAGCGTGTTTCGTAGAGACATGGTCTCTTGCCGTCGATGAACAGACCTCCGGTCGAGCCCGTGAGCGTGATCGGAGGATAACTCAGCTTGCCGACTGCCAATACATCCCTCAATGTCTGCGCCGATCCCTGTGTGCTGTTTATCGCCGGGAGCGAAAGTACTTTAGATGCGTTCTGCCATGTCCCAGCAAGATCATCCAAAGTTGGGATGGATTTGACGACAGAGATCGATGATTCTGCGCTCGCCGGCTCATTTCCGAACGCGAGGAAGAGAGTTATAATGAGCGAGAAGAATATGAGCGCGGGCTTTCTGCTACTTATATTTCTCATGGTTTCAAACCCGACTTGAGATCTGGATAAGAGATACGGTTTTTCTTTATGAATCTTTATCACGAGTCCCCCGAACAGCGTGTTCGCCCATGCGAAGCATGACCTCGTGAATTTTGCAGGGTCGTTCTCATGGAACGATTCATGCATAAAGCCTGTGCCGGCGTTGGAGTTGATTAACGTATTCAGGCAACGTCTGATCTCGTCGTCGCGGCTGGTGAGAGCCTGCATCATGACGCCGAGCGGCCTGATTTTGCCCAATCCCACATGTTCGCTTCCTATGCCCTCGCCGGCAGTCCTTTTGAAAAAATAAGTGTCATTATCGCTCAGTACATATGACCGCGTGTTTTGATAGAGGTGATCGTCGACAGGGACGCACCCATAATAGGGAAGAGAAAGCAAGTTCGGCGTGCTTGCATCATCCATGAACAACCGGTCGCCGAATCCGTCGACCTCGTAGGCGTACATTTGCCCGAACGTGAGATAATTCACGACGGGGTACCGCTGGATCGCCTCATGGACTTCGTCTGCCAGCGACGTGCACTCGCCGGCGAACTCTTTGTCTCCGATCACGTTGTTGAACCTTTCTGAAAGCTGTCTGAGCGCAGTTACTACGAAAAAGTTGGAAGGGATCAGGAACAGGAAGATCCTCGCGTCGTCCGACGGCCTGAACATGGCCGCGATCATCCCGACGGGCTTAATCGGATTCCCGTATCCGCCGAGAGGGAGAGTATCGCTCGGGGTCGCCGTGACTCTCTGAAACCTGTACGGTCCAGGTCCGCTCTTTCGTTGTTGCACTCTGAAAGTGCTTACGGTTAGTTTCATGGCCTTCTGCCAATCGGCGTCGAAACATGACACATCGCCCGCGGCTTCCCAGTAACCGTATGACAGCCTCAGCGGGAAGGAGAGCGAATCAAGCTCCCATTTCCTCTCCCATATTCCAGGCTTCATTCGAGTATGGTCCTTGTCCCATGGACTTCCCGTCGGACCGAAATTGAATGCTTCAGCGTACGGATCTAGAAGGACACATTTGACCTGCCGGTTTACCACGCCGGCTATCAACGTCTTGAGTTTCGGATCTTCTTTGGCAAGAGGCAGGTACGGCCATACCTGCGAGCTGGAGCCACGCAGCCACATTACGTGTATGTCGCCGGTTATCACGAAAGTGTCTGGCCTGCCGCCGATCATACTGAACTCTACTGTCGCGTCGAGGGCGTTCGGGTAGCAGTTCTCCAAGATCCAGGCAAGCTCCGGGTTCGCGATTCCACCCTTTACCTTCCGAATCTCCTCCTCGACGGCTTCGCTAATGAATTCCCTTTTCAAGACAGGCGGTCTCATGCTTTTGAAGGAGCCGCCGGAGGCTGCCGCTGCCAACTTTCCAACTTTACCCAACGTCCCCTTTCTCATGACGGAGTATGCCGCCACTGCGAGTCCGCTCTTCCTTATGAAATCTCTTCTGGAGGTCATTGCCCCTCTTATATTTGGTTCAAGAAATGGATACCGAAAATCTTCGACAAAAGTTTCCACCGTCAGGAAGCACTGGAACGCCGTTTCAGCTGACAGGTGGAAATTCGATTGAACTTACCGACATCTTGGAGAATATGCCGGGGAACGCTCGCTTTCGCCGTAACCGCTCCGTTGTGGGACTATCGGTTCTACGGCATTCCTTAAAATGAACGCTTGGGAATAGTGCGAAAACAGTAACTGAGCGGTTGCTTTTCGGCCGATCTTATTTCTCCATCACCACTGCCGCTGACTGCGCAGGGATCCGCAGAGTTCCCGAAGTCGGTGTTGCATCGGGATGCTCAGGGGTAGCGGCAATAAGCTTACCGTGATTCTGAATATCAACTCTGGCTGTAATCGTCATATTGGATTCCATATTAACTACCACGACGGCTCGCTTGCCTGAAGAAGTAACAAATACCGAATACTTGTACAAACCGTCGGCCTTAACTTCCGCTCCCATAGTGTCCCTGAACTCCGCGTCCCAGAGATAGGTTTTGTACTTTCGTCTCAGCGCATCGATCTTTTTGCCGTAAGCGAGCGTCAGCGGAAAATCAGTCAGATGGCCTTTGAAATAGTATGGTTCGTACTCGATAATATAGCGGTCGAGAAGACAAAGGTTAAGCATGTCGCGGTCGTTGAATCCCGTGACCGCCACCATAATGGGAGCGTGAGGATCGATATAGCGCTGCACCGGGGTTGAGGCGGCGGTGATCCTGGTATATGTGAACGGATAATATTGTGTCAGCCAGTCTTGCGGCCCTTCGCCTGAGAAGAGAAAGTTCGGATTCACGCTGTCGGCTGCCGCACGAAGCTGGCGCGCGAGCGGCATATCCCCCGCGTACACGAAGCCGGGAGGGTTGTAACCGTGACCCGTGGCAAAGCTGTATTTCACGGGTCCGTGGTGACAGACTTCATCATACAACCAGCCTTCAGCGCCAAGAGCAAGTAATTTCTTGAACTGCTGGGTGGCGACATCCCGATATGCCGGATCGAGGAAATCCATGACTGCGCGGCGGTGGTTATCAATCCCCGCCAGCTGGACTGGCGTGTAATAGCTGTATCCTCCCTGTTGGTACGGAATCCCATACGGATCGGTGCATTCGTATTTGTATAGTTCCTTCTTATACCACTCGGTTGTCAGGTCTGCCCAATTCAGTTTTGCGAAGAGAATGATCTTCACGCCCATAGCCTGAATATTTGCGATGGCTTCGTGCAGCTGCTGCCATGTGCCGAGCCCGGGGTCGGTGTCCTGCGAGGGATCACCGCCGTCCTGCCCGCCCTTGTTCCAACCCACGAGCTGGATCGCGTCCACTCCGTTCTCAGCACATTCTTTTCCATATGCGACCAAGCTGTCATAAGGTACGCGGTAGTCCTGCACGGGCGAATTGATTTGGAGCTGCTGCCAGGAGTTAACCTTCTCGACCCAGCCAGGAATGAGTGGCTTCTTGTACCACGTCTTCCTCCAATCTTTGTAAATGTCGACACCGGCATGCCAGTCGCCTCTGTAGCAGCGGATAACGATAGGAGCAAGTTTGAAGGTCGAGTTCGGATGCTCGAAGATAAAATGACATGTCCGGAACTCGAGATGAACAGGGACGCCCGCCCAAGTGCTCCTGCCGTCAAGAGATTTGCCGGCAATGTAGCCTGCTTTAGGAACGTCGTTCGTGATCTCCGATATCACACCAGGGTGCTGTTCGAACGTGTACTGTATCAGATAAGGCTGGTTCGGATCTTCCATCTCGACATAGACGCCCTCTTTCTGCGATTGAATGAGGCAGAACAGGCTACGATAGGAGTCGAAAGTCTTAGTGGGATAGAAGACACCCCAGTATCCCTTAGCGTTGTCGAACTTAGGATAAATCTCATCTGACTGAAGATTGTCGTACCATGCCGTTCGAACGTTCAACGAGGAATTGCGGGACGGCGGGTTGAAGTCCTCGAAATAAGGATAATCCAGGGTCTGCACCGTCAGCCTGGAGTCGTTGACAACCTTCCCACCGAAGGTAAGGACGCCGTCGTTCAACCGCACGGTGGCAGTAAACGCTATCGGAATTGTCCCGCCGTGCTGGCTGAGCAGGTTCTTCCACTCTATAACCACCTCGTGATCCGAGATCTTATCAACCTTCACCGCCTGCTGCTTCTGCCCCAGGATAAAATTGTCCTGACGGTCGGGAAGCGGCACGAGCATCCTGAAAGAAATCCCGAGATCGGGTCGGCGCTCAATTGTCCAGTCCGTGGTTTTGCTCACCATTTTCGTAAGAGCTCCCGTTTCCGAATCGAACGCTACAAGGAGTTTGCCGTCCTGAAGCACCACTTCGCGCGCGAACGCCGATTGCCACATGAGAATAGTGGAAAGAACGAGTACGACGATTCGCGACGCCACGAGTGACTTTGTTTTTGAGTATTTCACATCAAACCTCTCCTGGTTTACAGACTGAATTCAATGATACGGGCAACTTTCAACTTAGATCGTGCATTATTGATAAGAAGGCGGCGCGTCTTCAGGGGCACTTCCCCATTCCTTGTTCGGCGTCGGGCTCAAATCATATATAAGCGTGCCGCCGCTGGAGATATCGGTGAATCTGATCCAGGGCTTATTCCATTTCTTGCCGTTCACCGTCAGACTATGGACATATGGGGCGCTCTCGCCGGCGCCGCGCCCTGCGATTACGACATCACCGGTCTTAAGATGCAGAACCGCTTTGGGAAAAAGGGGGCTTCCGATCACAAGGATATTCGATCCAGGGAGTTCAGGATACATTCCCAGCGCCCCGAAGATGTACCACGAAGACATCTCGCCTATATCGTCATTGCCGGGATATGCGACCGGGTTGGGTGAAAAAAGTTGAGTCATCGCCTCACCTACAACTTGCTGTGCCTTGTAGGGCTCGCCGAAGAAATCGTATTCCCATGGAGTTTCAAGGCACGGCTCATTTCCAAGGTATGCATACTGAGATCTGGAACCGGCATTCAGCTTCGTGAAGAATGTGTCGAGCCGGGCAGCCGCGGCGCTCAGGCCACCCATCTTCTCCGCGAGACCCTTGAGGTTGAAAGGAACCATCCAGACATACTGCGAAGCCGTACCCTCGACATATGCTTGGTCGCCATCATACGAGAGAACATCATTCTTGAAACCCGGTGCCCATGATCCGTCGCGCCGGCGCATCTGGATGTAACCGGTCTCCGGGTTGTAGAGGTTCTTCCAGTATTGAGCGTGCTTGAGCAGCATGTCGCTGTTCGCGGTATCGCCGAGAGCCTTCGCCAGCCGTGACAACGCAAAGTCCGCGGAGTTGTATTCGAGTGTCATGGATACGTTGCCGTAGCCACCTATCTGGTGTTCAGGCACATAGCCCAGTTTCAAGTAATCGCCAAGCCCGTCCCGCTCGAAGGTATGCGAGCGCGGCGCCATCACCTTCGGATCGGTAGCGGCTTTCACAAGACCGGCCAGTGCAGCTTTGACATCAAAGTCGCGCGCGCCGAACGCATAGAAGCCCGCGATAATCGGTGCCGCGGGATCGCCCATCATTACGCCGCTGTCCATGTTCGGTACGCCCCACCGCGGGAAAGCGCCGCCCTGTTCATAGTCGATCAATAACGACTGTGCCATGTCGCTGGCGTGTTTCGGAGCGATCATCGCCAGGAACTGGCATTCGCTCCTGTAAATATCCCAGCCCGAGAAATTGGCATACTGTACGCGTCCGTCCTTCGTCGTGTGTATTTTGCCGTCGTAGCCCATGTACTCGCCGTTCATGTCCGAACAGACGGTAGGACCGAGCATCGTATGGTACATCATCGAATAAAAAGTTTCCTTCTGCTCCTTCGTACCGCCTGTAACTTGGATTCGGTTCAGCCACGAGTTCCAGATGTTGCCGACAGCAGCCACGGTCCTGTCGAAATCCCCCGAAGAGAATTCTGACGGAGGGTTTTCGGCCATGATATTTGCTTTCGCGTTTGCCACACTCACGTATGAAATCGCGACCTTTTCAAGGATGGTCCGGCTGCCGCTTGTTTTGAAGACTATGTACGCACCGGACGACTGGCCTTCGCCGTTCACGCTGCCTTTCATTAACTGACCGTTGCTCCATGTGCTGTACGATTTGAACGGGCGGTTGAAGACCGCGTAAAAGTAAACAGTACCCTGTTCGGTTGTTCCGCAGAATTCTCCGGACACTGCCGCGCCGCTGACGCTGCGATGTGCCGGATCAATGTGGATAAACGACAGAAACGTTCCCTTGACGTTACTGGCCGCGTTTATCGTCATTACTTCCGGTCCATGCCCCGGGTAGGTGAAACGTCCGAACCCGCTTCTCGTCGTCGCGGTCAATTCCACCTTGATCCCGTTATTCAGTTTCACGGAATAATATCCGGGCTTCGCCGATTCGTTCGCATGCGAGAAAGACGTCGAGAAAGAATAACGATCTGCCGGAGCAACCATTTTCTGCGTCGCCGGCACAGGCATGAATGCGAAATTCTCCGCATAATAGCAGCCTGCCCCGCTCAGATGATCGAGGCTGAAACCATATATCGTGGAATCTTTGTAATTGTACCCGCCAAGTACGGGTCCGTTCCCGGCATCCGGACTCCACTGGATCATCCCGAAAGGTGCAGAAGCCCCGGGATAGGTACCGCCGTCCTTTCCGGTTCCCGCGAACGGGTTTACGTACTGAACGAGATCCTCAAGCTTGTAGCCGTGCTCTTTACCGGCGGACTGCTTCGCACCGGGTTCGCTCGCATATGAGGGGACACAGATAAGAGTAACAAGCAAGATCAAACCCAACATATAGGATTGTATTCTTTTCATTTTTCTCTCCATGTGTAAATGATTCTGCAAGTTTCTCGCGGCGCGGAATATCGCCGCAACATTGTCCGAGAAAACAAAGACACTCGCCCTATCCGAAATGGCGACGACAAATCCAGTCGGGAGCCAAACTGTATTTTCCAAACCTCAAAAGAATTCGCAGTTCAGCTGCGACTTAAACCGGTCTCCGAGCCGGTGCATCGGCCGGCGTCCCGCACTAGACTCTACAAATCACCTGGCTGTGCAGCTTCACTCCCAAGTCCGGCCGTACCGGCGATATCTCCAGCGGCCTTTGCCGGCTTTTGTAGCGAGGCTCCTTCGATTGCCTCGCGTTCTCTGGTTAGTGCGCCTGCTACCTCGGCGAAGCTCCGGGAGGGTGGAGGCGTCATGAGACTTACAACGATCATAACGAAGACTCCGGGTACCGCGAGCAAAACCGCATTGTTCCATGCCGAGTTGGGAAAGAAGAGCATGACGGCCAGGGAGACTATCGGTGTTATCAATTGGGCTGCTAGTGCCCCTTGCCAGGTCGACCTGTGCCAGAAACGGCCGAGCACGATTATGATAGCAAGCCCGCTCATGGTAACCGGCAGGAACTTGATTACAAAACCGACGATCGTCCCGGCGTGCATGGCTACCACCGTACAAAGGACGAAGGCAATGGCCAGTGCTCCCCGAGCGGCTACCAGTGGACGCTTCGGGTAACGGCCCGTCGCAAGCGGGTAGATATGCCGCACGAAGAATGTGCTTACTGCCATAGCGTTTCCGTTGGCGCAGGAGAAAATTCCGGAGGCGACTGATATCACGACAAGCGCCGCAAGCCAGGCGGGCAGAATATCCATCACAAGCCAGAGTAGGGCTTCATCCGGCACCGGGAGTCTCGGATTCAAACGGAAGGCATACATGCCGGTGATGCCGATGATAACTGAAAATGCTATTACAATTGAACCCGCAATGACCATCGAGCCGCGTGCGCCGCGTTCGGTTCGTGCACTGTACATGCTGAGCCGCCGTCCCGGGTCGGCCAGTACGCTGAGGGCAAGCGCGGCAATCAGGCCGGCAACTTTCCAGCCGCCGTACGAGCCAACGCCGAGAAAAGTAAAATAAGCTGGAGGCATAGCGTGACGCAAACCTCCGAAACCGCCCAAGTGGTGGAGTGCGGAGTACGTGACCACGCCGAATCCCGTCAGCAGGATCGTCGCCTGAAGGAAATCCGTGTATACGACGCTCTTGAAACCGCCCGGAAGAGCGATACTTGCCGTGA